>JGI994J12354_10002177_pt1 | contig 19307 bp, 20 predicted proteins | sample IntmicLarv3ML3BL_FD_12354 | JGI IMG/M metagenome (IMG submission 12354)
GAAAGCAAATGAATTCCCTCGCCGCAGAGCGGCGAGGTATCGCCGGGGAATTATCGGAATCCGCCGCAAGCGGCGGGGTATTAGACCCGGCGACGAAATTCTTGTGAAATAAAAGCGAGGGTGCAGGATGAAAGAACCGCAGAACAGCAGCAACGCGGATTGTGTGCGCAAGCATTATGATGCGCTGATAGACGAGATTGATGACCCGCTGGAATGGAAGGTCGTTGACCCCGCGCATGACGCGACACCGCTCAAAGCCTATATGAACAAATGGGACGGCGACATATTTCTTGCGGAAATGCAGCTCACGCCGGGGAAATCCCTGCTGGAAATCGGCGTGGGAACCGGGCGGCTGGCCTTGCGTGTTTGCGGAAAATGCAGAAGCTTCACCGGCATTGACCTCTCGCCCAAAACCGCCGCGCGCGCAAAAGAAAACCTGCGGGATTTTCCGAACGCAAATTTGATTTGCGGCGACTATTTGACCCATGATTTTGCGGAAGCCTTTGATGTGATATACTCCTCGCTGACCTTCATGCACATTCCAAATAAGGATGCCGCAATTGAAAAAACAGCGGCGCTGTTAAACCCCGGCGGGCGCTTTGTTCTGTCGATTGACAAAAATCCGCAAACGGAAATTGACTACGGCACGCGCAAGGTGCCGGTATACCCGGATACGGCGCAGGAAATATCCGCATACATCACCAAGGCGGGGCTGAAAGTCGAAAAACAGCTTGAAACCGAGTTTGCAATGATATTTGCATCGGTGAAGGAAAGCCTCTGACGTTGAAAAATTTCTAAAAATAGCGCAAAAGCTCTTGCAAGCTGTGGGTTCTTCTGTTATGATTATTTTATTACAGTGAAAAAGGATACCCGCTGAACCGCGGCAACGACCTCAAAAATCGGTGAAGCCGCGAGAAAGGAACCCAATATGAATATTGCTTTGATGGCACATGACTCCAAAAAAGAATTGATGGTGCAGTTTTGCATCGCCTACTGCGGCATTTTGAGCCGACATTCGCTCTGCGCAACGGGCACAACCGGCAAGCTGGTCTCCGAGGCAACGGGTCTGCGCATCCAGCGCTTTTTGAGCGGCACCCAGGGCGGCGATCAGCAGATTGCCTCCCGCATTGCCTGCAATGAGATTGACCTGCTTCTGGTGTTCGGCGACCCGCTGAACCCCAAGCCCCACGAGCCGAGCGAAACCAATTTGCTGCGCCTGTGTGACGTGCATACCATCCCCGTTGCCACCAACATCGCAACGGCGGAGGCGCTGATTCACAGCCTGGATCGCGGTGATTTGGATTGGCGCGATATCGTCAACCCCAAGGAGGCGCAGCAGGCGTAATTCGCATATTTTGTGCAGAGAAATTGACACAAAAAGGCGGATTTGTCCGTCTTTTTGTTTTGGTAATAAGATAAGGAGAGAATGTGAAAAACAAGTTTTCACACTGTTGTTTTGTTCTTTTGTGTCATAGAGCAAAACACAAATTGCGCGGTTTGCGAACCGCGCAACCGAACAAAACAAAAAAAGGAGAATTGATATGGCAACGCAAATTCAAGCAATCAAGGGCACACTGGACGTTTTGCCCGGCGCGAGCTGCCGCAAGCGTTTTGTGGAAAATACGCTGTTGGATATTGCGGCGAACTTTGGCTTTGCGGAGCTGCGCACGCCCGTGTTTGAGTCAACGGAATTATTTGTACGCGGCGTGGGTGACACCACGGACGTGGTGCAAAAAGAAATGTATACCTTTGACGACAAGGGCGGACGCTCCCTTACCCTGCGCCCGGAGGGCACCGCCGGCGCGGCACGGGCATTTTTGGAGCACGGTCTGTTCAACGAGGTTCTGCCCCGCAAAATGAGCTATATCACCAACTGCTACCGCTACGAAAAACCGCAGGCAGGGCGCTACCGCGAATTCACGCAGTTCGGTGTGGAGGTCTTCGGCACTTCCTCCCCGGCGGCGGACGCGGAATTGATTTCTCTCGGCGCGGAGTGCATTGCCTTCTTCGGCATAGAGGATATCCGTCTGGAAATAAACTCCATCGGCTGCCCAAAATGCCGCCCCAATTACCACGCGGCGCTCACGGAATATTTTGAAGGCAAAAAAGAAAATCTTTGCCCCACCTGCCAGGAGCGTCTCGCGCGCAATCCCATGAGAATCTTGGACTGCAAAAGCCCCGTTTGCGCAGGCATCGCCAAGGACGCGCCGGTTGGCTTGGACTATCTCTGCGAGGAATGCGATACACACTTTTCTGCCGTCAAAAAAGGGCTGGACGCCATGTATCTGGACTATGCCATCAACCCCCGCATTGTGCGCGGGCTGGACTATTATACCAAAACGGTCTTTGAGTTCATCACGGACGCAATCGGCGCGCAGGGTACGGTCTGCGGCGGCGGACGCTACGACGGCTTGATTGAGGAGCTGGGCGGCGGCGCAATGCCCTCCCTTGGTTTTGCCATGGGCATTGAGCGCCTGCTGTTGCTCTTGCAGGCCAAGGGCGTGGAGTTGCCGCCGGAGAAGGGCTGCGAGCTGTATATCGCCTCCATCGGCGAGGCGGCGGCGGCCAAGGCCATGACCCTTTGCCACGAGCTGCGCGGCTCGGGCATCCCGGCGCAGTTTGATGTGGTGGGGCGCTCGGTGAAGGCGCAGATGAAATACGCGGACAAAATCGGCGCGCACTACACCGTGGTGCTTGGCGACGACGATTTGGCAAAGGGCGAAATCCGCCTGAAAAATATGCAGAACGGCGAAACGCAGGAATGCCCGCTGGAAGGCTTTTCGGACGACTTCATGCGCCTGACACTCCAGAACGCCGCCAAGGAAATGGAACTGGCTTTTGGCGAGGATGAAATGGATATAACGAAACTGTTTTGCTAACAACATCAAACTAACAAAATAAATCGACAGGATGGCGATGATTATGGAAACGATTTCGGGATTGAAGAGAACCCATTACTGCGGAAATCTGCGCCGTGAGGACTGCGGCCAGAGCGTAACGGTCATGGGCTGGGTGCAGCGTCAGCGCGATTTGGGCGGGCTGATTTTTGTGGATTTGCGTGACCGCGAGGGTGTCGTCCAGCTGGCGTTTGACGAGGCCTGCCCTAAGGAGGCGTTCGACAAGGCCTTTGCCGTGCGCAGCGAGTTTGTGCTGGCGGCCGTCGGCATCGTGCGCGAGCGCAGCGCAAAAAACGCGGAGCTGCCCACGGGCGAGGTGGAAATCGCCGTCACGGAGCTGCGCGTTCTCGCCAAGAGCGAAACGCCGCCCTTTGAAATTGTGGAGGGCAGCGCCACGAGTGAATTGACGCGCCTGAAATACCGCTATTTGGATTTGCGCCGCCCGGATTTGCAGCGCAATATTGTCATGCGCCATAAAATCACCAAAATCTCCCGCGATTATTTTGACCGCAACGGCTTTGTGGAGATTGAAACCCCCATCCTGATTAAATCCACGCCGGAGGGTGCGCGGGATTATCTCGTCCCCAGCCGTGTGCATAAGGGCAGCTTTTATGCGCTGCCGCAGTCCCCGCAGCTGTATAAGCAGCTCTCCATGGTGGCGGGCTTTGACCGCTATGTGCAGTTCGCGCGCTGCTTCCGCGATGAGGATTTGCGCGCCGACCGTCAGCCGGAGTTCACGCAGGTGGATATGGAAATGTCCTTTGTGGATGAGGCGGACGTGCTCGCCATGGCGGAGGGCTATATGGAATACCTCTTCCGCGAGGCGCTGGGGGTAGAAATCCCCATGCCGCTGCCGCGCCTGACCTTCGCGCAGGCCATGGAGCGCTACGGCTCCGATAAGCCGGATACCCGCTACGAAATGGAATTGTATGATTTGAGCGAAACTGTGAAGGATTGCGAATTCGTGGTCTTTTCCGGCGCGCTGGCGGCGGGTGGCTCCGTGCGCGGCATCACCGCCAAGGGCGCGGTGGATACCCTCACGCGTAAGGAGCTGGATAAGCTGACCGAATTCGTGCGCGGCATCGGCGCAAAAGGTTTAGCCTGGGCGCGCCTGGCGGCGGACGGCAGCATCGCCTCCTCCTTCGCCAAGTTCTTCTCGGAGGACGAGATGAAAACCCTCCTGCAAGCGGCGGGAGCCGAAGCGGGCGATGTGGTGATGATTGTGGCGGACGGCAAAAACTCCGCCGTACTCTCCACCCTGGGCGCATTGCGGCAGGAGGTTGCCAAAAAGCTGAATATTATTCCCAAGGGGCAATACAATCTGCTCTGGGTCACGGAGATGCCCTTCTTTGAGTGGGACGAGGAAACCCAGCAGTTCAACGCCATGCACCATCCCTTCACCTCCCCGCGTGAGGAGTGTCTGCCGTTTTTGGAGAGCGACAAGGCAGCCGTGCGCGCGAAGGCCTATGACCTAGTGCTCAACGGCATCGAGCTGTGCAGCGGCTCCATCCGCATCACCAACCCGGAGCTGCAAAGCCGCATCTTCGATTTGCTCGGCTTTTCCAAGGAAGAAGCGCAGACGAAGTTCGGCTATTTGCTGGATGCCTTCCGCTTCGGCGCGCCGCCCCACGGCGGCTTGGGCATCGGCTTAGACCGCTTGGTCATGCAGATGCTCGGCTGTGAAACCCTGCGCGATGTCGTCGCCTTCCCCAAGGTGCAAAACGCCTCCGAGCCCATGACCGAATGCCCCTCCCCGGCGGACGCCGTTCAGCTGGAGGAATTGGGGATTGCATTGAAAAACAATGATTGAGCTGAAAACACCGCGTCTGCTGTTAAGACCCTTGACCCCGGCGGACGAAGAAACAGTGCATGAATACGCTGGGGATAGGGAGAATACGCAATACATGATGTATCTCCCGAACGAAACGCGCAAAGAAACGGCTGCTTTTTTGCAAAGGGTTGCGGCGGAATGGCAAAAAGACGAACCGGGCTTTTATGAATTTGCCATTGTTCTCAATGGCGCGCACATCGGTGCGGTTTCCGTTGCCCTGGATAAAAGCCGCCAAAAGGGCACGCTGGGCTGGATTGTTTGCAGAAAACAACAGGGCAAGGGCTGCGCAACCGAAGCAGCCAAGGCTGTGGCGGATTTTGCGCTGCGTACCTTGGGTGTCCGCAAGCTTGTTGCATACTGCGATGCCCGCAATGCGGCCTCCTGCCGCGTCATGCAAAAAATTGGGCTGACGCTGGAGCGCGAGGACGGCACAAGGCGATACCGGGGCAGCGATGAGGATGTTGCGGAGCTGAAATATGCGATGACCGTTTTATAAGAACAGGAAGGAATCAAGCGACAGTGGAACGCATTTTTACCAAAGGCAGCGCCTTCATTGACGAAGCGGGGCGCACCCGCATCTTCAACGGTGCAAACCTTTGCTCCAAGGATTTTCGCAAGGACAAGATGTCCGAGAGGACAAAGTTCCCCATGGATTTGGACGATGCCTTTTTTGCGACCTACGTCCAAAACGGCTTCAATGTGCTGCGTCTGGGCGTTTGCTGGGATGAGCTGGAGCACGAGATGGGCAAAATCAATGAGCCTTATTTGCAATCGCTGGACGCGATTTTCGCGAAAGCCGCGCAGTGGGGTGTCTATATCTTTTTGGATATGCACCAGGATTTATACGGATCTTTTGACAAGGAACACTGCGGCAACGGTGCGCCGAAATGGGCGTATCTCAGCGAGCCTTATGAGCCGAAGCCCGCCAAATGGATCTGGCCGGAAGGCTATTTCTGGGGCAAGGCCGTCCACCGCGCCTTTGACAATTTCTGGGCAAACAAAGAGGTCGAAGGACGCGGCGTGCAGGATCGATACGCCGATTTGTGGCGGCTTCTGGCAAGGCGCTGCGGCGAAAGCAGCGCGCTGCTGGGTTATGATGTGATGAACGAGCCCTTCCCCGGCAGCATTGGCGGAAAAATGTTCCGCAAGCTGATTTTGAGCATCGCCAAAAATGTACTTTTCAATAAAAAGCTGCCTGCGCACAAGATGCTCGGTGATTTGCTCAGCAAAAAAAGGCGCGGCAATCTACTGAACCGCTTGGACGGCAATGTCATCCCGGACATCACCAAGGCGGCGAATAAGTTGGCGCGGCAATTCGGGACGGAAAGCTTTACGCCCTTTTTGCAGCGCATGACCCGCGCCATCCGCGCGGAAACGCAGCACGGTGTCATTCTGTTTGAGCACAACTATTTCGGCAACATCGGCGTCCCACTGCAAATCGAGCCGATTGCCGTGGACGGCAAACCCGAGGCGTCCCAAGGCTATTCGCCCCATGCCTATGATTTTATGGTGGATACCCCCGGCTATGTGAACGCGCTGGATTCCCGCGTGCAGGCGTTTTTTGATGCGGCGCGGCAGTCCCAGCTGCAAATGGATGTGCCGGTGCTGGTGGGCGAATGGGGCGGCGGGCAGGAGCCCATGCGCCATGTGCAGTTTCTGCTGGATTTGTTTGACCGCTACGGCTGGAGCCAGGCCTATTATTGCTATCACTATTTCAGCGAGGAAATTCTGCGCGAGCTGAACAGAACCTACCCGGCGGCGGTCACGGGCGAAATCAAACGCTATGGATTTGACCGCGCGGCGCAGTGCTTCACGCTGGAATATCTGCAAACGGAAGCAACCCAGGCGGAAACCGTGCTTTATCTCCATGCGCCGCCGAAAAAGGTGGAGGCGGACGGCGAAGTAAATCAATACGGCGAAAACGGCGCGGAATACCTCAAAATCAAAACCGAACCCGGCGAGCACCGGGTTGCCGTATATTTCTAAAAAAGGAAAGGGGATTTTTCTAGTGAAGCTATGGAATTTCTATTGCCGCGTCTACCAAAATGTGTTCCGCGTTGCGGTCATGTTTTTGGATTGGAAGCCGCCGCAGCTGCTCACCGGCGCGGGGAGCGTGAAAAAGCTGCCCGACTTGGTGAAGCGCAGCGGCGTGAAAAAGCTGCTGGTCGTCACCGACCCGGGGCTGATGAAGCTGGGGCTGTTGAACGGGCTGCTGGAGGGACTGACACAAGCGGGTCTTTCCTATGTGGTTTACAGCGATACCCAGGCCAACCCCACCATTGACAATGTGGAGGCGGCGCGCAAGCTCTATGCGGACAACGGCTGCCAGGCCATCATCGCCTTTGGCGGCGGCTCGCCCATGGATTGCGCCAAGGCGGCGGGTGCACGGATTGCAAAGCCGAAGCAACCGATGCAAAAAATGCGCGGCGTACTGAAAATCCTCAAGAAGCTTCCGCCGTTTTACGCCGTACCCACCACAGCGGGTACCGGCTCGGAGTGCACCATTGTCGCCGTGGTGACGGACGCAAAGACGCACGAGAAATACGCCGTAACCGACCCCGTCCTGCGCCCGAGGGTTGCGGTGCTGGATCCGGCGCTCACCACCGGCCTGCCGCCGCATATCACCTCCACCACCGGCATGGACGCGCTCACCCACGCCGTGGAGGCCTACATCGGCCGCAGCAACACCAAATCTACCGTGGATTATGCCGAAAAAGCCACCAAAATCATCTTCCAATCGCTGGAGCAGGCCTATACGGACGGCGCAAACATCCTCGCGCGGGAGCAAATGCTGCTGGCCTCGCACTACGCGGGTCTTGCTTTCACGCGAGCATACGTGGGCTATGTCCACGCCATCGCGCACAATCTGGGCGGGCATTATAACGTCCCGCACGGGCTTGCGAACGCCGTCATCCTGCCCTATGTGCTGGAGTTTTACGGTGCGTCCGCGCACAAACGCCTTGCGCAGCTGTTCGCGCAGACGGGTTTGACGGCGAAAGCGGATACCGATGCTGCCAAGGCCGAGGCCTTCATTGCGGAAATCCGCGCCATGAACCGCCGCATGGGCATCCCGGAAAAATTCGACATGATTCAGGAGAAGGATATCCCCACCATCGCGCAGCGGGCGCTGAAAGAGGGCAATCCGATGTACCCCGTCCCGAAAATCATGGATCAGGCGCGGTGCGAGGCGCTGATTCGTCAGATGATGGCGTAATCCAAAAAAACTGCGGGAAAGGAGCGACAGGGCGCATGAAAAAAGCAAAGCTTTTCACCAAGGATATTTCTCCCGCCTGCGGGCATTGCCTGCACGGCAGCCCTGCGCCGGACGAGCGGCAGGTGCTCTGCCCCAAAAAGGGCGTGATGCTCGCGGACTCCAACTGCAAGCATTATGAGTATGACCCGCTCAAGCGCAAGCCCAAAACGCCGCCGCCGCTGCCCCGGTTCAGTGAGGAAGAATTTCGTTTATAAGGTGCAAATCCCACAAAAATGGGCGAAATTTAGAAAAATCTGACTTGGTTACAAATTTTGAATAAAAATCTCTTGATTTTATAACGGCATTATGGTAACATTGATATGCTTCTAGTAAACGGACGTTTTTTGCCGCGAAATTCGGCAAAAAGCAGGTTTTCGTGTCCGTTTTGAGACAACACAAAAATGTGTGGAGGGTTTTGAGTATGGCAAATTGTCCAAAATGCGGCGTCAAGCTGAAAATTACCGATTGGCGGCCCAACTGCCCCAAATGCGGCGTGAATCTGGTCTACTACGGTATGGAAGAGCGTCTGCTCGCCGATGCTGACAAGGCCGAGAGCGAGCATGCGGTATTCCAAAAGCGTGTGGATCGCATGAAAGCGTCTTTCACCGGCTCCAAGCTGACGATTGCGCGCATTGTGCTGTCGATTCTGCCGATTGGTGCGCTGTTTTTGCCTTTGGCAAAGGTGAATCTGCTTGCGCCGTTCTTTGAGAAGAAAACCGACGTGAATGTGCTGGCGCTGGTGGATGTCTTGCCCAAAATGGACTTTGACGGCGTTTTGAAGCTGGCAGGTTCCTCTGTAATGAAGGGTGCCGTCATCCCGTTGCTCATCGCTATCGTCTGCGTTGCGCTGGCCGCAGTGCTGATTCTGGTGAACCTCATTACACTCATGCTCTCCTGCTCGCCGCATGGCAAGGGGCGCAACATCACCATCAACTCCCTGCAGGTTTTGCTTTGCGCGGGGGCCACCGTGGCGTTTATGCAAAGCAGCGGGAACTTTGCGGCGCTTCTCCCCGGCACTTTCTCCGGCGGAATTTCCTTTGGTGCCTATGTACTCATCGGCTGTATGGCGGCGTTGCTGCTGATTAACATCGTCATTGCAAAGGTCGGTGTGCCCATTACCTACAAAGATACCTTCGTCAACGGCATCCCCTCCGAGGTTTATTTTGAGGCGGTCAAAAACGGCGAGGACATCAACGCCCTGCGTGAGAAATACGCCCCGGCGGAGGAAGAAGCCGAAGCCGTGGAAGCCGCAGCGGTGACTGAATAACAAAACAAAATCAAGCGGCGGGAGTGTTTTGCTCCTGCCGCTTTTGTATAAAGAACAGAAAACCCTCCCAAACTATGGAAGAAACATGGTTTGGGAGGCGTTTTTTATGCAAACAAAAAACATGGCGTTCAAACTGCGCGGCCGCGAGGTGATGCAGGGGGATTACGGGCGCACGAGCGTGATTTTTGCGGTATTCACGGCAATGCTGATGCTTTGGGGAATCTTCACGCAGATACTGCGCACCCTGCTGGATATGCAGTGGATTTCCGCCGCGCTCTTTGCCGCGTGGGAGAAGCTGCCCGCGCTGACGGGGCTTTTGTGCGCCGTGCTGCTGCTGCTGCTGGCGCTGCTGACCCTTTCGCCCTTGAGTTTGGGCTGCACGGCGTGGTTTTTGGGCGGGGCTATGCGGCGGCGGCGCAGCGGGAAGTGGTTCGTCTTTTGGCTGCGCTTTTCCCATACGCTGCGTGCAGCGCGGCTCAAGCTCTCGCTTGCCCTGCGCAAAAGCGGCGTGACTGCGCTGTTTTTGACCCCTGGCAGCATGCTGCTTGGCGGCTGCGCGTATTTGCTGCTGCACGGCGGCGTAGAACGCAATGTTTTGCAGATGCTTGCGGCCACGGGGCTTGCACTGCTTGCGGTGGGCGGCGGCTTTGCCCTGCTGACGCTCCAACGCTATTTCCTCGCCGCCTATCTGTTGGCGCGAACACCGACGCTTACGGCGGCACAGGCCGTTCACCGAAGCATTGCGCTCATGCAGGGTGGGCAGGGACGACTTTTGCTGTTCCGTCTGAGTTTTTTGCCCTGGCTGCTGCCTTGCTTGCTGCTGTTTCCGCTGATTTACGCTTGGCCGTATTATCGGCAGAGCTGTGCGGTTTGGGCATACAGCAGAATGGCGCAAGGCGAGGAGCAAAACACAAATAAAAAAAGTGTATGAAAAAAATCGGCTTTCCTTGATTTTTTTTATAAAAGCGTGTATGATTAGAACGATAACGGCGGCGGAATATGCTGCCGAAAAGGGGAGGTTTCTGGATCATGCGCAAAACGAAAAAATGGTTGGCTCTGTCGGCACTGTTTCTGCTGACGGTTTCTCTGCTTTGTATCTTCCCGGCGGCGGAGTCCGCATTGCCTCTTTTGGCGTTCCCCGAAGCGGACGGCATGGGCAAATACACCGTGGGCGGGCGCGGCGGCACCGTCTATGAGGTGACCACGCTGGAGGACGGCCCCGGCATTCCCGGTTCGCTGCGTGCGGCGGTGGAGGCCACAGGACCGCGTATCGTCGTCTTCAAGGTGGCGGGTACCATCGCCCTTCAATCCAATCTGCGTGTGCGCAATCCCTATCTCACCGTCGCGGGGCAGACCGCGCCGGGCGAGGGTATTACGCTGCGCGACTACAGCTTCAGCATCACGGCAAATGAGGTCATTGTGCGCAATATCCGCGTGCGTTACGGTGAGAACCAGGGCGGGGACGCGATGTCCGTTTCCGATGCGGAAAACGTCATCATCGACCACTGCTCCGTGAGTTGGGGCGTGGACGAAACGCTCTCCGTCACCAAGTGCGATAACGTCACTGTGCAGTGGAGCTTTGTTACGCAGGGACTACACAATTCCGTCCATGAATCAGCGGATCACAGCAAGGGCTCGCTGGTCAACGGCAGTCTGGGGCAGAAGGTTACCTTCCACCACAATCTTTACGCCCATCACGATGCCCGTTCCCCGCGTCCGCAGGGCAGACTGACCCCGCAGGAGGATCCGCAGGGCTTCTTCTTCGACTTCACGAACAACGTGGTGTATGACTGGGGACGCGCCTATGCCGCGAAGAACCTGGACGAGGAAACAAAATGCACCATGAATTTTGTCAACAACTATTTCATCGCAGGTCCCAGCTCCGAGGCGAGCAATTTCATGCTGGACAAAAACAAAAACTCCGCCATGTATTTCGGCGGCAACTATATGAACGGAAAGCAGCCGAGCGACCAGTATTCCTTGATTATTTATGAGGACTTCAAAAAGCCCGACAACGGCTGGAAGCTGGACGCGCCCTTTGACGCGCAGATGGATACCGTCCAGAGCGCGGAAACGGCCTATGCCATGGTCATGAAAAACGGCGGCGCGGCCATGAACCGTGACGCGGTGGACGAGCTGATTGTCAGCAATGTCAAAACCGGGCGCGGCCGTGTCATCGACTGCCCCGCCGACGCAGGCGGCTGGCCGGAGCTGGAAACAGGGGCCGCCTACATCGATACGGACAAGGACGGCATGCCCGATGCCTGGGAGATGGCCAACGGCCTTGACCCGGACGATGCGGCAGACGGCAAGCTGGACGCGGACGGCGACGGCTATACCAATCTGGAGGAATATCTGAACGGCCTGATGGCAGAGCTCTACACCGAGGACGTACCCTTCCCGGAATTCCGGACGCAGCTGCGCTGGTTCTATCATATCTTCTATGTCCTCTTCCGCACCGCCATTGAGGTGCAGCGCTTCTTCCAATCCATCCCGGAGGCCGTTTCGGGCTGGTTTGGGAAATAACAAAAAGAACCGTAAAAGGTGCTGTTGAAAAAACGGCACCTTTTTTTATCAAAGCGCTTGACATTGGAGGGCACTCCAATGATATGATGCATATGGAAGGTGATGTTGTGGCGCAATATTCGATTCAGCAGGTGTCCGCATTGCTGCAAATTTCCAAGGACACCCTGCGTTATTACGACAAGCTGGGGTTGGTGTCGCCGCAGCGGGGCGAAAACGGCTACCGCGCTTACAGCGGACAGGATATTCTGGATTTGCAGTATGTAGAGGTCATGAAGTCCGCGGATTTTTCGCTGTCGGAAATTCGGCAATTTTTTCAGAGTATGAGAAGCCTTGTATCCGCAGAGGATTGCGAGAACATTGCGCGGTTGCTTGACGCAAAAAAGGTGGAGTATACGCAAAAAATTCAAACGTATCAGGCGATGCTGGCGTTCGTGGCGGAAATGCAGCGGGTGAAGGGGCAGATTGCGTCCCCGGCGGATTTGGAAAAAGCGAACGCGCTCGTGAAGCGCATATTTTGGGAGCTAAGAGGAGAAGCGGATGAAAAATAGAGTCTATGTTTTTACCGGCACGGGCAACAGCCTGAACGCGGCAAAAATCATTGCGGCAGCGCTGCCGGACTGTGAAGTTGCTGCGCTTTGCAGGGTTGCGCCGCTTGAAATCCCGGCGAACTTGGAGCGGTTGGGATTTGTCTTCCCCAATTATGCAAACGGCGCGCCGCGTATGGTGGAAGAATTCATCCGCAACAGCAAGCTCCCCGCGCAGGGCGATACGTACTTGTTTGCAGCCGTCACCTACGGTGGCATGGCGGGCAATGCAATCGCGCAGATTGGGGCGCAATTTCAGCAGCGGGGGTGGCAGCTGCATTACGGTGCGGCGATACGTTCTTACCCCAACGCGGTGGCGTTTTATCCGATGATACGCGGCGTGCGGTTTTTTACCCGTATGTCAGACCGCCAAGCACAGCGCGCCGCCAAACACATTGCCGAAAAAAGAAACACAGCGATTCCGCCCGTTAAGGCCGCCGCGCAAAAATATCATGCGGATTTTCTGGCGCAGCTCCCGGCAGGGGACAGCAATTTCCAGGTTAGCGGCGAGTGTGTTGCCTGCGGACGCTGCCAAGCCCTTTGCCCCGCCGAAAACATCACGCTCGAAAATGGAACGCCCGCCTTTCATCATCGCTGCGAGGGCTGCATGGCCTGCATCCAGTTCTGCCCCAAGCGGGCGATTGACTGCCAGGACAAAACGCAGAAGCGGCGGCGGTACAGCCACCCGAAAATCAGCGCGCAGGAAATCATGCATTTTCGCGGAGGTGCTTGACATCCACAGACGAATGTGATAGTCTATACACAGACGAACAAAATAGTCTGGAGGAATGACAATGAAGCGGATTTTAGTGTGGATATTGGTGTTTATGCTGCTGGGGACGTTTGCCGCCTGCGCAGGGGAGAGTCCGGCGGCGGAAACGACGACGGTAAATAGCGCTGTGTGGGAGCCGTTTCCAACGCGTGCGGGATTTGCGCTGGAAAAATTGCCGGAGGGAGACTTTGTGTGGGCGGCGCAGTCCATGCCCTTCCCCAAGCCGCCTGCGGAACGTTGTCTGAAGAAAGCGAGAGCGATGCTGCCGTAGGGCGACCATATATCAAAGGGAATCAAACGCTGGAAATTATAGACCAGAGCGTTGAGGAGGCCGGCGGTGGAATGCTCATCACCTATGACGCCGGATATGCCGGCGCGGTGCGCACGGGCGATTTCCGCAAGGAGGCGGTTCTGCCGCTGCTTCAAAAGACATTGGAAAAGCCGGAAAAAATCACCGCGCTTGTGGAGAAAAACGTACCAAACGCCAACGAAACAACAAAAATGCAGTTGTTTGAGGCCTATGGAGAAAGTTGTCATCTCGGCAAGTTTTTGGTTTGCGGCGAGAGCGTCCTGCCGCTGTGGGCATCGGAGAACTACTGTGTCGCAGACCTTGACGCAGACGGCGCGGAGGAGTTTCTCTATATGTATGACCTTGGCTCGGGGATTTGGCGGGTAACCATCAAGGTCTGCAAATACGGCAGCCCGCCGGGGGAAAAATCCGCGAAACCGGCGCTGTATGAAGCCGTGCAAAACACTTGGTATCTGAACAGCGGCTATGCGGAGCTGCGCTTTGTGACAATCAGCGCCGCAGGGGTCAAGCTTTTCGGCGTGGCGGAGGATGCCGAGGGCAACAAAGGCTTGGGTGCGGATTACGGGCTTTTGCGCATAGAGGGCGATAAGCTTGTGCCCGCGAACACGGAAGGCTTCCCGTTTCGGGAGGAGATGAATCCATTTTGAAAAAAGCCGGAGGAATGACGATGAAACGGATTTTGGCGTTGCTTTGCATTTTTGCGATGGTGGGAACGATTGTTGCCTGTGAAAAGCAGCGTTCAGCAGAGGGCGGCAATACGCCGATGCCGTCGGATGCGGAATCCGCCGTTATGCAGAACGCGGAGCGGGATGAATCGCCAGGCGCTTTCGGTGTATTTGCAGACGTTGGAGCAGGCGGGTTGGCACCGAACCTCACAAGGGGGAACCGAAAAGGGCAGCACGGAGGTATATTTCCATATCAAGGGCAATGCGCTGCTGACGGTGGTTTTCACAGCGGATGAGAAGAATCCCGTCAGCCTGCGCTATCGGGAGGGTGCGGCCGATGAGCCGCGCAACGGGGCGATTCGCAAGGCGCAGGCAATTCCATTGATTCAGAAAAGCCTGGAACGGGCAGGCACCATAACGGCGCTGGCGGAGCTTGAGATTCCGGGCACTTTTGAAAAAGCAGGGATGCAAATTTTTGAAGCCTATGCAGACGGCGATTGTGCAGGGTGCTTCTTGTTCTGCGGCACGAGTGTGCTGCCGCTGGGGATGTGGCAGGGTGCGCAGGAATTTTGCGTTGCGGATATTGATGCGGACGGCGAATACGAATTGATTCAATCGGCCATCATCGGCTCGGGACTTGTGATGCAGCGTATTGCGGCCTACAAATACGGCAGCCCGCCGGACACGAAGTCGGCGGGCAAGCAGTTATATGAAGCCTACGGCAGTGCTTGGGCTTTGGGAAACGAGTATGCGGAGCTGCTGCCGTTGGCCGTTGGCGAAACACAGGTTCGGCTTTATTGCCTCCTTCGGGATGCGCGGGGAAAGCCGCTTTCGGCAGGGGAGTTCGGGGTTCTGCGCCTGCAAGACCGGGGACTCGAGCCCGAGGCACTGCGCGATTCCCCCTTCTATGTGGATTTGTGGTAGTGTGCCGCGTTACACCAACGGCAGCTCGAACCAAAAAGTACTTCCCTCGCCTTCCTTGCTGTCCACCCCGAAGCGGGCGTTGTGCAGCTCCAGGGACTGCTTGACGATGGAGAGACCCAGCCCTGTGCCCACCAGGGCGCGCTTGTGAGTTTCGCCGCCCTTGTAGTAGCGCTCCCAGATGCTGTCCAGCTTGTCCGCCGGGATTCCTTCGCCGGTATCCATGACGGCGAAGCGCGCGTGCTTGCCGTCCGGGCTTGCAGCAAAGCTGACACGGATTTGCTTATCCTCTCCCGTGTAGTTGACAGCGTTGCTCAGCAGGTTATACAGCGCACGCGCAAGGACGGGCGCATTGCCGCGTACCAATAGATTCTCTGCAATCTGTGTATGGAACACATAGCCCTCCCGCTCGCGGAAGGCATCGAAGCTATCCAGCGTGCGTTGCACGCAGGCGCTCAAATCCACGGTCTGCATTTCCACGCCGCCGCCGCCCTCGGTGAGCGATTCCAGCTTCGAAAGCTCCAGTACCTCGTTAACCATGTCTGTTAAGCGGTCGGCCTCCTTGATAATCATTTCGCTGTGTGCGCTGCGTTTTTCGGGGTTCTCGCCGGAAATGTCGTGAATCAGCTCGCTGTAGAACTTGATGATGGTCAGCGGCGTTTTTAAGTCGTGGGAGAGATTGGCGATGAACTCCTTGCGGTAGGCATCGGTTTTGGAAAGCTCCCGCGTGGCGTAGTTGAGCGTTTCGGAGAGTTTTTCCAGCTCCGTATAGCCGCTGCTGCGGTCAAATTCCACGTCCAAATCCCCCTGCGCGAGCTTTTCGGCGGTTTTGGTCAGGCGGATGATGGGCTGGGACATTTTTTTGGAGATAATCTGCGCCGCAATCAGCGAGAGCGCCAGTAAAATCACCGCCATGAGCAAGAACTGGCTGCGCAGCGCGGAGATGGCGGAATCAATCGGCGGCACATAACTGCGCAAATACAGATAGAGCGGCTCCGCCTGTGCGGTGGAAAACGGACTCACCACCTCCACCTCAATGCGCGCCACATACACAATTAAGGACATTAAGCCCGCCTCGCCCCTGCTGATGTAGCAGATGTCGTTTCGCTGCGTTTCGGTGAACATTTTTCGGATGGTTTGGGATTCCGCCGCCGTCAAAAAAGGTCCGCCGGAAAGGAAAGGGGAGAGCGGCGGATTGAATAAATCGTTTTCGGAAAACAGCAGGTAGGTGAAGCGATAGCGGGCGGAGTAATCCTCCAGAAGGTCGTTGTAGTTTTCCTTGCCGAAATGGCGCACCAAATCCTCGCCCACGCGGGTGAGCTCGTTGATTTTCATACGATTGTAAAAGCGGCTCAACAGCGAAAACTGCAAAATGCCCAGCACGACGAGGATAATCAGCGTCAGCAGGCAGAGGTAGCTCCAGTTTTTCACTTTCAGGCCGTTCCTATCAATCTTCAAAACGGTAACCGACTCCTCTCAGGGTCACAATCATGTCCTTATAGTTCCCCAGATTGTTGCGCAGGGTCTTAATGTGGGTGTCTACCGTGCGGTCATCGCCAAAGAAGTCGTAGCCCCAGACCTCGGTCAAAAGCTTTTCGCGGCTTAGGGCGATGTTTTTGTTTTTTACCAAAAAGAACAGCAGGTCGTATTCCTTGGGAGTGAGATCCGTTTTTACACCGTCCACCGTCACAATGCGCGCGGTGATGTCCACCGAAAGACCGTTGAAGGTATGAACCTCCTTCTCGGCCGCCGCGGCCGCGCCGTTGTGGCGGGAGATGATTACCTGAATGCGCGCGATAACCTCACGGGCGGAAAACGGCTTGGTCACATAGTCGTCTATTCCAAGCTCAAAGCCGAAGAGCTTGTCATATTCCTCACTGCGCGCGGAGAGCATCAGCACGGGGATGTCCTTTTCCTTGCGGATTTCCTTCACGGCGGAAAAGCCGTCCATGCGCGGCATCATCACGTCCATGACAATTACGTCAAAGTCCTGCTGCTTGCACAGTGTCACCGCCTGCATGCCGTCCGCCGCCTCCGTGACCTCGTAGCCGACAAACTCGGCGTATTCCCGCAGACCGACGCGGATGGCGTCCTCATCATCTACAATTAAAATTCGGTGCATCAATATGTTCTCCCTTCGAGCATTTCGCGCAAAGGCTGTGCCCTGCAATCAGAGGCGGTCATACGCGAATCAGAAAGCGGCAAGGGGGAGCCGCGTGAATCCGATTCCCGGCGTTGACAGAACTCTTTCGGAGTGAAAACCCCTTGCAGGGCACAATTGTAATCATGTTTCGGCGGAGCCAAAGCGGCGCGCCGAAACATCATTTTGCACCCTTGCAAGAGGCAGTATAACGTTTCTTTTTGTAAATGCCGTGTTGGTTCTGTGAAATGAAAAAGAACTTTCTGCGAATTTACAGGAAACTGAAAACCTTCCCAAGCAGCTCCAGCACCGACATTTGGGAGAGCCAAAAGCTCAAATAATTCACCAGCGCCTTCACGAAGGCCGCCGCTGTTTCAAAGAAATTCGGGTCACTTTGCGGAGCCGGCTCCAGCGTCAGCGTTTCACCGTCGATGATTGCACCGAGGATTTTGGCGATCAGTGCGTGTCCGGTGTCCGAGGGATGAATGCGGTCGGCGTAGACCAGCCCCTCCTTCCCGGCAAAGGCGCTGTGCATATCCGCCAGCACAAAGGCACCCTCGTTTGCGGCGAGGTATTCGGCATAAATGTCGTTCAGCATCACATTGACGGTCTCATACAGCCCGCCGACAATTGGCACATCGTCCATGGGGTTGTAAACGTTCTGCACGATGAAGAGCGCGTCCGGGTTCAGGCTGCGGATGTCCGCAATGATGACGGAAAAGTTCTCACGGAACGGCACCAAGCAGGCCTCCACCAGACTGAAATCCTTGATGACGGTGCGCAGCAGCGCCGCGATGACCTCGGAATGCAGCAAATCATTGCCGCCGATGGAAAGGTTGATGATGTCTGCCGCGGCAATGGCGCTGCGGATTTCCTCGAGCTGCAGGCGCTCCATCAGCTGAAAGGAATCATGCCCGCCCACGGCGTAGTTGGTCAGGTCAAAGCCGCGCTCGCTGCGCAGCAGCTCGGCGTAGGACTTGGCAATGTCGCTTGCGCCCTCCCCCGCCGCAATGGAATCGCCCAGCACCACGAGCTTGGTGCCCGGCCCATAGACAGCCTCGGCGTTGGAAATCAGCCCCAGCGGCGGCAGCAGCATCAGCGTACAAAGGAAAACAGAGAGTACTCTTTTTGCGTTTTTCATGGAAAAAACCTCCTCATTATTTTAGGGTTCTGCGCAAAACTACCTCGTTGCCCTGCTCGGCGTGAATATAAAAGCCCTGCTTTTCATACATCTCAAAAACGCCTCGAAAGCCGTCGTTTGCAAACTCCTTTTTGGTAAACACCTCAACAAAACGATATCCCTCCGCCTTGGCATCGTCACAAATATACTCAAGCAACTGTGACGCAACCCCTTTTCTGCGATAATCCGGCGCAATCACAAAACAGAAGATAAATTTTACCTTATCATCCTCCTCACAAACTTCAACAGGTGTGTAATGTTGAATAACCTTTCGACAGTCTGCTTTCGTGTTGGCGTTGCACCATCCCACGATTTTATCATCATGGTAGGCCAAATAGCCCCGAATATGTCCGCTTTTGACACGCTCAATCGCCACAACTCGTCTTTCGGCAGTTTTAGCGGGCCAACTTTCGCCCTTGGCGCTGTCAGCGCGCCAACTCACGCAATAACACTTGTGCTTAAATTCATCGTTGTGCGGTGTTTCGTCAAAGAAATTGGCGTATTCCTCTGCAAGTTCTGGCGTTAATTTGCGGATTTCAACGGTCATGTAATCACCTCCATAAAATATAATTTTGCTGTTTTCTAAAATTGCAGCACGAAAGGGTGCGCCCTTTACGCTTTTCCCGTGCTGCCGAAGCCGCCCGCGCCGCGCTCGGTTTCGGGCAGGGTGTCCAGCTCCCGCAATTCAGGAAGGAGGATGGGCAGAATCACCAGCTGCGCAATGCGCTCGCCGGGCTGCAGGGTATAGTCCTCATCAAACTGGTTCACCATTCCCACGCGGATTTCGCCGCGGTAGTCGCTGTCAATCACACCTACGGCGTTGAGAAGCCCCAGCCCGTGTTTCACGGCAAGGCCGCTGCGCGCAAACACAAAGGCGGCAGCCTCCTTGGGCGTGGGCAGGGCAATGGCGATGCCCGTGGGCACCAGCGCGTGGCCGTGCCCGGGGATGCACAGCGGCGCG
>JGI994J12354_10002178_pt1 | contig 19306 bp, 21 predicted proteins | sample IntmicLarv3ML3BL_FD_12354 | JGI IMG/M metagenome (IMG submission 12354)
TGTATGGGAATTTGGTGAGTGCTATCAAGCGTTGGAACAGGGATTTATGCCTGATCTCAGCATATGATTGTCAAATTATTTTTTATGGATAGCTTGACACAGTCATATGCCCATGTGGACGAGGTAGAATTGAAAAAGGAATAGAAAAACTGTCCGATTATTTTTAAGCACCATGAGATTTTTTCGTGGTGCATTTATCGTATTGATAAAAAATTTATGTGTTAAATATAAAAAAGAGACATAGAAAAAAGCACTATATCTCTTGCTTTTACTAGGCTGAAAGGATTTGAACCTTTGGATGATGGAGTCAGAGTCCATTGCCTTACCGCTTGGCGACAGCCCATTATTAAGTTGTTTTTATTGCACTGAAATATTATGGCTTAATGGATTTTAAATGTCAACAATAAGTTGGAGCAGAGAGTTTGTATTATATATTGGAAAAATTAATACCTTATATTCAAATAAATAATTGATGCTTATGGCAAAAATATGGCGGATTCTGTTATAATTACGGTGTGTCTTTATAAACAGAGACTTATCAGTCAGGAGTCTGTAATGTGAGAAAACAAATATTAAAGGGTTATTTGCTGGTTATCGGCGCTGCGCTGATATGGAGCTTAACCGGGCTTATAATACGCTCCGCTGTGGCAAGCACATTGTGGGGCACTACTATAAGGAGCTTAACAGCCGCAGTAGTTCTGTTTCCGGTAATGCGCAAATATAAGGTTAAAATAGATAAGAATGTTATTTTAACAGGCATAATCTATGTTATTTTTGTGGGCGCATTTATTGTAACCACTAAAATAGGCACATCGGCAATGGCTGTGTCTATGCAATCGGCGGCTCCGCTATATATTATTATTTTTGAGTTTATCAAAAAGAGAAAGATAATTAAATCCAAGCTGCCTACTTTTATTTTTATTGGAACCGGCGTAAGCCTGTCTATAATCGATGCTTTAAAAAGTGCCAATGCGGCATCTATATTATTCGGCTTTATTATAGGTGCCGGTTTTTTGGCCTATTCAGCCATTCTCAGAAAAATAAATACCCATTCTGCGCTGGGGCTTATTGGAGCTATTAATATTGTTGCATTTTTCTGCAATTTAGCTATACTGCCCTTTGATTTTTATCCTATTCCCTCATCTGCGGGAACAATTATAGCTTTTGTATTTGCGGGTATTTTTATTTCGGCTTTGTCCTATGCCATGTATGGCACAAGCATAAGGCTTATTGGGGTTGAAACCGCTATGATTATTGCTCTCATAGAGCCTGTGCTTAATCCTGTATGGGTTTATCTTGGTACAGGAGTGGCTCCTTCTGTAATGGCAATTATAGGATTGGCACTTATTCTCGGAGGTGTTATAGTGAACACATTCTCGGAGGGTAAATCAGAGACCGGCGAGGCTGATGATTTGCAATTGGAAAAGTAGATTTTATTAAAGAATAATTTGGATTTTACTGAAATAATCATCCGCTATATACAAAAGCGTAGCGGGAGTTACCAGCATACTTGCATAAATTAAAATTTGCTTCAGGGCTTCTTCTTTGCAATAGGAAAAGCCCCATATGCTTTCTTCTTCATAAGCTATTACACTGCCCTTGTGTAGGGCTTCTTTTTTTATGGCAATGCCATATAGTATACCATCAGGGGATTCGTTGGAAAAGTAACATTCCGAATGGGAGCTTAATAAATAATATTTAAGGCAGAAATTTCCGGTTTCGGCTGTTTTAACCTCGGCTTGGCTTATGAGCTCTTTTTTTGGATTCATATACTCTCTCCCGCGTTAATTAAATATTGTATTTAATTGGATTATATCAAAGAGCATGACCTTATGTAACACAAAGCGTCAGCAACTTTCGCCAATAAATGCGCTTTGCGACATAAAAACAAAAAAAGGATGATTTCACTTTAAAATAAGTGAAAGCATCCTTTTTTATTTAACTAAATAATTCTAATTTTCCCCGTTGTTTTGCGAAATGAATTTATCCATTCTTCTTTTCATCTCATCATCAACAAAGGCTTCTATATATATGCCTGATTCTATAAACTCTTCTTTTATCAGCTCGCATTTTTCTCTTATACGGTTCATAAGCGAGCCTTCGGTATAAGGGATAACTGCGGCAACCCTAAGGCGCATAGAGTTTATTATATTTTCAATTTCAACCATAAGCGCGTCTACGCCCTGTCCTGTTTTTGCTGAGAGGAAGAGGGATTTTTCAGCCCGCGAATCTATGGGGTAGGGCAAATCGGTGCTTATATCCGCTTTGTTTAAAGCGCATATAATGGGCTTAGCGCTGCATCCCAGCTGATCCATGGTATCGTAAACAACCTTCATATGCTGGCTTCTCGCAGGGTTTGAGCTGTCAACCACATGGATTATAATGTCTGAATATTTCAGCTCATCTAAAGTTGAGCGGAAGGCTTTTACAAGATTGTGGGGCAGCTTGTGGATAAAGCCGACAGTGTCGCTTAAAAGCACTGTTGAGCCGCCGCCAAGCTCCAGCTGCCTTGTTGTAGTATCCAGAGTTGCAAATAATTTGCCGGATTCAAATACGCCGGCGCCTGTTAAAGCATTCATTAAAGTGGATTTGCCTGCATTTGTATAGCCTACGAGACTTAAAACGATTTGAGAATTACGGGAGCGCTTTTCCCTTTGAACATTTCTGTGGGTCTCTATGGTTTTAAGCTCTTCTTCCAGCTCCTCAATACGCCGCCGAACATGGCGTCTGTCGGTTTCCAGCTTTTTCTCACCGGGGCCTCTAGTGCCGATACCTCCGCCCAGCCTCGAAAGGCTTTTGCCCAAGCCGGTTAAATGGGAAAGGCGGTATCTCTGCTGAGCAAGCTCAACTTGCGCTTTGCCTTCTGCGGAGCTTGCCTGATTGGCGAATATATCCAGAATAATAAGCGTTCTGTCAACTACTTTTACCCCTAAAATATCGCTTAAATTACGTATTTGTATGTTGGAAAGCTCATCATCGCAAACTATGCCTGTTGCATTGTGGAGAGAGATTAAATCAGATAGCTCTTCAACCTTGCCCTTGCCCAGATAATGACCGGGATGGGGTCTTTCTCTTTTCTGTATGAGCCTGTCAACGCTTATGCCACCAGAGGTTTTCACAAGCTCATTAAGCTCATCAAGGCTTTCGTCTATATTTATAAGTTCTTCGGATCTTTCAATGCCGACTAAAATAAAACTCTCCGCCTGTTCTTTAACTTCATAGGTTTTCATATTTTTCCCTTTCTTGTATGGTAAATTTGTTTCGGAATAATCGTAATTAAATAATCATCTGCCTCACCCAATTCTCGATTAATAAAAGTAAAGCTAGTTACTTTGATAATATATTATGCCAAAACAGTAATTTAAGCAAGTCTCACGCATATTATACTCTGAGCGGCGGGCAGCGGCGAAAAAAACGGAGGTGCTTTATGGAGCTTATCAATTCCTATAAAATAATTGATAATAAAATAAAAACATGCCTTAATATGAAAGGAGAAGAAAAACTCAGAGCGGAAACTCATTTTCCCCAGCTTGATGATGAAAGCGCAACAGGAGCGGAGAAAATGAATGTTTATTTCAGAGAAGAGGCAGTGAACCGGAATTCCTTCATGTGAAATGGTGATTAGCGTAATTGATGGAATAGTTGACAGAATTATAGAGCCTGATACAGATATAAAAAAACTTTTTTTTGAATAATACAGGGAGATATATGGATTTTTAAAGGCAGGATATATGAAATTATTATAAAATAACATTGAAGAAACGGCGTTTTTAAAGAGGTTTGCGGATAATCTTTATTATTTTGTGAAAAAAAATTAAAATATACTAAAGTAATTTTTATATTGTCCCGATAATATAGTTGAAATTAAAAAAAGGGCAAGGAAGCCCAAATTACAGACACGGAAAGTGAGGAATTATAATGAGTAATATGGTAGTTAGAACAAACGTATTAGCAATCAATTCACACAGGAGCCTTAAACAAGTAGGCGCGCAACAAGCTAAGTCATCTGCAAGGTTGTCATCCGGTTACAAAGTAAATAGTGCCGCTGACGATGCAGCAGGTCTTGCTATTTCTGAGAAAATGAGAGCTCAGATCAGAGGTCTTGATCAAGCATCCTCTAATGCTCAAGATGCTATCAGCTTAATTCAAACAGCTGAGGGCGGTATGCAAGAAATCGACAACATGCTTCAAAGGATTCGTGAACTGACAGTTAAAGCAGCCAATGATACTTTAGATGCTGACGGCACAACCGGAGACCGTCTTAAAGTACAAGATGAGATTCAGCAGCTTGCAACAGAAATCGATTCTATGTCCGAAAGAGTTGAGTTTAACAAAAAGAAAATAATTAACGGTAGTTTTTCGGCTACAGCGCTTCATTTCCAAGTTGGCGCAAATGCAAGCCAAAGCATGACTCTTACAATCGGCAAACTTGATATGGCAACGTTAAGTTCTACTCTCAACACTTTTATCACAGGTGGATCTATGGCTACAGCAGTGGGCGCCAGCATTTCTGATGTGATTGCAAATGTTGACGATGCTATTGAAAAAGTAACTACAGAGCGTTCCAAACTTGGTGCTGCTCAAAACAGGCTCGAGTATACAATGAAATCTCTTGACATTTCTTCCGAGAACTTGTCAGCTTCTGAATCTCGTATAAGAGATACAGACATGGCTAAAGAAATGATGGCACTTACACAGGCTAATGTATTACAGCAGGCGGCTACATCAATGCTTGCACAAGCTAATCAGGCGCCTCAATCAGTTCTTCAGTTACTTCAATAATTTTTAAAATTAAAACGCCCTCTCTAAGGGCGTTTTTTTCATGGGATAATTTAAAAAGCCCTGTTTTAATATAACAGGGCTGTGAGTTTTTCCAGCTTCATAACCAGTTCGGAAGTTTCTTCATCTTTTGTGCTGTATTTCAGCGCTTCTTTATAGTTGAAAAGTGACTTCTTATAATCCTTCAAATCCAGATAGGCTTTTCCCAAGCTCTTATATGGGATGGAATAATAAAACTCCATATATATAAAATCTTTAGCAACCGGAACGGCGCAGGCGGTTGCTTTGTTGTAGTATTTTATTGCCGTTTCATAATCTTTCACAGTGTCTTTAAAAAAATCGCCTAAGCAGCAGTGAAATTCAGACATATCGCTGTAAATTGGCTCTACTTCCAGCATACACCTTGCGGCGTTTTCATAATCGCCTAAAGCAGTATAGCATTTATGGAGGGTAGTATAGGTGGTTACTCGGGGATAGCCGTTTTCGGAAAACTCATCAAGAAATTTCTTGAACCATATAATGGCTTCCTCATATTTTTCCAAATCGCAGAGAGAAGCAGCGTAATAATACATATCTTTACTTGATAAAGCTCCGCACTTGGCCAGCTTCTTCTTCAAAATATCAAAATTCCTTGCCATTTTTATATCATGTACACCTTTATCAACTTTATGATTATGCTTTATGGGAATCTCCGCATAAAATGAGTTGCCGTCTACAGGCATATATTCATGAACAGTGTCACACCACTGAAAATTTCGGGCTCTTTTTACTATACGTTCCCTTTTGGTAACAAGCAGGGGATTTCCATTTTCATCATGGGTGCAGTTATAAGGCATAACAACATAATCAATATTGTGAGTTATGCTTTTTTTAAGCCGCAGTAGCTTTTCTTTGTTTTCTCCAAGTATAATATCATCGGCATCCAGCCACATAACATATTCTTTTGTAGCTTTTGAAAAAGAAAAATTGCGGGCTGCGGCAAAATCATGTATCCACTCAAAATGGAAAATGCGGTCTGTATATTTTTTTGCTATTTCGATGGTTCGGTCTGCGGAGCCTGTATCAACGATATTTATTTCATCAAATACACCGGCAAAGCTGTTCATACAGTTTTCCAGATTCTTTTCTTCATTTTTTACAATCATGCAAAGGCTGATTTCAATTGGCTTTTTCATTTTCGGCTCCTTGATAAAATAGATGATAAGGTTTTTGGTTGCGCTATTTTTTGGTTTTTTCAATTAGTGTATCTATTTTGGCTATTAGTTCAGGCAGTTCCTCGCTGTCTGGGTCATACTTTAATGCTTCACCAAAAGCATTTTTTGCTTTTAAATATTCTTTTTTTTTCAAAAAGCACTGACCTAAATAATTCCACGGCCTGAAATAATAATATTCATCAAATTTTTGTAAACAAATGGGAACTTTACCCTCGTTACCGTTGCATGTCAGCGCTTTTTCAAAATAACTTTGGGCAAGATCATAATCTTTAACAGAATTCATTACAAAGTGCCCCAGCAGGCAATAATATTCAGACTTGTTTTTGTTGACATCTTCATTTAGTGCAAGCACTTTGTAGGCGTTTTCAACATCTCCAAGTGCGATATAAGAATTGTAAATGGAAAGAAAGGCACCAATGCCTGTGAAGGCTTTATCTTTGCTGTTATCAATAAATAAATTGAGCTGCTCTACAGCCTCTTCATGGCGACCTATAGCGCTTAACATCAAGCCATAGTAATAATTGTCAGCAGGTGTGCAATTGCCGCTTTTTACTGCTCCTTCCACAACATTGAAATAGCGAAGCAGGTTTTGCGCATTCTCCTCTTTTGTGTGGATAACTGCAACATCCAATGTAACGATTTTCCCGTTGCCAACAAGCCCTTCATGCACAGGCCGCTCCCAGCGGTAGCCCATATTATTCCTTACAATCCGCTCCCTTGAAGAGCTGGAAACCACTTTCCCGTCATGGGCGCGCTCTAATATATATGGCATGAAAATGCAATCGGCATCGTTTTTGAAATCTCTCTTGAAATTTCTGAACCTTCTGTAATTGTCGGAATCCATAATATCATCGGCATCCAGCCACATTGAATATTCCATAGTAGCTTTGGAAAAGGAAAAATTACGGGCAGCGGAAAAATCATTAATCCATTCAAAATAGAATATTCTATCGGTATATTCCTTTGCAATTTCTACGGTTCTGTCTGTAGAGCCTGTATCTACAATATTGATTTCATCAAAAAGCCCTGCTACTGAACGCAGGCAGTTGCCCAGATTTTCTTCTTCATTTTTAACAATCATACAAAGGCTTATGGTCATGTCAATACCCTTTCTGATAATAAGATATATATAAATCTATATATATTATCGGCAAAAAAATATTTTTCGACAATAACCAAAATAAGTTTCGTATATTTTGGAATATTTGCGGTTTTTATTTTTATGCAACACATTGTGAAAAGAAACTTACTTTGTTATAATTTATATAAATTAATATTGTGCGGTATGTAATTTTATCGCTTATATAAATTCCGGCTAAAAGCATTTTGTGTATTTTTAGAGATAATAGCGCCCTTTAATCCGGAATTTGTATTAAATAGCGTTGAGAAGGATTAAAACTATTTTAAGGGGGAAAATTATGGACTACAAGATTTCATCTAAAACGGCAGAGATTATGGCAAGCCTCACAGAGCTGGACGAAGTTAAGCAAGGGCTTGAATTTCTAAAAAATGACCACCAGAATGCAGTTGATGAACAGCTTGAGCTTGTTGTTATTAAAGCGCCTACGTTTTTTGAACAAGAACGCGCCGCAGCTTATGCGGAGAAGTTTAAAGCGCTGGGTCTGGAAAATGTTTATATTGATGAGCATTGCAATGTTATCGGCCTGAAAAAAGGCGCAGGCAGCGGCCCCGCAATTCTTCTTGAAGCCCATCTTGATACGGTATTCCCTTTTGAGGTTGAAATTAATCCGGTTATTAAGGATGGCATAATTCATGCCCCGGGTATTTGCGACTGTACAAGAGGCTTGGCGGCTGTGCTTTCGGTAATTCGCGCATTTAATACAACAAATATTCAGCACTCCGGTGATATTTATTTTGTAGGTACAGCCTGTGAAGAAGGCATGGGCGGCCTCCGCGGTATGAAAGGCTTTTTCGCGGATAACGGTGAAAAAATAGCGGCTTCCATAACCATTGACGGTTCAGGCGCTGACAGAATCGTACATAATGCAACAGGGATCAAAACTATGGAGTTTAATTTCCATGGCGCAGGCGGTCATGCTTACGGCGCTTTCGGTAAAGTTGCAAACTGCCTCCATGCTGCTGCGAGGGCAGTTTATAAAATCGCCAATCTGCGCGTTCCCTCCGAGCCTAAAACCACTTATGCCGTCAGCAATTTCCATTCGGGCAATGCAGCCGGTGTTCATGCTATCACTCAAGATGCAATGATTAAAATTAACTTCCGTTCCAACAGCGCTGAGGAGCTTAAAAAGCTGGAAGATACAGTTTTGAAATGCGTTGAAGAGGCTTGCAAAGAAGAGACGGAATTTTGGGGAATGGATGAAATTACATACGACTATAGCTACCTTGTAGATGTTCCCGCGGGCCAGCAGGATGAAAATCTGCCTATTTTGGAAGCAACCTATGCCGCCATGGAGCATATTGGGCTTGAGCCTAAGTTTTCAAAGGACGGCTCAACAAATGCCAATGTACCTGTAGGGCTTGGTGTACCTGCGGTTTGTATAGGCAGAGGCGGCAATGAAGGCGGAGTTCATACAACAAACGAATGGTTTGAGATTGAGGGAGCTTACCGCTGCCCGCAGGAAGCCTTTATGATTGCCCTGGCGTTAAGCGGTATTGAAGGCAAAACAGAATCTGTTATGTAATAGGTTTCTATAAGCATAAAACTTTTAAAACAGAATCGCTTGGATTTTGTTCATATTGAATGTTCAGCCTTGTTGAAAAGGCGCGGTTATGGCAGCTTTAGCCGCTGTTTATAGGCGTGCCTTTTCTTAATTGTTAGGGTTAGAATTGGATATTAAGGTACATGCAGAGGCATACATTAATATGCCATTTCTCAGGCCAAAGCAAATCTTAAAAAATGAAAAAATTACAGCTTTAGAAAATTTACTTTTAACTGCCATTGCTTAAAATGCAATGATTTTATAACATAATGGAGGAATCGTTATGATTTTAATAGATAAGAACTATGAAAACTATGAATTTAAGCCGGATACGAAGCCCTTTGCCTTTGCTGATTCGGGGGAAACCATACGTTTTGAATGTAAGGACTGCTATAACGACCAGCTTACAGAGGATAATATTGATTACGGTAATATGAATATGAGCCACAATAACCCCATTGCAGGCCCTTTGTATGTAAACGGCGCAGAGGCCGGAGATGTGCTTAAGGTGGAGATTATAAATATAGAAATGGCGGACGAGGCTTCCATGTGTGTTCGCACAGGCGTTGGCATTTATGAGGTTGAAGGCTGCCACTGCCGCAGATTTCCCATAGAAAACGGCATAGTTAAATTTGACGGCGGTATTGAAATTCCAATCAAGCCTATGGTCGGAGTTATGGGAACCAGCCCTGCCGAAGGTGCTGTTTCAACCCAGTCTCCGGGAGAGCATGGAGGCAATATGGATATTAGAGAGCTGGGCATTGGCGCTACGGTTTATTTCCCTGTAAATGTTTCCGGCGCGCTGCTTTCCATGGGTGATATACATGCTGTGCAGGGCGATGGGGAAACGGCTATTTGCGCAATGGAAGTAAGCGGCGCCGTAACCGTAAAGGTTGAGGTTATTAAAACAGACAAGTATATTCCAACACCTTTTATCGTAACGGAAAAATCTTATTATACGACTGCGGCATCTGAGTCCCTTGATGAGTGCAGTGTAGTGGCTGCTAGAAAAATGCAGAGATTTATTATGGCAAATTTAGGCTTTAGCGACGCACAGGCCGCGATGATTCTTTCTGTTATGGGCCATTTGAGAATTACTCAGGTTGTTAACCCTAAAAAAGGCTGCATGATGGAGTTTCCGAGGTCGGTTTTCGACTGGAAGGATTCAATATAAATCATTTTCCAAAAAGGTGAAATTGTGAATATTATTGATTTAAGAGATATTGCAAAATATAAAAACGAAGATTTGAAATATATGTTCTAAAAGCCCTGAGAATGGAGAAAACCATGGACAATATAATCATAAAAGAATACGCAGATATTGATATGTCGCAGATTGTAGATTTATACTCAAGCGCCGGCTGGATTAATTATACAAATAATCTGCCTATGCTTGAGCAGGCGCTTAAAAATTCGCTGAAAATTTTTGCGGCTTTTCATAGGGATAAACTGATTGGCATTATCCGCGTTGTAGGCGACGGTTACTCTATTATATATATTCAGGATATTATTGTTTTGCCCGAATATCAAAGGCAGGGAATCGGCAAAGCCCTTATTGGGGAAGTGGATAATAGCTATGGTGAGGCTTATCAAAAGGTTCTTTTGACAGACGACAGCCCCCAGTCTAAAGGCTTCTATGAAAATTGCGGCTTTTCGCCCGGCGCCAAATTTAACTGCACAGCTTTTGTTAAGTTTCATACAAAGTAAACGCAGAGCATTCAGTTATATAGAAATTTTATAAACCCGGTTGAATCGGTTTAGCAAAAACGGTTCAATCGGGTTTATTTTTAGTTGAAAATGGAGCAATTTAAAAAGTTAACAAAAGCTAATTGACACAGTTCCCTCATTTTGTTATATTATATGAATGTATCAACAGTTGATTAAGGCAACAGTCGATGAGCGCAACAGTCGCCGAACGCAACAGTCGATAAACGCAACAGCTGAAATGCTCATATAACTGATTACTTGGGAGGGTTTATAAATGGATGAAGACCTGAGAGATGACGAAGTGGTAATGAATGAAGAGGTAAAGGCCAAAAGCGAGGCGCGCCGCCAGTTTATGCTTGAAGGGCCTTTGACAAAGGTAATTTTTATTACTGCTTTGCCTATGGTTGTAACTATGCTTGTTGATTCGCTGTATAATATGGCGGATACTTTTTTTGTAAGCCAGCTGGGTTTTGCCGCAACGGCGGCTGTTGGCGTTAATGACTCGCTTATGATGGTGATCCGCTCCATTGCGCTTGGTTTCGGTATGGGCTCTTCCAGCTATATTTCAAGAGCGCTTGGGGCTAAAAATGATAAACAGGCTTCCCAAGCCGCTTCTACAACGCTTTTTACTGCCATAGTTGTACTTTTTCTGATTGCAACGGTTGGAGGTTCAATTTTCCTCTCGCCTTTAGTTGATCTTCTGGGCGCTACGGAAAGCGTTAAGCCATATTCTATGGATTATGCCAAGTGGATTCTGCTCTCTGCCCCTGTAACTGCAATTACCGTTTGCCTGTCCCAAATGCTCAGGGCGGAGGGCAATACAAAATTCGCAATGTGGGGATCGGTTTCCGGCTGTATAATAAATGTTGTTCTTGACCCGATACTTATAACAACTTTCGGCATGGGTGTGGCAGGCGCCGCTATAGCAACGGATATTTCAAAGGTTATAAGCGCACTTATACTCCTATATCCTTACATAAAGAAAAAATGTATTATCCAAATACATCCGAAGTTTTTTACACCTACAAAAGAGATATATTCGGAGATTGCAAAAATGGGTATACCTACAGTTCTGCGCACCAGCCTGTTTAGTGTTTCAACTATAACCATAAACAATGTAGCGGCAGGCTTTGGCGATGTGGCGCTGGCAGCCATAAGTATTGCAACAAAATCAATGAAATTTGTCGGTTCGGCTATTATGGGCTTTGGCCAAGGCTTCCAGCCTGTGGCAGGCTATAGCTGGGGCGCTAAAAAATATGACAGAGTGCTTGAAGGCTTTAAGATTACTACAATTATCGGAGCGGTTATAGGTATCGTTTTCGGCGGACTGCTGGCTGTGTTTGCAGATCCGGTTATTGCTATTTTCTCCAAGGATGAAGGGGTTATAGAACTGGGTCGCATACTTATAATAACTCAAAGCGTCGTTTTGGCACCGCATATGTGGATAATGATTGTAACCGGATTATTCCAGGCTCTTGGAAAGCCTACCCAAGCGGCGGTTATGGGCCTTTCAAGGCAGCTTTTGGCGCTTATTCCTTCAGTGCTTATACTCAGCCATTTCTTCGGGGTTTACGGGCTGGCGGTTTCACAGGCGGCATCGGATTTCATATCGTTTACGGTTGCTCTTATTATGATTATACCTGCTATTAAGGAGATTAAAGCGCTGGCTGATGAACAAAAGAGCCAGAGCGTAGGATTAAAATCGGCGGTGGTTAATGGTGACTAATGAGAATTTTACCAATAAGCTCTCCCGCAGCCTGTCAGCCTTGGAGCGTAGGCACAGGCGCTTTATGAATATTACTTTAGGGGAAGATGGCTTGCCTGTTGATATTCCCTACCGCTATATTATAGCAATTAAAAGGAATCCCAATACCAGCCAGGATTTTCTGGCGGATTTATTCGGAGTTGATAAAAGTTTTGTTGCCAGAAAAACGAGAAAAATGGAGATAGCGGGATTTATTACAAGGCAGTCTGATCCTGATAACAGGCGGCAGTACATGCTTAAGCTGACGGAAAAAGGCGAAGAAATATATTTTCTCATTGTCAAAAGAAGTGATGAATGGGAAGCCCTTATAACAGGCGGAATTGAAGAAACTGATCTCATAACAGCTTCTAATGTTATAAGCAGGATAATAGAAAATCTGGACGGCTGCCAATAGATTTATATAGGGCAATTTTAAAGGGGGTGATAATTCTATCACCCCCTTTTGTACATATATATTAGCTTGAAAGCTGCTTAAAAAATATTTGGAGCCATGGAGGCCAGTATAATACCAAGCACGAAAGAGGCCGCATTTGCAGATAAGGAATATAGTATAAGCTCTCGCTTTGAGGCTGATTTAATCAGATATTTTATATAGATAATGGACTCTGCCGCAAAAACTGCAAATTCAAACAGAACATAAAATAGGATGAATGCATAGAGGCCGCTGCGGTAATTTATATAATTAAGCGCCAGATTAAGGGCAACTTGGGTAATGATATTAACAATAGCTATAAAGCGAAATATATATTTTTCTCTAAATGCAAAAAACATATGGGCAATGAGGTATTCGATAGCAATTGTCAGCAATATACGTAAAATAAGCGAAAATAATTCACCCTTATAGTTATAGGATCTATGCGCAGATAATGAGGCAGGCATGCTTGCAGCCGGATTCATGCCTGAAAGATCAACGGTGAAATAGCTGTCAAAGGCATAGCGCTCATAGATTTTATCACTTATTATAAATGAGTCTGATTCAGGAAAATAAAGAAGAATTTTAAATTCACCGGGAGGAAAAACTTGCCATATCAACTTATTTGTCAAAGTACATTCCGAAAAGAATTGTAGGAAATAAAACCCGCCTTCATCTTTATATTCAACGAATTTTCTGAAAATTTCATAATCCTCATGGTCCTCTTTATAAGGCGAATATTGTTTGTTATATTCAGTAAGGGCTTGCAGGTGAGGACCGGCTGAGCTTTCGCCGGAAAGCAAGGCGGCATAATAGGTAATACCTTCTATGCCTATGAAATCAATGATTGTGGAGGGCTTTGGTCCGGTGTCGGCCTGAACACTTTGGGAAAACATAAGTACAATCATAATAGCGGACAGCACAGCCGGAAATAGTTTTTTTATAATAAATCACCTTTTCAGCTTACAAAATATATTTATTAAAACACGATATATCTTGCGGTTTTATTTTTATAGAGCAGATATTTGCCGCCGAACTCTTTCGCCAGATATTTTTCCTCTTCAAGAATTTGCAAATGGAGGGTGGTAACGGCAACGGCTGCAAATACAATCATAAATATATTGGGGCAGGCCAGCGCAGTTCCTATATACAATAAATCAAAGCCGACAAAGGCGGGATTGCGGCTAAAGCGGTAAATCCCTGTTGAAACAATATCGGTTTTCTGGGCTTCATCAATTCCTGCCCGCCAGTTGCTGCGCATTGCTATAATTGCTAAAAGAAAGAAGGCAACGCCCGAAAACATAAGAAAACTACCTGCTGTGCGGTATATTTGCCAATTGAAATCAGCAGATAATAGCACACTTAAAAACTGCAATACGGCAGCGGCATAGGTTATAAAAAGCAGGCATAATTCAATTAATTGAGTTCGTTTGGGCTTGCTACCTTTTGCGAGGCGGTTTGTATTTATCCCCTGCTTTTTCAGTGAAAGCTGCTTTGCAAAATATGCCAGATAAAAGCATGAGAGCAGCATAAGCATTATGAGTTTGTGAATCAAAATTTTGCCTCCGTTGTATATAATTAGGTTGATTTTAATTTGGCGCTGTGCGCTGTTTTTTATGCAGCGGCTAATTACAGCGCAGTGCCTTTTTTCGGCACAAAAAGATTATCCATGGAAACGCCCTCCAGCTTAAGGAGGCTTATTTTTTTGTCAATCCCCCCGGCGTAGCCTGTGAGGCTGCCGGATGAACCTACAACTCTGTGGCAGGGAATAATAATTGAAATGGGATTATGGCCGACAGCACCTCCGACAGCTTGAGCCGAAACGCCTTTACCGCTTTGGTTGGCGGCGAGAGCTTTAGCTATATCACCGTAGGTAATAATAGCGCCGTAAGGAATTTCAAGGAGAATTTGCCAAACAGTCTGCCTGAACTCGCTGCCCTCAGGCGCCAGAGGCAAAGTAAAACCGGGGTTTTCGCCCTTGAAATAAATGTTCAGCCATTCCTCTGTTTGATTGAATATGGGAAGGTCTTTTTCTTCGGTATCGTCGCCTAATGTGGCGGCATAATATTTCTGCCCTTCCAGCCAGAGGCCGGTTATGCTCTGCCCGTCTGAAGCTATGGTGATTTTAGATATAGGTGAGTTCATTTTATGTATATAAGTCATGGCATGGCTCCTTTTTATAGTTTTTTCTATATAACGCAGGGGATTTGCCCATGATTCTTGCAAATATGCGGTAGAATGTAGAAAGGCTTTCAAACCCCGAGGCATAGGCGATATTTATGATTGGCATATAAGTGGTTACAAGCATTTCAGCCGCATTTTCCGCACGTTTTTTATTGATATATTCATTTAGGCTAATGCCGTATTTTTCTTTAAATGCGGAATTAACGCGGCGCCTTTGGGTGCCTAATTCAACAAGGCCCTTATTTAGCTCTGCTTTATTTTTCAGGTTTTTGTCAATAACTAATTTTGCTTGTTCGGCCAGATCCTCTGGTAGGGCTAAATTAAATAAATCGGGGCGGCATCTCTTACAGGGGCGAAAGCCGTTGGATTCAGCTTGCTGGGCTGAATCGAAAAACAATATATTTTTTAATGACGGAGCTTTGGAGCGGCAGGACGGCAGGCAAAAAATCCCTGTGGTTCTGACGGCGTAGAAAAATACTCCGTCGTAGGCTTTATCATTTATCAAACATGCAGTGAGTTTTTCTTCTTTTGTCATTTTTTAGCCACCTTTTTCTTTATAGGTGCATAATCTTTCATATGAGGGATTGCGCCTGCGGATATTGCCCATAAATACAGGCTTGCCACAGAACCATATGGGCTGTATCTTTTGCGGTATTTTTCAAACAGGCTTTTATCAATGCTTTTATGGTGGTAGAGCATTCTCAAGCCCCGGTGTATGGCCAGGTCGCCGAAACTTAAAATATCGCCCCGTTCCATGGTGAAAAGCATAATCATTTCCGCGCTCCATATGCCTAGCCCGTTAAGGGCTGATAGCTCGGCAATAACTTCCTCATCGCTTTTTGAAGACAGCGAGTCTAAATCCAATTGCCCTGACAATACTTTTTCGGTGAAATTTTTCATATAGCCTGCTTTTTTAAAAGTTATGCCGGCTGATTGAAGAAGCGCTTCATCTGCATTATTAACGGCTTCGGCATTTACATGACCCAGCATTGTACGGAGCCTGCTCCATACGGTTTCCAAAGCGGCGGCGGAAATTTGCTGGCCGACAATTGTATATATTACAGCCCCGAACAAATCGTCATACAGGGAACGCTCAATATGGCCTATTATGTCAATAGCTTCTCCGAGGCGCTTATCCTTTTTCTTTAAATACTCAGTCTCTTTATCTCCGTATTTAAATATCATCAGAACTTCCTCCTGTAAAATGTGTTACATATTGTAATGATAACAGAAACCGGCAAAATTTTCTTCTCAATTATGAATTTTAAATTTTTGCAAGAAAGAAGGTTTGGCTTTGCGTATATTTTTTTGAGAGCGGCTTTAAGCAATATATAGCGCACTCGGAAAAATATGAAAAAATTAAGATTCTTTGTCCTAAAAAACCCGAACACCTTTAATGGCTTTGCTGTTATAATAAAGGTGCCCGAGCGGATGTGCAAGGGCTAAGGAGGAATAAAATGGAATTTTATAAAAAGCATAAGAGCGCCGTTGATAAAATGATATTTATCAGTATATCAATCGGGGTTATATATATTTTCTTCAATTATATTTATTCTTACGTTGCGCCTTTTGTATGGGGCTTTATATTATCTCTGATACTGGCTCCTATTGTGGGAGCTATTACGAAAAATACAAAAATCCCCAGAGGTATAGCAACGGTTTTTTCAATATTTATTTTTATATTTATTTTAGGGGCTATTTTTAACGGACTTATAGGCAGGGTTGTGGAGGAAGGGCGGAGCTTTTTCCAATATTTGCCTGAGCATATAGAGTCTACAGCTATGGTTTTTGAAAATGTCGGCGAGAAGTTTAATATTCTGTATGATATTATACCCCTTGAGAATCATGCGGTAAGTGAAATCATTACTTCCGCATTAAGCTCAATAACATCGCTGGCAGGGCCTGCGCTGGGAAGCGTGTCGACTAATTTTGTGACGAAAATCCCCGATTTTCTGCTGGGGTTTGTGCTTATGCTTATTTCATCCTTTTTCTTTACTAAAGACAGGGAGCTTATGAATAATTCGCTTAAAAAGCTGATTCCTAAGTATTTGAAAGCATATGTAGGCGTTTTAAAAAGCGGAATTATCACAGGCGTAATGGGCTATATTAAAGCTCAATGTATTTTAATGAGTATAGTTGCCGTTATTTGCGTTACGGGGCTTGTGATACTTAAAGCGCCGTATGCGCTGTTTCTGGGAGTGGTAATAGCAATTGTTGATGCGCTGCCTGTTTTCGGAAGCGGATTTTTCTACTGGCCCTGGATGGCATTTAGTATGCTAAGCGGCAATTATACCATGGCCATAGGTCTTGCTGTAATTTATATTTCCATAATGTTTACAAGGCAGCTTCTGGAGCCGAAAATCCTTGGCGGGCAAATAGGTGTACATCCTCTTATTACTCTTATTTCAATTTATGCAGGGCTTAGGCTTTTTGGCTTTTTCGGCATATTTATCGGCCCGTGCATTGCCATTGTTGTAAAGGCTATTTACGAGATGCCCGATAATATGGATCTCCATGACATTGTGATTTGAATCCAATAATGTTAAAATAGTATTTAAGTCCGGTTTCAAGCTGTGTGATAAAAATAGGGATATAAGCGGAAAACAGCTGAAGGGCTTTCATATTTATTAATTAAAAAAATATATTAAGGGAAAGGCGGATATTATGAGGAGTATAATACTTTTAGCTGTATTTTTAATTATTCCGGTATTTGTGATTATTACTTTTATAGTCAGCGCGTTTAGATACAGAAAATGCCCTGATGAGCATGTGGAAGAAAAGGCGGGACTACGAAAAATCATGATGATTTCAGGCATGGTGAGTCTGGGATTTATTGTGTCCATTATTGCTTTATTTACGCTTATGTTCTTGGCTATAGCGAATATGTGAGGTGTTATATGAGTAATAAAGCATTTAACATTATACTGTATGCAATAATTATTGCAGGGCTTATTACTACAATAACCTTGGTGGCATATACAATCCATAAGCACAACAATTGCTCGATTATAACTTATATTGGCAATGAGGTGTAGCAGATGAAAATACAAAAACAGCTTGCAGTAATTTTTGCGGTTTTTATAGGGTTTGCCTTGTTTAACTACAGCATATATTCATGCTTTACCGTAAGATATATAGATAAATCGGATAGCCTAATGATAGAAAAATCGATTGAGCTTGACAAATATCTGCCCTTTGATGAAAATTCAAAAATCGTCCAATGTAAATCTGATTTTCAGCTGACCGGGCGGCTGCCTGTACTTGACGGGGCAACGGCGCTGTTTCCTGTGTATTCGGCTTTTATGAATACGGTGTATCCCCCAAACAGCTGTGAGTTTGACGGTAGGGATTTTATAGCCGAGAGCAGCCTGCAAAAGCGGGGCACAATAGGGGCTTATGAGGCGCTTATAAACGGGGCGGCCGATATAATATTCGTGGCAGAGCCTTCTCAAAAGCAGCTTCAATATGCCAAAGATGCAGGGAAAGAGCTAGTTTTAGTGCCTATTGGTTATGAAGCGTTTGTTTTCATTGTAAATTCAAAAAATCCGGCGGAGTCTCTTTCCGTAGAGCAAATAAAAGGGATATATTCGGGGGAATATACAAACTGGCAGCAGCTTGGCGGAGAAAAGGCGCCGATAAATGCCCTTCAGCGTATTGAAAACAGCGGAAGCCAGACAGCTATGGTATCTTTCATGGGAGATTTGCCTATGAAAACGCCGAGAGTTGCAAATTTATTCGGCAAATCAATCGGCTATTCTTTCAGGTATTATGTTTCGGATATTTCGGGGAAAGAAAATGTGAAAATGCTTGATGTAAACGGCGTTTACCCCAGTGAAGAAAATATTCGCAACGGCACATATCCTGTAACGGAATGTTTTTATGCTGTATATATCGCAGGTAATTCCAATGAAAATGTCGAATTATTAATTAACTGGATTTTAGCAGATGAGGCCCAGGCTATAATTGATGAAACGGGCTATGTTAATTTGAAAAGATAAGAGATATTACATATAGTTAATCAGGGTTAAAAAGCTGCCTAGAGCAGTTTTTTATTTGCAAAAATTTCAAAGCCGGCTCTGGAAAGGCAATTGGAATAAAAAAATTTCAGTGAAATTCGATTTTTGTTGACAAATGGCTTGAATTGTTATAATATAGATATAATATCAAATTGATTTCATAGGAGGTAAATGTGATGAATGACAAAAAGAACACAGTTTATGAGGAGATTATCCCTAAAACAGGGAACGGCCTGACAATGCTTATTATTAATACAGCTCTTTTTATTGCGGCTTTAGTGGCATTTGTCTGGGGCATAGTTCTTCTGGAGGCTCAGAGCAGTGAGGCTGTAGGAGCATTAATGATGATAGTTGGCGGTATATATGGCTTTATTATAGGGCCGGTAATGTTCGCAGGGCTGAAGATTTTAAAGCCGAATGAGGCGCTGGTGCTTACTTTGTTCGGCAAATATTACGGCACGCTTAAAGGTGAGGGCTTTTTCTTCGTAAATCCTTTTGTTGTGGCGGTTAATCCGGCGGCAGGTACTGTTGCTGCAACCACTGCTTCA
>JGI994J12354_10002179_pt1 | contig 19295 bp, 20 predicted proteins | sample IntmicLarv3ML3BL_FD_12354 | JGI IMG/M metagenome (IMG submission 12354)
GCATCTGAATCTGATGTTGACCCTCTTTGTGGGCTTTTCTCTGTCTTTCGGCTTGGGCCTGGGGTATCCACCGTAACCTGAGGTTACCTCTCTGAATCTCCTCTGTCCCCATTTGAGTTCACTGGCCTTCTTTTTCTTGACTCTTTCCACATCGTGTTCGGTGTGGGTCTTGCAAAAGGGACAGTACGTCTTGATAGTTCTGGGCATTTTCATATTTATCACCTGAAGTGAATCGGAACGTGCTAATATCGAGGTTATATTAAAACCTCTCTCCTATTATAGGCGGTATTATGGATGTTATTTTTCCATCTTGGTTATCGTACCATCCTGGTGCGATACGAGGACCACCGATGCGGTGTTCAGGAACAACCCGTTCTCGACAACTCCCGGAATGACGTTCAGACGGGATTCCAAAAAGAACGGATTATCTATGGATTCGAATCTGCAGTCGTACACATAATTGCCGCAGTCTGTCGTGAAGATCTTACCGTCGATCTCTCTGAGAACGGGAACACATCCCTGTTTTCCCAAGGCGTAAGCGGTCTTCGAGTGACCATAGGGTATCACTTCCACAGGCAAGGGTGACCTAGTACCGAGTTTCGCGACGATCTTGGATTCATCAACGATTATTATCTCCTTCAGGGTCGCAGCCGCGACTATCTTCTCTCTGAGAAGTGCGCCGCCCAATCCTTTGATCAATTGAAGATTCGGATCTACCTCATCGGCACCGTCGATCGTAACGTCAACATGATCCACATCGCATAAGGGGACGATTCTGATCCCCGATTCCGCAGCAAGAGCCTCTGTCTGCTTGGAGGTGGAAACACAGGTGATCTTGTATCCGCCGGCAATAAGTTCTCCGACTTTTCTGATGGCGTAGGCCGCGGTGGATCCCGTACCCAATCCAACGACCATTCCGTCCTTTACGTAATCATTGACCGCCTTTTCGGCAACTATCTTTTTGAGATTCGAAGATCCCCCCGAGTCCATAATGTCGATTTCCCCCGTTTTCCCAATCACGTACTTGTTTATTTCATTTATTGATTCGATCGTGTTTTCAACACGTGGAAAGAACGAAAAACATGTGAAAATTAAATTAGTGCGGGGTGATTGTAGGTATATGCGTTTGGCCGCACTGTATTCCGGAGGCAAGGATTCCACATTCGCAATGTATTTGGCACAGCAGATGGGACACGAGATCCCGTATGCTGTTAGCATGATCCCCGAAAAGGGGGAGTCCTGGATATTCCATGTTCCGAATATGGATGTGGTTCCCAAGATGGCAGATGCGATGAATGTCATCTCGATCACGGCAGGCACGGACGGCACCGAAAAGGGGGATATGGAAGGGCTGAGAAAGGCTCTTTCCGGATTGGATGTTGAGGGAGTGGTCACCGGCGCAGTATGGTCGGATTATCAGTGGGACAGGATAAACCGGATATGTGATGAACTTTCCCTGAAGGTGATATCTCCTCTTTGGAGAAAGGATCAAGACATGGTGCTCAACGAACTCATCGATTCGGGGATAAAGGCACTGATAATAGGATGTTACGCCGAAGGGTTCGACGGATCCTGGCTCGGAAGACCTATCGACGAGGATGCAGCCAAGGATCTGAGGAAACTGAAGGATTCGAGAGGGATAAGCGTGATCGGAGAAGGCGGAGAGTACGAATCCTTCACCCTTGATTCTCCAATGTACAGGTATCCGCTGCAGATCCTAGGATGTGAGAAGGAATGGGACCGGAACAGCGGTACCATGAGGATCCTTGATATTGGTCCGGCGGATCAGTGACTGCTCCGTTCAATCGCTTTTACGATATTGTTGATCTCTCTCTGAGGGTCTTTCCACATTCCAGGAGTCCAAACACGGTGTATGTGCCAGCCTCTGGATTCAAGGTATTTCTGTCTGTGATAATCCCTTTCTCTTGTGGAATCAGACATCTCGTAGATGTGACTGTCGCATTCTATACCGAGGATGAATTTGCCGTCCTGTTTGATCGCGAGATCGATCTGATATCCGCCGATACCGACGTTCTTTTCCACGCTGTATCCTTTCCTGATGAGGGTGTTGTACACACGCTCTATTATCGGTGATTCGTCGAGCACGGGTTGGGTTGACACCCATTTGTTGTCCCCGAAGGAATCGAGAATGCTGGTCGCAAGGGCTTTCTCCCCGTTGCTGACGGCTTCCGCATACTGGAGGTATTTCTTCAGGATCTTGGGCCCGTCGTTCTTCGTGGTCTCCACCTGCAATTCATTTGCGTCGAACGAGGTTACAATATGTATCTTCTTCTTGGCGCGGCTGATGGCAACGTTGAGACGGTTCTCTCCGCCGCGGTTGTTGAGCCATCCGAACCTCTGCATGAGTTTTCCTTCCCTGTTCTTGGCATATCCGATGGAGAAGATGATAACGTCACGTTCGTCACCCTGAACACTTTCAATGTTCTTTACGAAAAGACCGACATCCTCTCCGTTGTCGAATCTGAGCATTTCCTTGTTGACCGTTCTCCCGAATTCTGGATCAAGGGTACTTTCATCATCGATAAGGTCGCTTATCAGGTCTCTTTGCGAAACATTGAATGTTATTATCCCGACGGTCTCGTTGGAGGTACGGGTATGGAAGAATTCCTTCAGGAGTTCCACTATATGCCTGGCTTCCTTGACGTTTGCTTTGCCCTCCCAAAGTCCGTTGACCTTGTGGACCTCTATCGGAGGTCTTTCGGGCTGAGCGACATTAGGTGAGACATACAGCTTTCCGCCATAGAATGCGTAGTTTGAGAATGCTATGAGTTCCTCATACTTGGAACGGTAGTGGAAGTTCAGTAGTATGTTGTCGTAACGGCATCTCGCAAGGTCCAAGAGGCTTTCCTCTTCCAATGCTGCCGATACTTCGTCCTCTTCTTCCTCAAAGTCCTCTTCATTGTCAAATTCCAGACGTCCTGTTCCGAGGCTCGAGGGGCGGAGCTGTTTGTGGTCTCCCGCGACGATGACCTTCTTCGCACGGTATATCGAAGGCACTCCCTTCTCGACGTACATCTGCGAGGCTTCGTCGAATATCAGAAGATCGAACAATCCCATTTCCAGCGGCATGATCTCCGATACTACTTCGGGGGTCAACAGCCAGATCTTGACGCCTTTGAAAAGTTCGTAACTGTACCTGTTGACGAACTTACCCAGACTCCATTTCCGTTTGCTTTCTATTATCCTCACGATGTCGCCGCGTCTCTTCGATTCGGTGATGAAACGAAGGTTCTCCTGGAGTATCTCTTCGACCCTGTCGCGGGTGAGGAGTTTCTTTTCCTGGACCTTCCTGTCCATATCGTGAACAATGCTGTCGAAGTCCTGTATGTCCTGGAGTAAGGCTTTATTCTCGGCATCGAATTTTTGAAGGTGATGGTTCAGAACATACTTCAGGATCATATCGTTGCACGCATCGAATGATGAACCGGAGGTTCTGGCAAGTGTGACGAGGTCGTGTCCGTATATGCGTTCGCTCTCGTTGAGTTTATCGTACACCGTGGATCTCGAGGCGTAGAGATCGTAATCTTCCAAGGCCGAGATCACGGCAGTGGGGTCGTCCAACACTGTTTGTACCGTGTGTTCATTGTATTTGTTGAAGTACTTGTCAAGCATCACCGTGGTCTCACGATTCACTTTGCTTTTCGAGAACATCTTGGATAGGAAGCCCTTGGACCTCCATTCGATCATCTGGCTCTCCAGATTCATAAGGTCGGCTTTCATCTCGCCGATGTTGTATTCGGAAAGGTCGATCTTCATTTGAGTGAACCAAGGTGTCTTCTCGATGCAGTCGCAGTATTCCTTGAAGTTGCCCATCATCGTCCTGTCGCCGAACTTTCTGTTCAGTTCCTTCAGTTCGTAATATTTCAACGCAAGGAGCTTTGCAGATACCGCGGCTTTGATCATTTTGTATTTTTCGTACTCTATCTTGTCCTCGAGGTCCAGCCATTTTTCCATTGCGTAGAGCTTGTACGGTTCAATCCCGAAGTCGTTGGACGCGTACATCTTGTCCGCTATGTGGGAAAGTACGGACACATCCTTGTCGATGCTTTCCGACAACGGCATAAGATCGGAACCCTTCCTCGGAAGTCCAACCTCCAGCATCCATCCCAGTTGTTGGTAGAACGGATCCTTGTTGGCAACGTCGTCGATCATAAGACAATATTTGGACAGATTTCCCAATCTTGAATAAACAACGTCAAGGGCCGTTTTCTTCTCCGATACTAGGACAACGGTATTCCCCTTGTTTATCGCGGAAGTTATCAATCCTGTTATGACCTGTGATTTCCCGGTTCCGGGGGGACCCTGTACGACCAGTTCGTCGCTCTTCTCTATCGCGGTTATGACGTTCTCCTGTGCGCTGTTGAGGGCGTTGATGTATGTGATGCTGACCTCGGAGGCCTCAAGTCCTTTCTCCCTGAGTGCAGGCAGCGAAAGGGGGCTGGGGAAGTCCGAGTAGAAATCCCCTTTGTTCAGATCTTTAATCAGGTCTGTGAGGAGACCGTTGACCTCGCCTTTTGCGATGATGTCATCGAAGTCTTTCTGGATATAACTTGAATATGTAGGATATTTTCCAAGAATGATGTTGTTGACTATGTGAAGATCTCCGGGCAAATATTTGGGGAATTCTCCTGTCCTGTAATCCGTGAATTGAAGGGGAGGCCCGTATGTGCATTTGATCTGGAGTCCTTGTTCTTCGTAGAATCCGATGAGATTGCTGACGAAGGATTCTCCGGAATAGTCGTCTATCACGCTGCCTTTGTCGGTGGATCCTTTCATCCTTCTTCCGCCGAACTTGAAGAATGCCAGGATAAGTGCGTTGTTGTAGACGGCATCCCTGGAATCATCGAGTTTGAGGGTGATGCTTTTCGAATCTTTCTCGAGTATCACCGGGAACAGCGCTAAAGGAGCGCGGACATCGAAATCCTCTCCCGGAAGCCTTCCTTCCACGAAAGGATACGCGATGTAAAGGTCGTACTGACCCTTGTCTCTCATGTCGCGGTTGACCTCTCTGATTATCTCAGTAAGATGCTTGAAGATGCGCAACTCTTCCTGACTCTTGGTGGAATCGCAGAGCTTGAGCGTGTGCTTTTTACCGAAGAGGAGGCCCATGACGTCCAGGCCCAATATGGTCGTGAGGTCGAATGCGTTCTTTCGGTAGATCTTCCCCTGATAGAGAAGACGGTTGTTACCGCTGATGTTGACCAATTTTTTCTGAAGTTCTTTGAGAGTACCGGCGACATCGCGGTCCATGCTGGAACCTTTGGCGGCAGTCATGGCGTATTTTTTGGTGACCGAAAGGAAATCGTCCCCGTATAATTCAACGAATCTCTGACCGACACCTGGTATCGCTGCAAAATCATCGACCTTCGTAGGTATGCGAATGGTCATTTCCGTTATCGCTTCGTCTGAACATATAGTCGGTACTCTGCCGTTGGAGTAGGTCCGGTCTTCGCGCAGTTTTTCACGAAGTTCGTACAGTTCAGAGTGCAGGTCATCCTCAAGTCCCATGTGCCCCGAATCATATTTCCATGATTTATAATCGTCGTAGGTCTTTTCGTGACTAAGTTAATAAACAGAGTCACGAATGAGCTGTTATGATGGAGCTAGGAATGAAGAACGAAAAGACTGTCTGGGTAACGCAAGATAATACGGCCGAGATCATGGGTAGTGGCACACTTCCGGTATTCGCCACGCCTGCGATGATACTTTTGATGGAACAAACGGCATCTGAATGTGTTGCTCCGCACTTGTCGGAGGGCGAAAGTTCGGTCGGAACAGCATTGAACGTGAAACATACAGCACCTTCCGTTATCGGCTCGGAGATCCGATGCAAGGTGGAACTCAAGGAGATGGACAGATCCAGGTTGGTATTCGATGTTTGCGTTCACGATCAGAAAGGCGAGATCGGATCGGGTACACACGAGAGATTCATCGTCAAGGCGGAAAAGTTCATGACAAAAGCAGAAGAGAGAAAGATGACATCATGATATTTTCTTGTCTTTGACGACGAACGACGAGACAAGAGCCATGAAACTGATCACGGCTCCGATGATCATAGAGAATACGAAACCGTCCAGGAAGATATCCGGAGGCAGGTCCGAGAAATCTATGTTTCCCGCACCGGAACCGATGGCGAACAACATCGCGAACAACGTGGTGCCGATGGTACCGCCCAGATATACTGATTCATTCATCAATGTTGATCCCATCTCACGACTTTCATCGGAAACTTCTTCGATGATACGACTGCCCATGGGACCTCCGCAGAGTGCCCACATGAGGCCCATGAAGAGCAACGAAATGATCATTGGCAGCAACATTTTTTCTCTGGAGAATAGTGCCATTAATACAAATGCGAGAAGTAACACGAAACACGATATGACCGAAAACCATCTTCTGCCGGTCCGGTCGGACCATCTTGATATAGGAACGCTCAGGATCAGAGTGACCGCTGGTGCCAAGAGTAGATACATTCCGCTCTTCGATGAGGAGAAACCCAGTGTGTTGCTCATGTAGAACGGCATCAGATATGCCATGCCCATGTAGCCTAAGCAGACCAGAAGGAAGGCCAGGAATACGAAGTTGAATTTATGATGCGTGAACACTCTGACATTCAACATCGGATCATCTTTTCTGAGTTCGACCAGTATGAAAAGGGCAAGAGAAGCGGAGAACAATATCGCGGAGATCACCGCCAACATGGAGTCGTCACCGTGTGATGCTCTCTCAAGCGATACGGCCCCGAACAGGACCGTTGAGAAAAGCAACAATGCGCCGGAAATGTCCTTGAGTTTTTCCGAATTTTTCGGATCCTTCGGTAAGGTCCTGAGGACCAGAGGCAATATTACAATGCCCAAGGGAACATTTATGAGAAATATCCAATGCCACGAGATAATCTCCGTGATGATGCCTCCCAAAGCCGGCCCCAAGGCGAACCCCAAGGCCGAACCCATGGTCAATACCCCCAATCCCAATCCCAAATTGCAGGAGGGAAGGAATTTCACGCACAGCATCGGTACCGCAGCCCCCATCATTGCGGCTCCCACTCCCTGTATCGCCCTACATATGAGCAGCATGGGGAAATTCATCGATATTCCGCAAAGGAAAGAACTTATAGTGAATATCGCAAGACCGACGAACAGAACTTTTCTGATATGGCCGTTCTTGGCTATTCTTGCGAAAGGGATCATCAATCCCGCCATCATGATGAAGTAGATGGCGGTCACCCACGAGATCGTGCTGGTATCCGTCGAGAAGTCCTTTGCCAGAGTGGGAAGTGCCACGTTGACGATGCCGCCGTCCAATCCATCTATCAGCGCAACGAATGCGATGACCACGAGCATCAGCATTGTCGCTCTCCTTTCGACGGAATGTTCTTTCATAAAAGTCCGCACTTTGTGCCAGTATATACCGCTGTCGATTACGGAAGAATCCCAAACAGGGACATTTTCGAGATCAGAACAGGCAGGATCAAACAGCCTACCAAAGGTATCCTGTTACTGTCATTGCTCAAAGGTATCAGACCGACAAGGGTCGAGATCACCAGGATCAGAATCCCGAACGGACCGGTCAACAAGAGGACCAACACTGAAACAATGACAATAACGGATTTGTTCATCGTGTTGGTATCTATCCTTTTCGAAAGATTGATCATAGTTTTTCCAGAGTATATTGTGGCATAATATCCGAAGGCGGCAGCTATCCCGACGCTGAAGAGCATCAGCAGGAATCCCGGGGAGCAAAATCCCGACAGATCATCACCGATTATCTCCCTGATTACCAATACGGTCCCCGATCTTCCGTTGCCGGAGACGGAAAGTGTGACAATGGAGAAGATCGAAGTGACGGTACCTATCGATGCAACCATCGAGATGAATCTTGCAGGATCCTTTTCGGGAGAGAATAGGGATGCCAGGGAAGCCCCCGCGGTCGCGGTTATTCCAGGATACCATCCCGCAACAGTACCCATCAACAATCCTTTGAGTCCCGGAACAGGTCCGACGGGATCTGCATCTTCATCATGCTGGAGAGGTATGGTCGCTTTTCTTACGGAATTGAGCAGTGCAGGCATACCGAACAGTCCGGTAAGGAGTGGGAATAAAAGTGTTCCTTCGCCAAGTATGCCGTTGCAGGGAAGACCAAGATTCATACATACGTACCCCAAACCTCCCGAAACCAGGATCAGGACAAGTGCCCACAATTTGTCGGAGATCCCTTTTTCATTCAGTGTGATAGCGCAAAGGGTGAATAAAAGAACGGAGAATGTGAAGATATCCAAGGTATCCGCGAGACCGTTCAGCATGAGGTATTGAAGCGGTATCGCAAGCAGTACCGAACATGCCGCACCTACAGAACTTCCTATTGCGGCGGCACGCACAGCCTCCATCCCCCGTCCGTCCATCATCAATCTATGGCCCGGGAGTGTGGTCAACACTTCATCGGGATCAGGTGCGCCGATGAATACTGACGGAACGAAATCGACAAAAGAATGGACCACGGACGCAGACATGATGAAGGATGATACTAGCATGGGTGTGTAGGATGGGTCTGTGAATCCCGACATCAAGGATCCCAAAGCAGGATACAGCACGAGCATCACGGATGCCAGTGTATTCACGTGTATTCCTGGAATGAGACCAGTGAATGTGCCTGCGACCGCACCCGCAAGACTCATGATCATTGCGAGGGCGATTATTTCCGGGCCCATGCAATTCCATTGCGCTGAATAGGTCTTAAATGAAGTAAATACAGTTAGCTTAATCGTCTGTTATCGCGGGGGCCCCGTTCACAATCTCGATCTTCATCATGGTCTTGATATCGACGCCGAACATTTCCTTTAGTTCCTCTCCGTGGAAACCCTTGTTCAATACGACGAGAACATCGACTATTTCGATACCATTCGACATAAGCGCGTCGATCAGCGCGGACATCGTGCCTCCCGTACTCAATACGTCATCAACGATAACGATCCGGTCACCCTTTTTCACACCGTTCACGTACAATGCGGAATCGGAGTATCCGGTCTTATGGGGGATTATGATTTCTCCCGGCAGATCGTATCTTCTTTTTCGGGCCACGGTGTAAGGGATGTTCAACTTTAACGAAACCGGAATTGCCAAAGGGATCCCCATGGATTCCGGGGCAAGAATGACATCGCAATCGAAATCACCGACGTCCAACATCCAATCTATGATCTCGTTCAATATCTCCGGTTCAACGTACGGTATGCCATCAGTTATGGGATGTACGAGGTAAGGATACCCGTCTTTATCGATAACGGGACTTGCCAATACGCTCTCCCTTAGTCTTTCATTCACAGTGGTGTATTGTGACAGAAGATTAAAATGGTATTTTGCAAAATGTTTTCTTTTGGTGCGAGATGCATCTGGTGACATTTTTATAAAACCCCTGTGATAATGCATTGATTCAAATGGATATCGAGCAGAGAATGGCCATAGTGACCAGGAACGCAGAGGAAACAGTCACCAAAGAAGAACTTCAGGGACTTCTGTCTGAGAACGGAAGACCGAATGCGTATATCGGGTTCGAGCCATCCGGACTTGTTCATTTGGGATGGGCGCTTGTGACATCGAAGATCAAGGATCTTGCGGAAGCAGGTTTCGAAGTTACCGTATTCTGGGCGGATTGGCACGCTTACATCAACGACAAATTGGGTGGCAATCTTGACGATATTCGGACATGTGCCAGATACATGGAGGATTGTTTCAAAGCGCTCGGTGTTCCCGAAGATAAAGTGAAGTTCAAGTATGCCAGTGAATTATTGAACGATATCAAGTACTGGGAGATGGTCATAAAGGTTGCAAAAGCAACATCCCTTTCGAGAGTGAAAAGGGCAATGACGATCATGGGACGTTCCGAGGATGAGGCAGAGGTGGATTTCTCGAAATTGATCTACCCAATTCTGCAGGCAACAGATATTTTCTACATGGACATCGACCTCGCGTACGCGGGTATGGATCAAAGGAGGGCCAATATGTTGGCCAGGGAAGCAGCGGAAAAACTCGGATGGAAGAAACCGATAGCGTTGCACACGCCTCTTCTTCCCGGATTGAAAGGAGGAGACAGAATGAATCCGGCGGCCTTCAAGATGTCCAAGAGCGATCCGAACAGCAGCATCAACATCCATGACACCGATGAGGCCATAAAGGAGAAGATGAAGAAGGCATTCTGCCCTCCCGAGAAAGAAAAGGAGATCGAGAACCCCATCCTGATGCTTTCTCGATATGTCATATTTCCAAGGTTGGGAAAGATGGACATAAATCGTCCGGAAAAGTTCGGCGGTAACGTATCGTTCGGAAGCTACGAAGAGCTTACCGAGGCGTATTTCTCGGGAAAATTGTTCCCGCTGGATCTTAAGAACGGTGTTGCCGATTCCTTATCGATGATACTCAAACCGGTCAGGGAATATTTTGAACAAAACCCCGACAACTATGCTGCAATGAGAAAGGTATTCGACGGAATGGAAAAGCTTCGTTAAACGATCGTTTCCTTCTCCCTGATCTTTCGGAACAGGTCCATGGTCTTCATCATGCACATATGTAGCATTGCTTCCACGTCACCGGTCCCGGAAAGTCCTGCAGCACCGCCGTGACCTCCGCCGTCGGAATCGGTCTCGGTACTCAGATCTCCGAGTACATCTCCGAGATGGATCCCTCTTCTGACGATATCCTGTGTTGCTCTGGCACTTACTCTGAATTCCTCATCTCTCTGTGACCCGACGAAAACAACGTCGGCTCCGGAAAGCATGATGGATCTGCAGGACGAGGCTTCGAAACTTCCTCCGTACGATGTGGCAACGATCATGTTCCCCACGTGATCGAACTTGACCCTTCCCAAGGATTTCATTATCGCTATGCGTTCCGACATCCCTGTTTGGGATTTCGTCAATTGGAGGACTTCGTCCATGTGGATGTCTCCTTCCTCCATCAGGCTTGCGAAGGCCTGCAAAGTATCGGATTTGGCGAATTGGAAATGTCCGCTGTCGGTGATCATGCCGCTGAGCAGAGCCAAAGCAACATTTCTTTCTATTCTGATCCCGGCATTCCTTATTACGTCGGCTACAAGTTCACAGCATGAGACTTTGGAGTCATCGCACAAGAAATGCATGCCGCCCCACTTGCCTGTCGGAAGATGATGGTCGATGACGATGCTGTTATCCGGTATGCTCATTTCTCCCGTCATTATCTGATCCGGAGAGGAAGTATCCACAACGGCTACGGTATCGTAATTCTCGAAGTTGCATTCTTCGATCACGGGTATGCCGAGCTTCTCTACGATCATGCCGGATATGCGGTCGATCCCCCCGAGAGCACATATGTCCGAAGGGGGGAAACAGACAGATAGTGCGTAAGCGGATCCGATGGCATCCATGTCGGCGTTTCCGTGGACAAGGATGACCTTCTTTCCTTCACGCAGTTTTTCCGCTGTCTCTTTGAACATTTTCAGTCTTTCTTCCAGGAAAAGGTCCTCCCTAATTTGGTTTGTTTGATCCCGGTGATCAAAATATCCGAGTTGTATATCTTGACCGTAATCATTATGGTAATGATAACGAACACCGTAAGATATATCAATCCACCGAGAACCAGCTCGGTATTATTGAACATGAGGTTATCCATCACCATCATCGGATGAGAGAATGGAATGGCAAACAATATCCCCTGAATGAAACCAGGAAGACTGTCCCAGCTGGAGAACAAAATAATGAACATCGGTATCATTGCCATCACGCTTATCGGCAGGGTCATTGTTTGAGCGGCTTTGTAATTTTTTACAAAAGCACCAAGTATCATACAGATCCCCAATGCCGAAAATATGGCCAAGAATATCATGATCATCATAATGACCCAGTCTGTAATGTCAAGACTCAATCCATAGTCGGCAAGATTCGTTCCGCTACCCAATCCTGCGGTGAATCCACTTGTGTAGGACATCATTCCTATCATGTATGCGAGGCCGAATACCAGCCCCATGATTGCAGTCGCAAGTAATTTCCCACTTACGATCGTAGTTCTTTTTACTGGAAGCGTAAGCAAGGTTTCCAATGTTTTGTTCTCCTTTTCGTTTCCCATAGAGGATATCACAATACCGCCGATCATCGTTATGACGATCATTATCACGACCGGGATCGCAAAGCTTTGACCCATTATCGAAGTGGAGATATCTATGGGTGTAACGCCTTCATGGATCTCGCCATTGACGTATGTACGAGTATCATTTCCTTTTACGGGGTTTAAGAGGAAGTTTGCAGCATACTGGTCTGTTGTTATGTTTTCGACCAGAATCAAAGATATGTAATCTGATATGTACGGTATTATCAGAGATGAGATCGAAGATGACGCGGATCCTATGAGACCTGCGTTTTCAAATATGTAATATTCCGACACAACTCCTCTTATTTCCGAATCGATGTTGGATGAAAAATCCGGATTTATTCTAATGGTGTATTTGAGGCCCTCTTTTTTCATGGCATCGATGATCTCATTTTCGTTAACCGTTAATCCCGAAGGCTCAATGAAAACAACGTATTCTTTTGCTTCTTCCAAATCCATGCCGTATGTGCCCGTGTAGAAACTGTACATTGCATCAAGGGCGGTATCCGACCAGGATCCGCTTTTATCGTCGTTTACGAATCCTATCTTTGAGGGAGAGGAGACATCATCCATCTCGCTGTTCAGCATAGATCCCACTGACATCAGCACTATGACCACAACCACCAGAGAAATTATAGACCCAGGTGTAAGAAGTTCTTTGAGTTCTTTTTTGGTGATATTGAGAAGATGATTCAACCCATCACCGCCTTCACGAATACCTCTTCGAGGTTCTGCGCACCGTATTGTTCCTTCAAATCGGACGGGGTTCCCATGAGAACCACACGCCCGTCGTTGATCATTGCGATCCTGTTGCAGAGGATATCCACTTCGAACATGTTGTGGGAAGAGATCAAAACTGTTACTCCGCTTTTTGCAATGTTGCGGATAATCTCTCTGATCTCGAAAGCATTGATGACGTCAAGACCGGAGGTGACCTCATCCATCACGGCGATCTTCGGAGAAGGCATTATGGCCCTCGCTATCAGGAGTCTGCGCATCATACCTTTGCTGTATGTGTCGACCTTGGAATATATTCTGTCTCCAAGGTCGGCTATCGTGATCCCTCTTTCGACCATGGCCTTTGCTTCCGCTCCGTCGGCAAAGAACCCGGCCATGAATTTCAGGTAGTTGTATCCCGTGAGGTCTTTGTAGGCCCCTGCGTCTTCGGGAAGGTAACTGATTATCTTTCTGACCTCGTCAGGTTCTTTGGATACGTCATGTCCGCATACCGATATCGAGCCGGAAGTGGGAGTCAGCAATGTGCAGATCATTCTCAGAGTTGAGGTCTTGCCCGCTCCGTTGGGTCCGATCAGTCCGAATATCTCTCCTTCTTTGACGGAGAAATCGACACCTTTCACGGCTTCCATGCTCCCGTATTTCTTATAAAGGTCCTTAACGACCAAAGCATCCATATCCATACCTCTTACAAGTAGAACGAATTGGATTTTAAATAATGTAGTGTATAAAACATCGTACCCGGTGACCGAGGTACGAATGAGTGTAAAGATGTTTATTCCTGACCCATCGCTTTGTTGATGGTCTCTTGGAGAGCTTCGAACCTTTCCCGAAGGCTTTTTTCCTGACGGTCGAGTCCTTTGATCCTTATGTCCAAGGTCTCGATGGACTCGTCAAGGTCATTCTTCAGTTTGTCCTTGTCGTCTACCGTTACGAGAATGGAACCTACGTTCTTGTACACCGTACCTGTGGCTTTGGAGAGTTCCTCCGAGGTTCTCTCCATCTCCCTTTTCTGTGCTTCCATCTGAGATTTCTGCGTAGACACTGCTTGGAGCTGCTGCTGGGTCTGTTGATACTGAGCGATGTGGTTCTGTAATTGCGGGCTTATGTTGTTCATTTACTCACCTGATTATCTTGTTGATCTCTTCGGATATCCGTATGCATTCGAGGCTGGAGTTCAGCGCCGCCCTCATTGCCGAAACATCGGAGGCGGTTATCTCGATGATCCCCTCTCCCCTTTCCAAACGGAGATCCGTTTTTGTCCGGGGGAGGTCCCGTCCCGATTCGGGACGAAGGGATCGGATGATGTTTTCGGCATCATCCGAGATTACTCTTACGGTGGCCGTCAGCATTATCAGTCGGATTTGAGGACCTTCTTCACGTTTGGTCTTTCCTTGAAGAAGATCTTGGATCCGCACTTCTCACACTGCAGTCCCAGAGCATTCACGTTTCTTATGGGCTCATTGCACTTGGCACACCTGTACATACATCACACCGTCTTATTGCTCAGAGACCTGAGACAATTCTTTCTTCGTCTTGGGGCTGTAAGCTTCCGCAGCGAATTTTGTGTCGCAGTGTTTGCAGTTCCAGATGCCGGAGCTTACTCTTTTCACCGACATGTGGTGACAGACAGGGCACTCGTGCTTCGCTTTCTGGTGCGCTTCTATGTTCTTCACTCTGTTGCGCACGACAACCCCGTATCTTGCTCCGAATCTGCCGGACGTGCCGGCTTTCTTTGTTCTTTTTGCCATTTACATCACCTGATGATCTTCCTTATTTCCTTGCCTTTCTCGACAGCTCTGTCAAGACACAGACTCAGTTCGTCGCGGGTTATTGAACCGCGGCCGCCTTTCTGCATCGCTCTGAAATTGCCTTTGTCGTCTGTTGTGACGGTGAGGCGGGCAGAGGAAATGTTCTCTTCGTCGAAATTTGGGTCGAGTATTAAATCATTTCCTATCTTGACTGCGGTGATCGAGATCGGGGTGCACGTTATGGGCAGAGGTTTGTTCTCACCCTTTCCGTACTGTTCAGCGGGAATTATTGCTGTTTTGAGCGCGCTTACCGCTGCGAGGTTAGCGGCATCGAACAGATTGCCGTCGTAGTCCAGTGCGTACATATCCACGAAGCACATCCATATCTCTTCGCCGGATTTGATGCAGAGTTGTTTCACATCGACCATGCCTGACTCGCGTATTCCGCGGTCAACGACACGGGCGAGTTCGATCGCATTCTCCCCCGGAGGTCCTGATTCGAATGTCGGATGAGCCATAGGGATCAATTCTGCCCCCATTGTCAACACTCCGCTGTCCGGTGCGTCTCCGTACGGTGTTCCGGGTATGATCTTCACTCCCGCGATGACCTCGGTCTTTCCGAGTTTCACTCTTGCGGATCCGTCGGCACTTTCAATGCAACCAACGGAGACCTGTATGTCTCTGATATCGTCGACATTACGGCCATCCTCTCTCTTCCCTTTCTTCAGAAGGTTGAGGATGTGATCACGTTTTATTTCGGATACGACAGGGTTACTCATCTGCATCGACCTCCTTTTGAGCCGAGTATCTTTTCTTCAGAGCCTCTTTTTGGACATCGTACAATTCGTGACAGGCACCGAATGCCAAATCTATTGCTTTATCGAATTCCGCGCGGGTCATGTTACCGTCCATCTGGAGAAGGACGATCTCATCCGTCGACGGGACTATGGCGAGAGGCACGTCGGCCTCTCCGAAATTGTCCTCCTCTTTGTTCAAGTCGAGCAGAACGTGTCCGTCGGCTTTTCCCGCTGCGATGGCGGGGATGATATCCCTCATAGGGATCCCGGCATCTGCCAGGGCTACCGATGCGGCGGTGAGTCCGGCACACCTTGTTCCGGCGTTGGCCTGAAGAATCTCTATGTAAACGTCAATGGACGCACGAGGGTACAATTCCGTCAGAACCACTTTCTCGAGTGCCTCCGCAATGATCTTGGAGATCTCAATGGACCTTCTGTCGGGGCCGGGTCTCTTCCTGTCGCTGACAGAGAAGGCCTGCATGTTGTATTTGCACTGTATTATTGCTTTTTCCGGGTTCTGGAGGTGTCGGGGATGACACTCCCTCGGTCCGTAGACCGCCGCAAGCACTTTGTTCTTTCCTATCTCTAAATACGCGGAACCGTCAGCATTGCTGAGGACTCCCGCTTCGATAAGAACAGATCTGTGTTCGTCGGCTTTTCTACCGTCGATCCTGAGACCTTTCTTATCAACTAAAACCATATCAGTATGTCCGCTCATGATCATTCATCCCCTTCATCGCTTGATGCTTCCGGGAGTTTGCTTTCTATAAAAATTTCTATTTTTTCGGTAAGGTTGCTGGATTGCGCTTCTTTCTCTATCATCTTGATCGCTTCGACGGCGACTTCCATATTTTCTTCGTCACCATCAATCCAGATCCGGCCATTCTGTCCCACGAATATGCGGCAGTCGGTCATGTTCTTGATCAACTGGATCATGGAACCGCTCTTGCCTATCACCCTTGAGACCTTGGAGTGTTGGATCTCTACCAACTGTCCTCCCTCGAGTCTTCTGAGGCCCGAGTCTTTCATGGTCACCTGTATCTTCTTGCTTTCGTCTACCATCAACACTTTCAGCATGACGACGTTCCCTACGTTCAGGTACTTGGAAGTGTCTCCGAATTCCACTTTCCAAGGAACCTCGCTCACGTGGAGGGGTGCCGGATAAGGGGCATTGAGATTTACCATCCAGTTCGAGGACGCTACATCCTCTATCACTCCGATCACGGTATCTCCCGTGCTCGGCATGTATCGTCCTCCCAAAGGAATGACGTTCACGCTGTTTTGAAACATGTTTTTTATGCCCAAGATATTGGCATAGATCTTGCCGTCAAGCACGTATGTGTTGTTTCCCGGATTCATTCCGCTGTCATCCAGCATATCTCCGGGTACTACGACCTCGCGTGCGGGTCTGGCGTTGTTTTTTTCCATTTTATCACTTCTCGCGAATGTTAGTTAATAAGTTTGACTGAAGCGGTCCCTTTCGTTTTGTTCTTCAGTTTTTCGGTCATTTCAGGTACCAATCCTGCCGGCAGTTCCATCAGACCGATCCATTGTCCGTCCGATGTCCATTCCTCCTTTTCCACTACTCCGTAGTGTACGAGGTCGTCGAAACATCTGCCGTAGTCCTCACCCTTCAGTTTTATGGCGACCCTGCTCTTCTCGAATCTTATGGGCAAGAGTGGCCTCAGGAGTTTCATCGCTTCTTCGATCTCTTTGTCGAAGGGTTTGAACGGGTCGACGTGGAATTTGGCCTCTTCTAGTGCCAGTTCGATCCTGACATGAGGGTGCGGTAGTTTGGTTTGCGGGTTGATAGCGTTGGCCGAGATGTATGTAATTACCCTCTGTCTCTTCGCATCCAGCATTTCTTTGCGTTGCTCGGTTGTTATCTGGATCTCGCCTTTCTCTATTATTTTCTTGGCTATTTCGGATATGTTGTCCGTTCCGAATACCTCTTTGATCTTGTCCTCGGCGGGGCGTGTGCCTTTGTTCGAGTTCTTGAACACCTCTTCTACGGCCATGTACTCCGCAAGATCCACTGTTTTACCTTGTTTCAGGATGTCCATCACTGTCGGGTCCAGAAGTATCTCGAAGGTCTCTCCGTGACTTTCCAGCCTGGCAACAATGGCATCATCAAGGTTTACCATCTGAGCACCGTTCAAATCTTGCCGAGCATTTTGGAGATCTCGGATTCCGAGAGTCTCCTGAACTTCGATCCTTTTTCCACCACTCCGACTTCCACGGAGTCGGGAGACGGTGTGTCTTCTATTGCTGCGGACAATGCCCTAAGGCCGAGTTTCATGGCGGCTTCGAACGAAAGACCGTCGCGGAAATCCTTCTCAAGGACATCCATCACGACGGGACGTCCCGAACCGATGCATGTTGCCCTGTACGCGACGAGAGCTCCCGAAGGATCTGTTTCGAAAAGGTGGATGCCCAGATCATCTACTCCGGCAACCAGTAGTGCGGTTCCGAAAGGACGCGCACCTCCGTATTGGGTGTAGTTCTGTTTGTAGTCGCAAACGTGTTTGACAAGCAGTTCAACGGCGATGTTCTCGCCATAGGTCACTTTGTGGACCTGTGCGTTCTTCCTTGCCTCTTCGATCAGGACCCTGGCATCAGCAACGAGTCCAGATGTTGCGCATCCGACGTATTCGTCGATATCGTAGATCTTTTCGATCGAACCGGGTTCGACCAATTTGCTGGAAAGTCTTTTGTCTACGATCAAAATGACCCCGTCCTTGTACTTCAGTCCTATAGTGGTCGTACCTTTTTTTACGGCCTCGCGGGCGTATTCCACTTGGAAGAGGCGTCCGTCGGGGGAGAAAACCGTTATTCCCCTGTCATATGCCATTTGTCCTGATTGCATGGTTGTTACTCCTGTATAAAAATCGCAACCGCACAGGACTATTTATTGTTTTACAGTGGCGCACGCGTTTGGACAGCGGATTAAGCAATTTCTGATGTTTCGGAAACGGTATCGCAGAATCCGTTTCTTGTCAGCGGAACGGGCCTTCATTCTCCGTCACGGCGAGGTTGGCGATGCGGCGGTCGAAACATCCACGGACTACGTGCGAGGTTTATTGTCAGTTTTCAGATCGGGATATTTGTCGCGTACGGTCCTCAAAGTTCCCGATGTGATCAGTGATTCGGATCCCCCGTCCACGATCCTCATTTGATCCTTGACCTTCTCGATCTCATTCGGAGAACATCGGATCACGGCTTTTCCGGGTATGCATTGTATGACATACGGGGCATCGCCTCCGTTCTTTGCACGGAATGCCCTTATGAGTTCTTCTTTTGTCATCTGGACAGACATGTCAAAAACGACATAACGACGTCTTCCGCGTTTTGATTTGACGACCAAGAACTCACCGATGGAGCAAATCATTTTTGCTTTTTGTAGATTTGCATGGTCACGCTTTCGTAAACCGCTCCGCATTTCCTGCAGAGGGGTTTCTTCATATCCACGCGGTTGCCGCATTTACAGAGGAAGGTCTCGTCCTTCGTTGGGAGGATAACTCCGCATGTGCACACTCCGCCCTTGACAAACCTTCCGCAGACGGGACATCTCGTTCTTACGGGTTCTCTGATCGTCATGGCATCGCATTTCGCGCCGCAGTAGGGACAGGCCTCGGTCGGTTTTGCGCAGGCATGATGGAAGATCCGTCCGCAGGGACACTCTGCCACGGTGTCTTCTTCGATCTTCCCGTAGCAGATATCACACTTCTTTTCGTCTTCTCCCTCATCCACAAAATAAGTAGGTTTTTTGTTAGACCTCCCCGTTATTTTTTCTCTGAGGCCGAATTTGGATTCCAGATGCATTTGCAAAACAAATACAATGGCTATTGCCGCAACCAACACAATTATGATACCCAGCGTCA
>JGI994J12354_10002180_pt1 | contig 19293 bp, 13 predicted proteins | sample IntmicLarv3ML3BL_FD_12354 | JGI IMG/M metagenome (IMG submission 12354)
GATTCCCACGCATAAACTATTCCTGAGTAAATCCAGATTTTTCCGATTGATAAAGGCTCAAGGTCTTTAAAAACCGCCATATCATAATTTTGCTTTTGATATTCATGGAAAGCGTTAATTTCTTCTTCTGTCAATCCGTAAATATCTTGCTCCGCATCATATTCGATAAATTCTTGCGGAACTATTTCAAAATCCACATTCGGAATAGGATTCACAACGATGTCTCCTGTGTCAACATCTTTTCCATCGCTTTCTTTTTGCATATCCGGATTAGAAATAGAAACATCAAAATCGTCTGTATCATCGCCCATTACTATTTCAACCTTTGGTGGTTCAACTTCTGCGTCAGGTTGTGCATTTGCGCCTTGACAAGCCGTAAAGCTCAACATTCCCATTATACTAAACATTAAAAGTAATTTTTTCATATAATTAAATTCTCCTTATTAAATAATTTCTCTCAAACTTATTATTTGCCATAAAAAAGAAAAATATTAAAATCAAAAGAAATAATTTTCGTTTTGCCCACACACTCGTATACTAACATTTTAAACGCTTATAATCAATGCTTACGAAAAAAATGTAATGCAATTGTAGTATTTTAGCTTTCAAACTGTATGTTATAAAGGTCTGCGTAATCGCCGTCACGCTCCAATAAATCTTTGTGATTTCCTCTTTCCGCGATTCCGTCTTTTTTAAGCACGATAATTTGGTCGGCGTTTCTGATTGTCGAAAGTCTGTGTGCAATAAGCAAAGTCGTTCTGTCTTTTGCGAGTTCTTCAAGCGATTGTTTAATAAATTTTTCGCTTTCGTTATCAAGCGCACTCGTTGCCTCGTCTAAAATCAAAATCGGCGGATTTTTTAAAAATACACGCGCAATAGAAACTCTTTGTTTTTGTCCGCCCGAAAATTTCACGCCCTGCTCGCCGACAATTGTATCATATCCATCTTTCAAAGACATTATAAAATCATGCAAATAAGCTTTTTTTGCCGCTTTCACAATTTCTTCAAAACCCGCTTTGGGATTTCCGTAAGCTATGTTATCGCGCACCGTTGTATTAAAAAGATACACGTCTTGTTGCACGATTCCGATATTATCCCTTAACGTTCCAAGTTTCAAATCCTTTATATTTTTTCCGTCAATTAAAATTTCGCCGTCCGAAACATCATAGAATCTCGGAATCAACGAGCATAAAGTTGTTTTGCCGACGCCCGAAGAGCCGACTAACGCGTGAGTTTCGCCGACGGGAATCGTAAAAGAAATATTAGACAAAGTATTTTCGGGCTCGCCGTTATATTTAAAAGAAACATTTTTAAGAACTATTTCGCCTTTTACATCTTTCAGAGGTTCAGCGTCGGTGCTGTCAACTATATCTGGCGAAATTCGCATAACTTCCTGCATTCTTTCAAATCCCGTATATCCCTTTTGAAAAAGTTCGGTAAAATTAATTAATCTCGTGATGGGTTCCAATAAAATATTAACATATAAAATATAAGTCAATACGGACGGCGCGTCGATTCTGCCTTGTTTTATTAAATATCCTCCCATAAAAAATACCGTCATATACAACAGCGCATGAAAAAATCCGTTGATGCTGTGATATATCCCCATGTTTATGTAAGCGCGCGATTTAGATTCAAAAAAAGCTCGACTTCCTTTTTCAAACTTTTCAAGCTCCACGTCTTCATTTGCGAATGACTGCACAACTCTTATCCCCGATAAGCTGTCTTGCAAAATCGAATTTACGTTACCGATTTTTTTTCTGTTGTCTCTGAATATTCCCTTAACTCTTTTATTCAAAAAGAATGTGAAGAGTAACATAATAATTATTATTGTAAATAAATAAAAAGTTAAACTCGTGTTTATTGAACTTAAAATTATCAACGAGCCTATAATTTTTGTTACGGATATAAAAATATCTTCGGGTCCGTGATGCGCAAGCTCCGTAACGTCAAACAAATCTGTTATGATGTTTGACATTATAACACCCGTGTCGCACTCGTCAAAATATGAAAAAGATAATTTTTCAACATGCGTAAATAAATCCGTTCGCATATCGGTTTCCATTTTGACACCCATTATATGCCCGTAAGATGTAACATAATACGTCGCGAGCATTCTCACAATATATAATGCGAGCATAATCAAAATATATTTTGAAACCGTATCAAACATAAGCGTTTTGTCTTCCAAAATTAAAACTTCTCTTATCAGAAAACTGGCTATAAGCGGAATAAATAAATCCACCACGCTTAATATAAAAGCACAAACCATATCAAAAGCGAAACTCACTCGATATGGTTTATAGTAACTTAAAAATTTTTTAAATGTGTCCATACAAAAATCCTTTCGATAAAGCTGTTCGGAAACCTGAACAGGTCTAATAAATATTTCATACCATAATTTAAAAACTTCACAGTCGGAACTTTAAATATAAACAGTTCCTAACGTTATACAGAGAAAGTTGTTATGTGAAGTATACTATAGATAATTCTATAAAATCAAGATGTCTTGACTCAGGGAAATGACATTACGCCGATTCTTTTTTCATTAGACTTGTTCGGAAATCACTTTTCCGTCGGCTTGTTCAAGTTTCCGAATAGGTCTATTCTAACAAAAAAAATGCCGATATAATATCGTACTATATTTTTCAAATTTTAATTTGAGAATATGTTTTTTAAAAAAATTGTTAAGCTGAGTTGCAATTTTATCAGCTTGTCAGGCGTTAATTTATTGAGTGATTAACTAAAATTTATGAATAAGTGAACCATCGCGAAAATGAAATTGATTTTTTATTTTGCAAAAAACAAAAACAACATGGGCAACTCTGGACAGCCCAATCGATATTATGCTACTATTAATCGGGTAAGTGTGAATAAAATATTTGCATATTATGAATAATTTTTTTTCCGTATAAGTGACATTTACAGAAATTTAACAGACCTGTTCGGAAACTTGAATGAGCTGCCGAAAACCGCGTTAAAGCATCGCGGTTTCTGTCCGCAAAAATGTGGTTTCCGAACAGCTTTAATGATAAGCAAAATATAAACGTTTACGTAATAAACTAAGAACAATGAAGGTGATTTTTTATGCGAATTTTACATACTTCAGATTGGCATCTCGGCAAAACTCTCGAAGGATACAGCAGAATTTCCGAGCAGAAAAAATTTATAAGCGAGCTTATACAGACAATTCAACGCGAAAGAATAGATTTAGTTTTGATTTCGGGAGATATTTACGACTCGTCAAATCCTCCCGCGGAAGCGGAAAAACTTTTTTATAAAGCCATGACTGCTATTTCCGAAAAAGGAAAAAGACCTATCGTTGTTACCGCAGGCGAGTGCGACAACTCTGAAAGATTGGGAGCCATAAGTTCATTTGCATTGGAAAACGGAATTATTATCATGGGGAATTTAGATTCCGTCGAATCTATACAAAAAGTCACTTTTGAGCATTTTGCCGTAAAAAACTCGGGCATCGGATTTGTTGAAATAGAAATTAACGGTGAGAGTGTGGTTGTCGCATCTACAGGCTATCCGAGCGAGCCTCGCCTAAACGAATTTATATACAGAGAATTACACGGAAATAATATAAAAACGGATTATAAAACAAAACTCAAAGATGTCGTCGATAAACTTTCCGTAAATTTCAGAGATGATACCATAAATATTTTAATGGGACATTTTTATTTTGCGGGCGGCATCATGGAGGATTCGGAAAGAAATATTTCTTTGGGTGATGCATTCGCCGTTGATTCGGAAATTATTCCGCAAAACGTGCATTACGTTGCGATGGGGCATCTTCACAGACCGCAAAGAGTTGCGAAAGCTCCCGTTAAACATGCTTATTATGCGGGCTCTCCGATTCCTTACGGACGCAGTGAAATAAATCACCCGAAATGCGTTTTGGTTTTTGATGTGAATTATAATAATGAAGGGCTTATTAATCGAGTTATGTTAACAAATTATAAACCCATAGAGGTTTGGAATGTTGACGGATATACTTCCGCCGTGAGATTTTGCGAAGAGCACAAAGACAGAGATTGTTATGTTTATTTGGAAATCAGAACAATCCGATATTTGCGCCCCGACGAAATTAAAGAATTGAAATCTATAAAAAAAGATATCGTGGAAGTTATTCCCGTTATAACTAAAAATCAAAAAGAAGAAACAGAAGAAAGCACGGAAAAATTTATCGAAGAAGATTTTCAAGATTTTTATTATTCCATGACTCTCAGAGATGCAAGCGAAGAGCAGATACAAATTTTTCTTTCCGTTTTGAATGAGACGGAAGAAAGTAACGACGAGGAGGACTGATGATTGAGACCCATTATTTTAAAAATCAAAGGGATTAACAGTTTTTTAGAAGAACAAATTATAGATTTTGCCCCGTTGTCCAAATACGGTTTTTTTTGTATCGGCGGAAAAACGGGCAGCGGAAAATCCACAATTATCGATGCCGTCACGCTTTCATTATACGGAAAAATCGTAAAGCTCGATGGCGGAAAAAAAGGCGAAATGTTTATAAATTCAAAGACCGACGCGGCAAGCGTTTCTTTTGAATTTCAAATAAATTATAACGGCGAAGGAATAAATTTTTTGGTTGAAAGAAATTTTAAACGGGAAAATGAAGAAATTATAACCGACAAATGCAAATTGATTGCGCAAAAAGCTGATGTTTCAAGAACTATTGCGGATACGGCGGAAAATATCAATAAGGAAATCACCGAAATTTTGGGGCTTAATTATGAAGACTTTATACGCACCGTTATTTTACAGCAAAGCAAATTCAGTGAGTTTTTATCGCTTACGAGTAATGAACGCCGCAACATGTCAGAAAAACTTTTCAGGTTTGAAAAATATGGAAACAGATTCGTTAAAACAACAACAAAACGTATCGATGCCGCAAAATTTGATTTGCGCATAATCGAAAATGATATAAATCATTATGATATCACTGAAGAAAGTATTTTTGAACATAGAGAAAATTATTTAAAAGAAACACAAATTCTGGAGGAAATCAAACAGGAATTATCCGATATTGAAAAAGCTGAAAGAGAACTCAAAAGAAAAAAGGAAATCAACGAGCAAACGGAAATTTACGAGGACGAAAAAAAACTTTTGGATTCTCAAAGAGAAGTCGTTGAGCAAAAAGAATTTGTGGTTAAAAGAAACAAAGACGCTAATTCTATGAAACATCTCATAAACAATCTGAGAAATATCGAGGAAAAATTAAAACTGAATGTGGATTCTTATAATGAAAAAGTGCGGGAATCCGAAGATATTACCAAAACAAAAAATCATTTTGAAAAAAGATTTCAAGCTTTGGAAATAATCAGAAATACACATTTACCACAGCTGCGGGAAAAACTTTTTAATTTGCGGCAGGCTTTTAAAATTATTGAAGAAAACGAAACTCTGGCGGAAGAAAAAAATAAAATTTCCGAGGAAATAAATGTTCTGAAAGATAAAAAAATTGAAGATGAAAAAGTATACGATGCATTAGTTTCGGAAATAAATCAAACAAAAGAAAAACTTGAAGCGAATATATCCGAAAAAACGGAAGCATTTATAAATCCCACATTCAGAAAAGATATCGAGCACGGTTTTGAAATTCTTAACAAATATGAAAACCAAATTGATATTGTTCGCTTGTTAGATTCCAAAACGGAAAACGTATCTCAAAAAATCTCGGACGATAAGAAACTTGTTGAAAATTTCAACTCTGAAATAAATCTTTTAAACGAAAATTTAGAAACGGCGAAAGAGAAGTTTAAAATGTTTTCGGAAATCGAAGAGTCAGTCCAAAAATCTTTTGATTTAGAGAAAGAAATAATGCTTTCGGAAATTAAATATGAAAACCATTTGAACGCTATCGTTGAAATCGAAAAAAATCGGGCGGCAATGAATTTGAGCGACAAAGAAATAAAAGAAAAACATTTCGCCAACGAAAAACTTTTCGATGAAATTTTAATTTTGAGTGAAAAGGTTGAGAGTTTGACCGATGAAGTGAAAAAGTTGGAACAGGAAAAAATTATCAACGATTTTCAGGATGCTTTGAAAGACGGCGAATATTGCCCCGTTTGCGGCTCTGAATCTCACAATATTCAAAAACATAAAACTTCTTACGACAGAAATTTTATCGAAAGTTTAACGGTGCAACGAAATAAATTTTTTGAGGAGCACGAAATATCTTTTGACACGTATACAAAAAATCTCGATGCTATTTCAAATCTCGAATCCAAAAAGAATATTTTAAACGAGGAAAACGATAATATTCTAAAACCTTTTGAAGATTGCGACGTTAAAGAACGCCTCAGAATTTTAACCGAAATGAAAACCGATTTCAGAAATATTTCAAATCAAACAGATGAAAGCAAAGCGAAAAAAATTGTTGCCGAAAATGAAATTTCGGATTTTGCACAAATTGCGGAAGAAAAGAATATCGAAAGAGTCATTATTTCAGAGCGGATAAAAATTAACGAAGATAATCTAAACGATATGATAAGAGAAAAAAATGACGTGATTTCAAAAGCCGATAATTTCAGAAATTTATTAAATGCTCTTTGCGATAAATTAGAATTTTCTTCGGATAATGATTTTGAAGTGTTTAAAAATTGGAACGAAACAGTCAAAGAAAAAGATAATAACTTTGAAATTTTGAATACGGCGGGCGATATTTTAATTAAAAAAACCGATGAGCTTGAAGAAGAATTAAAAGATTCAAAAATTCATATCGACAATATCGAACGAGAAATTTTGAATATGGAAACGGATTTAAAATCAAAAGAAAATTATATTTTGAATAATGAAAATAAATTTTCGGAAATTTTCAATATCTCAAACAAAGAAAATCTTGAGCATGAGCACAAAAGAGTTAACATAAGAATTGATAATATTTCTAAAAATGAAAAAATTATCAGGGAAAAATTCAAAACAGTATCTGAAGCGTGGAAAAAACACGAGGACGAACTTTTATTTTCCGAAAACGAAAAACAGTTTTTGGAAAAAGATTTCAACTCTTTACAGATTCAAATAAATGAAAATTTGATTAAATTGGATTTTGAAAGTATCGAAGATGTTTTAAAAGCTTTTATATCCTCTATCGAGGAAAATAATATCAATGAGGAAATTCGGAAATATCACGAAGATGTAAAAGTTGTTTCGATTAATATTGAAAATTTAAACAGAAAACTTACAGGCGAACCTGCCGTAATTAAGAAAGTTGCAGAAATTACCGAGGCGACCGTAATCGAAGAAATCAAAGAAATCGAAGAATTTACCACATTCAACGAGCTTAATGAAATCGATGCATTTAGTGAACTTAATGAATCTGTCGAAGTCAATGAGTCTAACAGAGTTGATGAACTCGGTGATATCAATGAACTCATAGGGTTTGGCGAACTTGGCGAAAGCAACAAACTCGACGGGTTGGATAAAATCGATGAGCTCAACAGCATTAATGAATTGACGGTATTAAATAATTTTGGCGGACTGAGTGAAATTGAGTTTACCGGAATCGGAGAAATTACCGGATTTGGTGAGTTTACAATAACTGATGAAGTGACGACCGAGATGACGGGAATCAAAGATATTAACAGCAATGAACTTCTCAGAATTGACGGAAGTAACGGATTTAATATTGAAATCAATGAAGCGGTCGGTCTTACCGAAATCGCGGGGATTACCAATCTCAAAGAAATTAATGAAAAGTTATCCGATTTTGCTATAAGGAAAACGATTTTAAAAGAAGATATTGAAGATAAAATTAATTCTCTTGCTATTGTAAATTCCAAAATAGCTTTGATGGAAATCGATTTAAACGAAGTCAACATTCTTTTAAGGCAAAAAAGCGAAAAGGAAAGCGAAATCGCCGCTTTAGAAAAGTTAACCGAATTATTCCGAGATTCAAAGTTTGCGGAATATATGTCTCAAAATCAATTGAAATATATCGTGAAAGAAGCATCTAAAAAATTATTGATAATCTCAAAAGGAAGATTCGCTTTAAAATTTGACGACGCGGAAATTTATGTTCAAGATAATCTTAACGGCGGAATGAATCGTGTGCCGAGAACTTTATCGGACGGTGAAATTTTTATGGCGTCAACGGCTCTTGCTTTTGCGCTATCTTCAAAAATTCAAGCAAACGTAAAAGCACCGATAGAATTATTATTTTTAGATGAAAGTTTTGGAAGTTTGGATTCCGAAACATCGAATATTATCGTGACGAGTTTGGAAAATATGCGTGCGGATAATTTAATAATCGGAGTTCTTACAAGTCATTCGGAATTGACGGACAGAACACCCGTAAAATTGATTGTGGAACAGTCGGACGATTTAGGAAACGGCTCTTTTGTCAATATTATATAATTTTGCGATAAAGGGAATATCAAAAAACATTCAAAAGATTTTTTTAACGGCTGTGTATAATATCGCCCGTCAAATTATTTTGGCAGGTGATATTATTTTTTTTTTAAAAATACAAACTTATCATAAGCGCGATATCCGCAAATCAATTGTGCCAAAGTAAAATCAACCCCAAAAATATTATAGGTACTCCGACTGCCAATGACAACATCGCAATAACATTTTTTGCTTTTTCGCGTCTTTTAAAAATTTTCAGCATGATGAAATAAGCACTTATCCCGATAAATCCGCCGAGCGTATTTAAAATTAAATCGTCCACATCAAACGCGCCCACATTAAAAGTATATTGAATTATTTCTATAATCAATGACGTTAAAAGTACAACGCTCATGTTTTCACCCAAGCGGTTGGATTTTTTTATAATCGGCAAATACATTCCGTAAGGTATGAACACAATAATATTTCCCAGTATGTTATAAATCGCAAGCCACGGATTATCCTCGGCTTTCTCCATAAATTCCTTGATTGTATAAAAAGGAATTACGTTAAAGTTTCGAGCACCCGTTATAAATCTCCCCTGCAACACGCCTATAAAATATTCAATTCGGAAAAATAAATCTAACATCAACGCTATATAAACCAAAAACATCAGCCAGAAACTTATTTTTAAAATCTTTTTCATTTTTTCCAATCCTCTCCGATATATGTGTGTTTTTTTTATTCTATCAAACAGGTATTAAGAAATTCGAGTGAGGATTATTAAGATTTTCTTAATTTTAAAAATGAAATTTTGAAAAATAAAAAGCAAGAAAAAAAGCCTTAAAACATGATGTTTTTAAGACTATACGTTCAAAATCACAAAATTATTTTGTTAAACATTACTTAAACTTTTCCATATCATTACTCTGTAATCAATTCTAAAATTTCATCGAACGCCATATTTTTTTCAAATTTAAATTCGCCCGATTTCAAATTTCCCAATGCATTTTTTTCAATAATGAACTCGCCAAAAGTATAACTGTCGGCAATAACTCCGCCCTCTCTTAAAACTCTCGCGACCGCCGCGGCATCACTTCCGTTTTCGATAGTAACGCTGATTTTTTCCGCATCGCTTGTATAATCCACCGAGCCGAAATCTTTGCCGTCCGAACTTTTCGGAACAAAAACCATTCCCAATTCTCTGGCTCTTCTGATAACTTCGCCGTTATCGATTTCTTTAATGATAACTTCCGTCTGAATCGGCTTCACTTCGTTGATTCCGATTTGTTCCGTTTGAACATCTTCCGTTTTTTGTTCGTTAACTATTTCGGGTTGATTATTTTCAGGCGATTCAAAACCGTATGCAATCAAAATCAAAAAAGAAGAAAATATACAACCTATTCCTATTCCGAATATTAAACCTCTTTTATTCATTTGAAACAACCTTTCTTGAAAATTCCACGGCTAATTGAACTTCGCCTATTCCGATATTCATGCCTCGTGCGATTTCCCTGATGCTTTCGCCTTCGTGATATCTTCTTAAAATTTCATCAAGCTGAAAATAACTGTCATCGTCCAAATCCAATGTTTGAGAAGAACCCGCATCTGTCAAATCGCTGTCCCAAACGGGCGTATAAATTATATTTTTTTCGGGAATATGCGCCACCGTGCCCGAAAACACTTTTTCTTCGCCGATGATTGCCTGCGCCGTTTTGTTCTCGATAAAAATCAAGCCTTCTTCCGATAATTCTTTTATATATTCATCGTTTTCGCCGTTTTCCGTTTCGCGAAAAATTGTTTTCGGCAGTCGGCTTTTTTTAGCGTCTTGAGCGTCGTCGTTTTCTTGATGCTCCGAATCTTTCAAATGTGATTTTGTTTTTTTGTTATAGATAATCGATTCGGAATTTCCTTTGCCCGAAACCGTTTTGTTTCCGTAATAAACAATGTTTTGTTTTTTCTCACTCATTAAATCGATGAGATTATAAAGTTGTTGAAGTTCTTCGTGTTTTTCGTCTATTTCTTTTTTCAGTTTGTCCGAAAACTCATGCAAATATTTTATCGTGGTTTCCGCGTCTTTCATCACTTCTTTAAGTTCTAAAGTGTATCTCAAACTTTCCGCGTTACTTTCGCTGTTATCTCGAACCTCTTCTTTTAATTTAAAGAAAGCGAACAGAATCGTTAAAATCCCGACTATATTAAGTATAATTGCTGTCAATTGTATCATAAATCTTCCCTCCGACGATAATAATCCGTTACACCTTCTCGAAGTCAGCCCAAGAAAAAACGAATAGCTTTGTCATAAAAATAATTCGGCTTAATTTGCAAAAAGTATTCCTTTATATTTATCAAGTCTGGATTGCAATCTCAAAACGGCTTTTGAATGAATCTGACTTATACGCGACTCGGAAACGCCCATAATTTTGCTGATTTCTTTTAAAGTTAAATCTTCATAATAATATAATGAAATAACCATTTTTTCTCTGTCGGACAATTTCTCGATGGCATCTTGCAACATGTCTTTCATTTCTTGAACTTCGTAAAGAGCTTCGGGCGAATCTTTTTTAATATTCGTTCCCGCCGAAAAATCCGCTTCATGATTTTGGTCAAGATAATCATCAAGAGAAATCAGAGAAACCACAGACGCTTGTTTAATTAATTTTTGTGTTTCTTCCGATGACATTTCCAATTTTTCGGACAATTCGTCCTCGGTTGCTTCGCGTCCCAATTCAAATTCCAATTCTCTGTAGGCTTTTTCCAAAAGTTTATTTTTCTGCCTCAAAGTTCTCGGAACCCAATCCAATTTTCTGATATTATCAATAATCGCGCCTCTTATTCTCAAAGAAGCATAAGTTTCAAACTTAACGCCTTTTGTATAATCAAACTTATCGATGGCATCAATAAGCCCAAAAACGCCATAGCTGACAAGGTCATCGTAATCAACGTGCTGCCCCATACTCACACTCAAACGACCCGCAACAAACTTTACTAGAGTGGCGTACTCTAAAATTAACTGCTGTTTAAGTTCTGGGTCTTTAGTTTCGGCGTAACTCTCCCACGCTTTGTTGATATCCTCCAAACCACTCATCTCCCGTCTAAAACAAGTTAAATTTTTCTTCAACTCATTTTTTTCTTCCTTCTCATAAATACAAAACTCTAATATCGGGCGAAGTAAACACCGCCCTTACTCTTTTGTAACAGCATTTCTGCCGGACTAAATTTTTTAGATTAAATTTTTTAATAACTTACTTTGTTGGTCGGAAATAAAATTCATAATTCTGCACCTGCTTATTTCCTCGATATCTAAAAATTTAATTCTGTATTGATATTTATAATCATCAAAAAGAGTAACTTGACGGTGCAATACTTTTCCTTTTACGGAAATACTCTCTTTGTTTATTTTAAAATAAATTTCCGTTATACTTTTTTCATCGATTTTATAATTTGACGTAAACTTAATGCCTCCGCAACTGATATCTTTTATAATGCCTTTAAATTTAATTTCATTTTCTTCGTTGAGTTTAACTTGATTGAATGAAAAAAATGAATCTATCAAACATGTAAATCTGTAAAACTCTCTGCGCTCGTCCAGTTTGCCTTCATCAACCAACTCGATATCCGTCATATTAAAACCGTATTCTTTTCTGTGCGAAAGAACTTTTCCCTGAAATTCGATAAGTCCGTCGTCGGTATAAAAAATCAGCGAATACAATTTGCCGATGTCAAGTTTTACAAGATTTCCGAAAAGTATCGGCATATAAATACTCAGTCTGTTTTTATCAAAAATATGCTCGACTCGGCTTGTGTATTTTAATTTTTTTGTTTCTTCTGTTTCAAGTAACTCAAGCAGCGCTAACTTATCACCAATATCTATCTTTTTGATATACATCAGCTTTTCTCCTTTGTTTCGGCTTTCCTCCGATACTCGTTAAATCTTCTTTGCGTTAATAATTAAATAAAAATATTTTCCGCCCCACAAAAAAACAATTTTATTTTTTTGCAGTAATCAAAATTCAGATTTTTTAAGCACCTTTAGAATCAAAAACATTAACAAGCTTTTTAAAATAATTTAAGAAACCGCCATCTGATTTTTCGGTCGATTCGCTGTCCGATAAATGAGCACTGATTTTTTTCAGTTTTTTGGAAAAATCGGTATTCGGATAAAGTTCACAAACCGCTTCTTGTTTTTTAACGGCTTTGACCAAATTTTTATCGTCGGGCAAAGAGCCTAAATATTCCAAATCAAGGCGCAAAAACTTGTTAGAAACCAATTTTAAGTTTTCGTATGTTTCAAAACCCTCTTTTTCGTTTTCCGCCTTATTTATAATCATTTTTATGGACGGAATTTTTGTGTCGCCCAAGGAAATAGCTTTAATAACGCTGTAAGAATCCGTAATCGAGGTAGGCTCGGGAGTCGTCACGATAATAACTTCGTGCGATGCTTTAACGATATTCGTAATAACGTTTGAAATCCCCGCGCCCGTATCTATAATTACAAAATCATAATCCCAATCTATTCGGGAAAAGTTTTTGATTATATAAAACATTTGAGATTCTGAAATATTGTTTAATTCCAAAATTCCGTTACCGCCCGAAATCATGGGAATATCGAGAGGTCCTTTTTCAATAATTTCGCTTATGTCTCTGCCTTCGTTTAAAACATGAAATAAATTGTATTTCATTTTAACGCCCGAAAGAATATCGAGATTGCTCAAACCGATATCGGCATCAAACAATATAACTTTCTTTCCTTGTTTTTTTAAATTTATGGCAAGATTTAAAGCCACATTTGATTTTCCAACACCGCCCTTTCCACTGGTAACAGCAATAACTCTTGCGGTTTTCTCGTCGTTTTCAAACTTTCTGTCAATAAAAACAGTTTGTGTTTTGGCTCTTATTCTTTCTCGTAAAGTGTTGGCTTGGTCCATTTTATACGCTTCCCCCCACGCCCAACAAAGTTTTTGCGATTCTTTCGGGGTTTAATGCTTCTATGTCATCGGGAACTTTTTGTCCCGTTGAAAGATAACTTATTTTTTTCTCTGAGAAGAAACAAATATTTAAAATATTTCCCAATGTATTTGTTTCATCTTCTTTTGTAAAAATTATTTTGAAGTCACAAATTTTTGTGTATGCGTTAACGATTTCAAGCAAGTCCTCAAGCTTTGTCGTCAAACTCAAAACAAGATATTTTTCGCTCTCTCTCAAAAATTCCGTTAAGTCGCACAGTTCTTCCATCTGCTCTTTATTTTTATGAGAACGCCCCGCCGTATCAATCATCAAAAGTTCGTTATTGCGTCCCATAGAAAAAATTTTATCCACAAATTCTATATTTTCATAAACAACTTTAATATCGAGATTTAAAATTTTTGCATAAGTCGTTAATTGTTCAATAGCCGCGATTCTGTAGGTATCGCTTGTTAAAAGTCCGACCGCGACATCTTCATTGAAAACAAAGTTTGAAGATATTTTTGCGATTGTGGTTGTTTTGCCGACGCCCGTAGGTCCCATAAACATAACCACTTTCGGGTCGCCTTTAACCGCATAGTCAAGATTTATTGTTTCTGTTTTATTTAAAATTTTTAAAATATTTTTGTAAACCGTATTTGCAACGCTTTTCATATCGCCTTTTTCTTTCGGGCTTAATTTTTCGGCGTCTTTTAATAATTCTTTCGCCACAACGCTCGAAACACCTTGCGCCAAAAGAATTTTGGTAACATGGTCGATGTGTTTGTTTAAATAATTTTTCCTGCCCAATGAAACATCAAAAGTGCGCGAAATTTTATTCACATCTTTGTGTAGCTTTTCAACATTGGAAGTCTTTTTGTTAAAACGCGCGTCTGCGATGGTTTCAACTTTCGGTTTGTCCAGAATTTTTTCTTTCGCGGACTCTTGTTTTTCGATTTCCAATTTTTCGGTTAATTCTTTTTTCTTAAAAACCGTATCGCGTGTGAAATAAAAATCATCCACGACGGAGTTTTTGGAGCTGTAACTGCCGTCCTCTTTTGTAATTTCCTCTTTGTTAAAGTCATTAAAGTCGCTGATTACGGTAAGATTATTTATTTTTTCGTCCAGCGTATCTATATCAATTTCTTTTGGTTGCCCGAAAAAATTTTTGCTTAAAGTTTTATCTTCGGGAATATCAAAATAGCTTTTTACCATTTCTTCATTTTTAATCGCATGAGTCGCACGAGTTTTATTTTCTTCCGATGTTAAACTCATCTCTCTTAAAAACGTTATGCCCTCGTTTACTTTTGAAAATTCAAAACCGTCTTGAAGCGTTTCCTCTATCTCTGTAGATTCCGCAGCTTTCTCGGTTTCCGCTTCAAGAAATTCATCGTGAGAAATCTCCCAATTAATTTCTTCATCTTCCAAAGGCGAGTGATTTCCTCCATACTCGTTGTTATAAATCGCTTTCACTTCCACAAGTTCCTTTTTAAATAAGCCTCGCAGTCCTTTCGGCTGAAATGTTTTTACATCTAATATAAGGCAGTCGTCACCAAGTTCGTTTCGTGCGAGCGAAAGTGCCAACGGTTCGGTGTCAGCCACATAAGTTTTTAATTGTGTCGGATTCATATTATACTCACCTTCTTAAAAAAGTTTTATCATTAGCAGTTTGTTAAAATCGTATTTTGTTTCGTAAATTTAAAATTTTTATTTATTTAAAATTTATTTTATAGGTCATCACAAGGGCTACTAGTCTGTTTGCCTTCGCAAATTCCCCATAGCCCTAAAGTTTTTTTAAAGTAAAGCGTAACTTTATTTTGTATATAAAAAATTTTTTTATACTGATATCGAGAAAAAGAAAAATTATTAAGTCAATATTCGACAATCCAAAGTTATGTTTCATCACTCGTAATCAATTAAATTACACTTTTATCTCAATATGTATTTTTGTTATTAAAGTATTTTTTTCGGTTCATTGCGCTTATAAAAATTCAAATTACATAATTAATTTTTAATTACGTTCACTCCAAATTTCGACAAGATATTTTTCTATTATAAACCATGATTGTAATTTTAGCTAGACAAATTTTCCCTAAATCGTAATTTTAATATGTGGTGCTGTTTCGATTCCGCTATACAAGCGAAACATAACTTTTAAAAAATTTTTAATAAACAAGTTTTTAATTTTTGCAATTCAAGAAATAAAAATTTAGAACGCAAGCCCCAAGCGATTTTTAAGGCTTGCGCGTCTGATATCTTTAAAGCCGATATGGCAGTTACATTTCATATAATAATGTAATCATTTTAAATTAAAATCTGTTTTCAATATTTATAATATCTGTAATTCTGATTCCGAAATTTTCATCGATTACAACCACTTCGCCTTTCGCAACGCATTTATCGTTCACGAAAACATCAACGGGTTCATCGACAAGTTTGTCGAGTTCAATAATCGTACCTTTAGAAAATTCTAAAATTTCTTGAATGTTTTTTTTCGCGCGTCCAAACTCAACCGTGATTTCTACGGGAATATCCAGAACTCTTCCCATATTTTCTTTTGCGGATTTCGTTTCTTTCGTTTCGGAATGTCCAAAATTTCCGAGATGCTCACCTTTAATATTTTCGTCACTCCCCGCCGAATCAACAGGTTCAAGCGTTTCAAAATAAACATCGGAAACGTTTAAATCATCGTCCGATAAGCTTTTATGATTTTGTATCATATCAACCAAATCTTCATCTGAAAGATTTGAAAAAACTTTTTCTATTATGCTGAGTTCTTTTTTGCTCTTTATGTTCAAATCTATTTCATGAGAATCGGACGCTTTCAAATTAGATTCTTGTCCGTGTAATTCTTTAAATTTATTAGTTTGTACAGATTGTAATTGCTTGGTTTCTTCAATTTCACCGATGTCTTTTACATTTTCGATTTGTTCGGCGTCCTTGATTTTATCGATTTTTTCAATCGACTGTGCAGCCATCATATCTTCCACAAATGTCATAGGTATAACTTGTGTAATTTCGCTGTTAATAATGTCGCCTACAACAATCTTAAATGAAATTTTAGCAACTTCTTCATTCAGTTCAAAACCAAATTTTGAAAGTGAAATTTTATCATCGATATCAATCAAAATCGCTTTCGGCTTATGCGAGCCGACTTCCATTTTCATCATCGATGACAACGATGTCGAAGAGGAATCCAACATTTCGCTCATAACTTCACCAAACGCATTCACTTCTTCTTCGGATAAGGGCTTGCTTTTACTGATTGCTCTGATATTTTCATCTTTTGTTAATGCGGACATAATTTTTATATCATATTCTTTTACGAGCAAAACATTTGCGCCCTTGATGCCCGTATAATCAACTTTTATCCCGACACAGGGTTTTGCGAAAGTTTTGCTTGCGCTCTCCCAATTCATAAGCTTAACGCTTGACGGGCTGACATATACTTTTTCACCCAATAAATCGCACAAAGTCGTTGCGACCGTGCCCATGCTGATATTTACGATTTCGCCCAAAACATCAAGTTCTTCGTCCGAAATCGAATGATTTTTATGTGAGTCGTTAGCAAAAAAGTTATTTCCGTCCGAATCCGAATTAAATCCCGCACCGTTAAGCTTTTCTTGAGTTGTTTTTTTGCCGTCGACAATTTCAATCAATGCATTTATTTCATCTCTTGATAATATATCCACCATTTTTATTCCTCCTTTCCGATATTGTCGGAAGTTATTTGTATCGCTTTGTTTCCTGCGCTGACTCCCGCTTTTCCTTTGAATTTTAATAAATCTCCGATGTAAATATTCAAATCAGAATCGGTATATGAATCTAAAACAATTATGTCACCTTTTTGTAAATTTAATAAATCCGCAACGTTGACGGTTGCGTTTCCCATCTGTACAGAAATCTCCGTTTCGGCGTATTCCAAAGCACTTTTGAGATTTTTCTTTTGTATTTCTGTCATCTCAGTCGCCGTTTCTTCATAAGTTTTTAAAAATAATTGACTCTTATTTAATTTATCTGAAACGGATTTTAAAACCGTGTACGGTAAATAAAAATTTATACTTCCTTTAACTTTGTCGATTTCGACATTCAACTTAATACGCACTATCATTTCGTTTTGCGGATACAATATAACCGATTGTCGATTTATTTCAATTTTATTTAACTTAGGTTGTAAGTTTGTAATATTTTTCCATGGTTCAATTAAATAAAATAATAATTTTTCATAAGTTTCTTTTAAAAGTTCGGCATCGGTTTCTGAAAATGTTTTAACTTTTTTTAATTCTTTGCCCGTACCTCCCAAAATTTTATCTATTATACAAAAGCCTATCGGCTGAGTTATTTCTAAAACGGATTTTCCGTTTAAAGGTTTCAAATCAAAAATCCCCCACAGCGGTTGCGGAATTTTCGGAATTTCAAACACTTCCTGAATCGAAAAATTTTCAAAATCCTTATACATAATTTCCTTGGCGTTTTCCACGCTTACAGAAACCGAACTTTTTAAATATCCCGATAAAAACGAAGATATTTCTTCAGAATAATTTTCAAAAATCATTTCTAAAGTTCTCAAATGGTTTTTATTAAATTTTGAAGAATATCTAAAATCATAGGCAACTGCCTTTTTTTCTTTTTCGGATAACTGCTCTTTCAAACTCCCCACCCCTTTTTCGGCTTCGTTTAGTTTCGTATTCGTACGGCGGAAAGTTCGCCCGTTTCTTGTAGCCGTAAAATTATTTCGACAATTTTTTGTTGAGATTTTTCAATGTCGAATGAATTGACGTTGCGCATCATATCCATATCTTCTTTTATCATCGGCGCAAGGCGTTTTGAAATATTTGAAAAAAAGTGTTCCCGTAATGCTTCGCTTGAGCCTTTCAGCGCGATTGCAAGGTCTTTATTTTCGATATCCCGCTTCAAAATTGTTTGAATAGAAGAACTGTCAAAAAATATAATGTCCTCAAACACAAACATTTTCTTTTTTATATTTTCCGATAGAGAGTGATTTTCGCAATCCAGTTTGTCGATAATATTTTTTCCCACGTTGTTGTTAACGTGATTTAAAATATTCGCGATAGATTCGACACCGCCGACATCTTCCGTGCCGTTTTTAATAAACGCGGAAACTTTTTTCTCCAGTATTTCTTCAACCTCGCTTATAATTTTGGAAGACGTTATATCCATAAGCGCGATTCTTTTCGCGATATCCATTTGCTCTTCCGTATCGAATCCCGATAAAATCTCCCCTGCTTTCTGCGGTTTTAAACATGAAAGAATTAATGCGACCGTTTGCGGGTGTTCATTTTTTATAAATTTCAAAATTTGTTTTGATTCTATGCGATGAAGAAAATTAAAATATTGCGATTTCGATGATGTCGAAATCTTACTCATAATTTCAGACGCTTTTTCTTTATCCAAAGCTTTTTCTAAAATATCTTTCGCGCACTCCGCGCCACCCTCCGCAATATATTTTTCTGATAAACATATCTCGTGAAACTCCTGTAAAACCTGCTTTCTGACATCGGGTGCAATCACGGAAATTTCGGCTATCTCCATTGTTAACATTTCGATTTCTTCTCTTTTAAGATGCTTAAAAATTTGGGCAGAATTTTCAGAACCTAATGTAATCAAAAGGATTGCGGCTTTTTGCTTTCCGCTGATATTTTTTAGTACATCAATTTTTCCCATTTTATCTTAACTCCCATTCATCAATAAGCCAGTTTCGTAACAACTGTGCAACTGCTTCAGGCTTTTTCTCCGCAAAATTTTCGATTTGGATTTTGACTTCCGAATCTCGATATTCAGGCTGTCCTTGCATTTTGTTAATTTCGTTTTTTTCACTGATGCTAACGGTAGAATTAATTTCTTTTGTTTCTATTTCATTTTTTGACGATTCAACTTTTTTTATTTCAATTGATTCGCTCTCAGTTTCTTTCGTTAATTTCGTTTCCGATAACTGTGGTTTTGTAATTATATATGTGAGTACAACGACAAACATAATAAGAGCCGCGG
>JGI994J12354_10002181_pt1 | contig 19289 bp, 16 predicted proteins | sample IntmicLarv3ML3BL_FD_12354 | JGI IMG/M metagenome (IMG submission 12354)
GATGTCGTTATTTTTCCTGAATACACCTTCATCGTTCTCATCATCCAGCGTTCCGTGTGTGATCACCTTATGGATATCCGTTATCAGATCTACCGTAAGCTTTTCGTCTTTGTTCTTCTTTATCAGTTCCATTGCAGCGTAGTTATTGTAGATCATACGTTCCGCTTTGTTCTTCGGAGACCTTTTGTCACGAAGCATTTTCTTTGCTACATCAATGGTAGTGTTCGCACCTTCCATCTGACTTGATGCTATTGATTCTTCCATTATCGAACTTATCGAGTACATGACCTTCTTGTGATCATCCATCTTATCTTTGGAAATGAAGTTCAACGTTGAACGTATATCGAACTCATGCGTGAAACGTTGGAATTCAGGGATGTTAGAATAAGATACTAAAATCCCATTGAAATCATGGTGTTCGCGATTCAATGAACGAACGATCTTGATCAATTTCCATATGTCTGCAGGTTCTGCCTTGCCTGTGTCGCGACGCCTTATCTCATCCCAATGCAGATATTCGGAGTTGAACTTCACTGCAAGGTTCAAATTCTCGAGGGATATCATATCCTCCGAAAGACCTTTGTCGGGAGGAGGTGACTGTGGCATCTTCATATGTTAGGGATGATGCCACAGGTATTAAAGTCTTTACAAAATGTAAGAAATTAGTACGCTTTGTAAAGAGTTACATCTTTGTGATGTCCTTTGCACTCCCTCTTATGACCAGTTCTTGCCGGGTCAGGTTCTGCAACGCATCCATGAGATTCTGTTTGAACGTTCCCGGTCCGAGGGAGTTCTTTGCTGCCAATTCCCCTGCAGTGGTGAATACTGTCAAAGCGGCAACAGCTGCCATCAGCATATTGTCAGTGACTGCGGCACAACATCCCGTGACGGATGATACCATGCATCCTGTTCCGGATACCATCCCTAACAATTCATGACCGCTGTTCACCAGGACAGTGGTCTTCCCGTCTGAAATGATGTCTTCTTTCCCGGTCATTGCCACAACTGTTCCTGTGGTCTTGGCAAATTCTGTGGCCGCATCAAAACCACCTGACCCTGCAGAGTCAACGCCGATGACCTTCCCGCCCATTCCTGCCAAAAAGCCGATCTCTCCTTCGTTGCCTTTGATGATCGATACCTTCACTTCTTTCAGGATCTTCCGGACCGGTCTGTCCTGTACTTCGTAGCGCCTGCGCCTACGGGATCCAGTATCACAGGGATCTTTGCTTTGTTTGCCTCCTTGCCGGCAAATATCATCGATCTGATCGTTCTTTCGTTCAATGTACCGATGTTCAGAACAACGGCAGAGGCCAGTTTGACCATATCTTCTATATCCTTTACCTCATCGGTCATGACAGGAGAGCCGCCGGCACATAGTGTGATGTTAGCGCAATCGTTCACTGTAACGTAGTTAGTGATGTGGTGAACCAAAGGTCTCTCAGCTCTGACCCTTTCCATTATGTCTACGATATCTTTGATCACAAAGGAGAAGGGGCGGAGAGAGTAGAAAAATCTTACGAAAAGTCCACTCTCTGATCCAAGGATGACGGCATATAGAGTTTACGGAAGGGCATTCCCTCTATTTCCTCGGAAACCCTCTTTCCCAACTCCGGGATCGTCATGTCGATGTCCTTGTTCTCCGATCTCACATAAACCTTCAAGACACCCGTTTCGATCTCCTTGTCACCGACGACCGCGGCGTAAGAACACCAATCCTGTTTGGAGTTCCTGACCTTCTTTCCGACTGTTGCATCGGTGTCATCAAGCGAGACACGTATGCCTTTCTTCTCAAGTGCCAGAGCCATCTTCCTTGCTTCTGCAACGTGCACTTCCGATACAGGCATCAAACGGATCTGTTCCGGTGTCACCCATGTGGGCAGGAAACCGGGAACTCCTGTCTTCTCGATACCTACTGCAGTGTCAAGCAACGCATAGAGATATCTTTCAATGGTACCGATGACCGCAGTGTGTAAAATGATCGGGCTGGATTTGCCTGCGTTCTCGTCTGCGTACGTTATGCCGAAACGCTTTGCGTTGCCGACATCGATCTGAACCGTTCCTATTTCACGAGCTCTTTTCATCTGGTCGATCATGTGATACTCGATGTTCACGGTCCAGTAGTAATTCACGCCTTCGGGATAGAAGTGCATCAATGCCGGTTTGTTGTGCAATTTGCATAACTCAACGATCATTGCTTTGTTCTCGTCGTATGCTTTCTTCGATGAGATGTTGACAAGCATGTCATAGTCCCTGCCGATCGCTTCGATCTCCTTGTATATCCTGTCATCCAGCACCTGGAATTTCTCCCTTGCCTGGTCTTCGTCCTTGCATATGACGTGAAGGTCGGGCATGTTCAGACGCCTTGTGCGGAAGCACAGCATCGTCTCTCCCGACTGCTCGAGACGGTATGAGTCGGCAACCTCGAAGGCACCGAATGGCAGCTGTTTGTAGGAAATGTTCCAGTTGCGGATCATTGCGAACTGCTGATGACACGCCGCGTATCTCAGAATGAACTTCTTCTTCCCTGTGTCGATAGTATATAAACGGTCACCGAAGAGTTCTGCGTGCTCTTTGACCGCCGGCTCGTCCAAAGAGAACATGTTCGTTCCCTTCACCATGTATAACGGTAAGTTGACATCATTCACGATCTGCGTCGAATAGTCGGAGATGAGATCGAACATCAGCGCACCGTGGGACGTCAATGCCATGTGACCTACGTCACTCATCGTTTCCCACTGTATGCCGAACTTCTTGCAAAGCCTCAGGTACTCCGGTTCGCCTTTCAACGGTGCGCTGTCCTTCTTCAGCGCTTCCTTGGATATCATTTCCATCATGCACGGGCTTCCGCCTTTGTACTTGTCTATCGAGACCTCGGAACCATCGGGCATGAGTATGAAGAATATCTCCTCACCTTTCGTCTCCGGCTTCTGTTCCTTTCCCTTGAAATCCCTGGACAGCTCTGACAGCGGGTGTCCTTTGCATTTGATGTTGAACGCTTTGTACCATCCGAAAGGTGCTCTTACGACCTCTGCACCGGATGCTTTGATGGACCCTTCCATCATCTTCAGTATCTCTATTGATTCCTTCGGCCTCGCAAGGTCGCTGCTCAGGTGCGCATACGGATAGAGCATGATCCTTTCCGCATTCACTTTCCCGGCTGTTTCCAGAATGTCCTTGACCGCCTCTTCCGCTACCTGCGTTATCTTACCTTCATCGTCCTTCTCAACAGTGACGAACACCACAAGCACTTCGTCCATACGGCCGTCATGCATGTTCTCCGGGATGTCTTCGGCAACCGGGGTCTTCTTCTTTGACTGGAATTCCATCGAATCAGCGTGGATGTATAATGCTCTCATGAGACCATTTCCTTCTTGCGTCGTTACGACGCGGATGCATGTGGATATATGCTCAGGTATTAAGATTATCGTTCACAATGCGGGAAACATTTTATATCAATCCGTGAATGCTCATGCAGTTAAAATGGCTGCAGACCAAGAAGTTAAGAAGAAAAAGGAACGCGATCCCATCCTCACGGTGGGGTTCGTGGTACTTATTGTGGCGTTCGCCTCTGTCATAGGGATATTCATCAATGACGAATATCTTTCAAGTACTGAAAACACCCCTGCGAAGACCGGGGATCTGGTGTATGTGAACTACACCGGAAGCTATTATGCACACTACGACAAGGACGGCGCGGTCATATTCGACACTTCACTGTGGAGCGTTGCTGATGACGACTCGTTCAGGAAGAGCTTTGAGTTCACGCTCAAAGGCGAATCCCAATACAACCCGCTGTCATTCACCATCGGCGGTTCCGACAACCTGCTGCAAAGGTTCAAGGACGCTGCAATAGGCCTAATGCCCGGAGAGAGCAGTACCGTCAGGATATCTCCCCAGGACGGTTACGGCGCCCTTACGTCATCCAACACGATGATGATCACGAACACCGATCTCAAAAAGAACGTAACGGAAATGATCCCGTTAGCTGACTTCACGGCGTTCTACGGAATGTCCGGGATAAGCGGACCTGTCACGATCCCCAGCCCGTACGGATGGATCGTCGATGCGTCGCTCGTGTCCCCGGGATTGGTTGCGGTCACTCACAAGGTCGTTAAAGACGGAGTATATACCCTGAACGCAGACGTTGATATCGAAGTGACGGATGTCACTTCTGACGGATTCAAGTACAAATATGTGTTCAAGGACCTGAAGGCAGCTCCGGCAGGCGATCAGACAGTATCCGACGCCCTTGCGACCCAGTTGGGTGCAGGTTCGGTGAAGAGTGTCAAGCTGGTCAAGGTCATCTACAACGAGAAGACCTACTTCCTGGCAGCAGTTAACGCATCGGCCGTCAGCGGCGATGATGTCAACGATCCTGCTACACTTGTGCTGAAGAACAGCGATTCCAACAACAGAGAGACCGTCGGAATGTACCTGTACTTCACGATCACCCGCGTTTAAGGGAAAACAACAAACATCTTCCTTTCTGAATTTTTGATCGCTTAGAGTATCGATCCTATCTTTTCCAGGATATCCTTTGGATCCTTTCCCAGGATCACGATCGCGCCTTTGTTCCCGTCGCTTTTGAAAACCACTGTGTCCGGAACGGAACCGTTCTTCTTTATTGCGTTGGATGTTGCTGTTGCGGGATCCTTTCCTGTGTCCACGTACAGTCCGGTCATCCCTACCTCTTCGATCATACTTGCTACGTCCTTGTCAAGCATGATATTCACCGCAGCCCTTTGGCTGCGGTCGTGTTCCATCACCATCAGGATGGCTTTGGAAAGTCCGCTCGATATTCCGAACTTTGCCTGACCGTTCTTCCTTATCCTTCCGCCCGAAACGGAAATGCCGTTCTCTATTGACGCAACATCCTTGATACCTGATGCGTTCGGCATTGCGTAGCATATATCGAGACCTGCTTTGGATATCCAATCCTTCGGCAATATCCTGACGAGACGGTCCGCTGCTGAGTTCACGTCATTCAGCATATCATTCCTGGCAGGGTCCTGCATCATTCGGACGACCGGATTGACGACCTTATCGCCCTTGCCGATAACATACATATCAGCAATGGATTCCTGTATCATCTCCCTGGAACGCATTATCGCATTCACGGCATCCATCCCTTTTGCAAGATTCGCTGTGATGTATGCAGACAGTGTACAACCGCCGCCGTGTCCTGCCCTTTCCAGCCGCGGATATTCGAATCTTATGAACTCCGCTCCGTTGTACAGTGTGTCGACAACGTTCTTGGAGTCCATGTGGCCGCCTTTCAGATACACCGTAGTGCCTTCTTTGCCGAGAAGTTCGCATGCTCTTCTCACGTCGTCCTCGTTGTTGATCCTCATTCCCGTTAAGGTTTCAGCTTCGTACCTGTTGGGCGTGACGATATCGCATATCGGTATGATGTGTTTCTTCAGCGCTTTCACAAGATCGTCCGATGCCAATGAATCTCCTACGCCTGCCACGAGCACAGGGTCGACGACAAAAGGAAAATGCTCATCTTCCAGCACATCCGTGACAGTTTCAACGATCTCGCTGTTGTACAGCATTCCGGTCTTTGCCGCTTTCACATCGGAATCCGCAAGTATCGCATCCAGCTGCGCCTCTATTATCTCGGCATCAACGGGAAATATCCTTTTCACCGAACATGTGTTCTGAGCGGTGATCGCAGTGATGACCGTGTGTGCATGTATACCCAATGCCGCCATGGCCTTGATGTCCGCCTGTATACCGGCTCCGCCAATGCTGTCGGATCCGGCGACGGAAAGAGCGCATCTCATCATACCTGGATGATGGTTGGATTATATATACATGGTACAGCGGAACATCGGGTCTGTGTTAACAACGGTTATATAACCGCTCTCCCTTCAAAGGAGGGATGAAGGCAACTAGTACCCATTTCGTTCTCGAGAAAGGTTCAGACTACAAAGACCTAGCACCGGTCTTCAAGGACATATTGACAATGCTTCTGGAAGATATCGAGCAGGTACCCGAAGACGAAGAGATCATGGGTATGTTCATCGAACAGAACCTCTCCGACCTTCAGAACAACAGGAAGCCGGAAGGATACAACAGGAAAGGAAGGATCAGACTGGTCTTCCCGATGGACAGGAAGGAGTTTTACCTCAAGACCTACAGCAAGAACGCTGACCTTGCAGGCCTCAGCGACCGCATCTCTGTGCTGCTGAAGGATGCCGGTGTTAAATTTTCCGTACTTCAGAACGACAACATGGATTTCGAGTGATCATTCACAGAGGAATTCCCAACACTTTTCGATCAGCGAAGCTTCGGAACGGATCTCTTCCTCACGGCGCATGACCTTTGTCATTGCCTCCACGGTCTGAACATCCACTGACGACGGTGATGTTCCGCCGTAAGAGTTCCTGCGTTCCGCACACTTTTCTATCGGCAGTATGTCGAACACGTCCTTTCCGATGACATCGGCGAACCCTTTCAGTTCACTGAGCTTCAGTTCTTCCAGATGCCTTTTCTCCGTTATGCAGTAACGAACTGCTGCACCTACTGCGGCATGGGCCTCCCGGAAGGGCATTCCCTTCGTGACCAGATAATCGGCCAGGTCGGTGGCGTTGATGTATCCTTCTTTCGTGATCGCGTACAGCCGTGACTCATTGAATTTGACCGTTGATATCATCTTTGACATCATTTTCGTACATGAGATGATGTTCTTCATCGACCTCATCACAGGACCTTTATCCTCCTGGAGATCGCGGTTGTATGTCAACGGCAGTGCCTTCAGGGTCACCAGCATGTTCACCAGGTCGCCGATCACACCGCCGGTACGTCCCCTTATCAGTTCAGCGATATCAGAGTTCTTCTTCTGAGGCATTATCGACGATCCCGTGGTGTATTTGTCATCGATCTCAATGAAACCGAACTCTGTGGAAGACCACAATACGAGTTCCTCTGCCATTGATGACAGGTGGATCGAAAGCAGGGATCCGTTGAACAGTATCTCGGAAACGAAGTCCCTGTCGCTCACTGCGTCCATTGAATTCTCAGACGGTGCACGGAATCCTAACAACGACGAGGTCATATCGCGGTCGATCGGAAATGTCGTTCCTGCGAGTGCTGCCGCACCCAACGGACAGATGTTCATCCTTTCGAACGATTCCATGAACCTTTCCGCATCACGGTTCAGACGGAACGCGTGGGCCATCATGTGATGTCCTATCGTAACAGGCTGAGCATGCTGCGTATGCGTGAATCCGGGAATGATCCTGTCGCCCATGGACTCGGCTGTGTGCACCAGATCTGTTATCAGCGTATCGATCGAACGTACAGCGTCCAGCACCGCATCGCGGAGGAACATCCTCAGGTCTGTTGCCACTTGGTCGTTCCTGCTGCGGGCCGTATGCATCCTTCCGCCTGCGGTCCCGATGAGTTCTGTCAAACGCACTTCGATGTTCGTGTGTACATCCTCTAAGGTATGGTCCATCCTTAACTCATCAGATTCCATTTCCTTCAGTATCTTCAACAATCCCACTACGATCGAATCAGCATCATCATCCGGAAGTATCCTGCATTTCCTTAGCATTTTCACATGAGCTAATGAACCCATGATATCGTAGAATGCAAGAGCAGTATCAACATCCAAAGAGGATGTGAACTCTAACGTCGAGTCGTCCATTCCTTCCTTGAACCTTCCGGACCATAATGCTTTCTTCATGTTATCACTTCTTCTTCAGGTGCGACCTTGCGGTCGTCTTGTTGGGAAGCCCCCAGCAGTAAATGAATCCGACCGCGGAGTTGTGGTCGAAGGAATCACCTTTTGCATATGTGGACAATCCTTCGTCGTACAGTGAATACGGAGATTTCCTTCCGACGACGTTCGCAGATCCTTTGAATAACTTCACACGTATCGTTCCCGTAACGAATTCCTGTGTTTTGTTGATGAACTCGTCCAGCGACTCGCGGAGAACACCGAACCACAGTCCGTTGTATGCGAGTTCGGAATACTTCTGCTCCACTGACCTCTTGAACTCAAGAACATCTTTTTGCAGCGTAAGGAACTCCATGCTCTTGTGCGCAGCCACCAGTACGGTCGCTGCCGGACATTCGTAGGTCTCGCGACTCTTTATACCGACGAGACGGTCCTCGACATGATCGATCCTTCCGACACCGTGCTTGCATGCGAGTTTGTTGAGCTCCTCTATCAGCGGAATTCCTTTCATCTTCTTTCCGTTGACACCTGTAGGAATACCTTTCTCGAAGGTTATCTCAACATACTCTGGCTCATTGGGTGCGTTCTTCGGTGACGTCGTCCATTCCCATGCATCTTCCGGAGGTTCCGCCCACGGGTCCTCGATGATACCGCATTCGCAGCTCCTGCCCCAAAGGTTCTCGTCCGTGGAGTACGGGGATTCCTTTTTGACGATGATCGGGATGTTGTTCTCCGCAGCATATTCGATCTCTTCCTCGCGGGTCATCACCCACTCCCTCATCGGAGCTATTATCTTAAGTTCCGGGTCAAGGGAAACGATACCTACATCGAACCTTACCTGATCGTTACCTTTTGCGGTGCAGCCGTGTGCTATGTACTTGGCGCCTTCGCGTTTCGCAACATCCACTAACAGTTTTACGATCAGCGGCCTTGCGATAGCCGTGCTCAAAGGATACGTTCCCTGATACATCGCGTTCGCCTTCAGCGACGGCCAGATGTAATCTTCGACGAACTCCGCTTTCGCATCTATGTATTCTGCTTTGATGGCCCCGATCTTCAGTGCCCTTGCTATGATATCGTCGCTGCTCGGAGGCTGTCCGACGTTTATCGCCACAGCGATCACGTCCAAGTTGTACTTGTTCTGAAGCCAGCGTATTGCAACGGATGTGTCCAATCCGCCTGAGTAGGCCAGGACTATCTTCTCTTTGCGGGTATCCTTCGATTGATTGTTCATTGAACGTGGATAGCAACTTGAACTTAAATCATTTCTATTGCCGAAGACGGAAAAGACACATATTTGGGGTGTCTGCAGTGCTCAAAACGTCCAAAGTTCCCGACACTATAATATATACACGCGATATTCATCGGTCAGAATAATCCATCAATTGAGGTTTAATGATGAGGTCTAAGAAAAGTTTAGCTGTGTTTGCGGCGCTGATGATGCTCACTGTATGCATCATACCGATCGCAGGATTTGGGAACAGCAGTTTTGAAGGTACAGGCAGTTTCATGGAAAGGCCTGACAGCACCGACGAGGTTCCGTCAGGTTTCATTGCGGTAAGGACCGTTGCAGACCTCAAGAAAGTCGGAAGCGGTGTGACCATCGACGGCGTCGTATGGGGATTGGATGCAAAGTACATACTCATGGATGACATCGAATTCACCGAAGAAGATAACCTCACAGGTGGAGCGGATATCGAGGTCACGATAACAATAAGCGGCAGCGGATCCTCAATGAAAACGACACTTACGGTGAAGAAGGACGGTACCACTGTCAACAACTTCTCAGTATGGGCGAACGCCAACTACGGCAAGAAGACCACCGACGGAAGCATAGAGCTGACAGGCAACACCGTGAAGACGGTGTTCATTGAAGGCAGCGACTTCATTGTGATGGTCGACGCATCAAGCGCAAAGACGATCACGAAGAACTCCAACGGTAACTTCGAACCCATCGGTTCGATCGCAACACCTTTCACAGGAGTATTCGATGGTAACGGCCATGTCATAAGGGGCATGGAGATCTCACAGATCGAAACAACGGGAACAGGATATGTTAACGTCGGAATGTTCGCAGTCATCGAGGGAGCGAACGCACTCGTCGAAAAACTCGGAATGGAAGGCGGTTATTCCGCAGCATCCACTTCCGAAGACAACTCTCTTGTAGAAGCGGGTATGATCACAGGATGGTTGCACGTCGGGGCGATCAGGAACTGCTACGTCACTGGTAACGTGTACTCCTCATCCGCCGGTGCCAACACAGAGACATGTGCGGGCGGAATAGCAGGGGCATCGGATGATACTATCACTTTCTCGTACAACGCAGGAACATCGGTGACAATAGGCGACTACGCAAATGCAGGCGGAATAACAGGATTCCTCGGATCTCTGGACCTGAAATGGTGCTACAACACAGGGACCGCATCCGCAATAGGAAGATTTGATGCGGCTGCAGGCGGTATCGTGGGAATAGTCGATGTCGTGCCCGGAACTGAATCATTTGAAATGAACCGCAACCTCGGATATGTCCGTGCAGAAGCGATAGATGACGCAGGAGCAGCTTGCGCAGGCGGTATCGTCGGACACAGCACCGTAGCCGTTTCGTCCAGTTATTCATTCTACACCAGCAGCCAGAGCACCACTGTTGTCGAAGCAGTGGTCGGTAAAGGGGAAGCATACGCAGGCGGAATAGCGGGAACTGCGGAAATTGGTGTCACTGACTCTTACTTATACACAAACACCACAAGCACCAAGATCAAAGCAACTGCGACCACAGGATCAAGCGGCGGTACCGCATGGTCGGGAGGCATCGCAGGTTATGCGGAGTACATCTACAACTGCTACACGAGATCGAACTCCGACACATCGACCACCAGCAACATCGAATCCTCAAGCAGTGAAGGTTCGAACAAGAACAACGGACGCATCGTGGGAACGATGCCTGCCGGTTCACCGCTGGTGAACGTATACTTCAGAGGACCCGACACTGCCAAACTGACAGGTGGGGAAGATAACGATAAGCTCTACTCCATCGACGGTTTCGCTCCTGATACGGAGAACACCAGAGGAGCATGGGGCGCATCCGGAGCCAAGACCGAAGGAATCATGCTGAACGATAACAATTACTTCAAGACAGAGACAACGCTCCCGGATTCCAGCAAAGTGAACGGATGGTTCACAAGCGGCATATGGTCTATGAGACCGTCCACAACATCGTCGAACGCACCCAACAACGGGTATCCGTTCATTGACAACATCACCCCGGGCATCATACTCGTTCTGGACAGGCCTTCAGACAAGACCATAGTCAAGAACGAGGAGGTCACATTACAGGTGACGGCACACTGTGAACTTCCGCTGACATACAGGTGGCAGCAGTCCACTTCCGGAACGGGAAGCTGGAGCAACATCACTGACGAAACGTCACCGATACTCAAGGTCTCACCGACATCGACGATGTTCTATCAATGCGTCATATCCAACGGTACATCCGCCTGGAATGAGACTCCCGGTATGAAAGTGACCGTCCTTTCGGAGACGATCGACATAAGGACCCCGTCAGACCTGCTGAAGATAAGCAGCAACATGGACGGAAGCTACATACAGAGAGCGGACCTTGACTTTACTGATATTGATCTCAACGGGGGTGTTGACCTTAACCTTGACATCAACGTGACAGGAACAACACTCGACCTAAGGATCACTTTCGTCAACGGTACCAACGACTTCTCCGCACCCAACATGACAGTGTACTTCAACGGAACATTCAGTACAACGGATGCTAACGGCAGGGTCTCATTCACAGGATACGACAACACCAAGGACTACACGATCACGGTCGGAGGTGCAGTACTCGGTGCAGAGACATTGGTGAACTTTGATCTGAAAGCAGGCGCAACGGACAGGATCACCAAGAACTCCAACGGTAACATCGATCCCATCGGAACGTTCGGAAAACCGTTCATCGGCACATACAACGGTAACGGTTTCAAGATGATCGGTCTGGACATCGTTGATTTCTCTGATTCTACGGTCAACGGATCAACAGCCGGTCTGTTCGGAGTTGCTGATGATGCGGTGATAAAGAACGTGACCTTAGAGGACGGATCCGTTTCATCGATGGCATCCAACTCCGGTACGAAGGCCAACGCATATGCAGGTTCTGTTGTCGCATACTCCATCGATTCGTTAGTGGAAAGGTGCAGCAGCAACCTCATGGTCACCGCATTCGCGAACTCCGCTGACGGACAGGCGACGGCAGGCGGTATCGCAGGATACAGCACAGACGTCATCATGATCAGCAACAGCACCGGTGATGTGTCGGGAATCGCAAACAGCGCATCCCACATCGGCGGTATTGCAGGCGACAACGAAGGCAATATAACGGACTCATACAGCACAGGAAAACTGAGCGGGTCTTCATCCCATGTGTGCATCGGCGGTATTACCGGACAGAACAGCGGAGATATAACCAACTGTTATTCCCGCAGCACGCTCGGAACGGGCACTGTGGGAGGTATCATCGGCACTTCTGCGGGCGGGAACGTAACGAACTGTTACTTCCTCGGCACTCCGAGCACTGCGATCGCAGGCTCTGTTACAGGAACGCTCGTGATAGACGGCGGCGATGTATCTAGACCCTCAGAAACAAAATCCGGCCCGAAGACCGAAGGTCAGCTGAAGAACAAGAACACTTACTTCCAGGGAACGACGGAGGTCGGCGGCGAGGATGTTGCAGGATGGAACTTCTCCGGAGACACTTGGACAATGGGTGAGTTCCCCGGTCTGAAGGCACCGGTCACGGAAGCTGAGCCCAAGGATGATGGCGGATTTGATATGAAGTATGTGGCGATCATTGTTATTGCAGTGATCGTTGTATTGCTTGCATTCATCCTCTTAAGACGCCGTTCGGCGTAAACCACTTTCATTTTTCATTGTCCCTTCAAAGGGACATCCTTGTTTTCTTGACTTCAAAATGGTACACTTGACAACACATCCGACACGGAGTGTCTGAAATCGAACAATATCTTTTTTAATCAGTTTGGGAGTGTACTGCACCTTAATATAATGCATAAAGGGGAACAGATGAAGAAGATAGGGATCATCGGAGGAACGGGTTACACCGGAGGAGAACTCGCAAGGTTACTGTGTGTACACCCTGACATGAAGATCGTCGGTATGACGTCACGCCAGAGCGCAGGAAAGAAGGTATCTGAGATGCTGCCATTCCTTAAGGGATACGTTGATCTGGAATATACTGAATCTTTGAATACTGACGTCGATCTCGTGTTCGTTGCAACTCCCCACGGCGTTGCAATGAAGGAAACCCCTAAATTCCTTGCATCAGGCATTAAGGTCATTGATATGTCCGGAGACTATCGTCTTCACGATCCTGCCGTATATGAGAAATGGTACGGCCACGAGCACACTGATCTTGAGAACCTGAAGGATTCTGTTTACGGATTACCGGAATTGTATCGCAAGGATATCAAAAAGGCGAACATTGTCGCCAACCCCGGATGTTACGCCACAGCATCCATACTCGCAATGGTCCCCCTCATGAAAAGCGGTCTCGCCTATGATGATATAGTAGTAGACGGAAAAAGCGGAACATCCGGTGCGGGAATGGTTCCATCTCCGCGTTTACACCATCCGTTCTGCGGTGAGTCCGTGATCCCGTATGGAGTGGGAACACACCGCCATACGCCGGAAATGGAAACGATCGTCGGCGACATTTCAAAAATTAAACCGAATATATTGTTCACTCCGAACCTTCTGCCGATCGTGCGCGGTATATTATCTACATGTTATATGGATCTTAAAGAAGAGACAAGTGCCGAAAAGGTACAGGATATCTATAAGAAACAATACGACAAAGAGAAGTTCGTTCATTTTGTCGAAGAACCGTCCATACGTGCAACAGTGGGATCGAACCACTGTCATGTCAGCGTACGGACGATCGGAAAGAAGGTCGCAGCATTCGGCGTCCTTGACAACCTTGTGAAAGGTGCGTCCGGACAGGCAGTACAGTGCGCGAACATAATGTTAGGGTTGAAGGAAGAGGCCGGATTGAATATGCCGGGACTGGGGGTCTGAAGATGATGGAGATCATAGACGGAGGTGTAACGACACCACAAGGTTTCAAAGCTGCAGGGGTACACAGCGGTGTGAAATACCGTTCCCTTGATCTCGGGATGCTATATTCTGAGGTTCCCGCAGCTGCGTTTGTCGGATATACGAGCAACGAAGTGAAGGCTGCACCTGTGCAGGTGATGATGCGGGAAGATTCTCCTTTCCTGTCTGCAGTGGTTGTGAACAGCGGTAACGCTAACGCATTGACCGGACGCAGGGGGCTGGAGGATGCCATGACCATGAAGGCAGTGGCAGCTTCTGAACTGAACCTTGATCCGAAGGAGATCGGAGTGATGTCCACAGGTCTGATCGGACGTTTCATGGATATGCACAAGGTCAAATACGGCATCAGTAAAGCAGCCCGTGAACTGGAAGTGGGAAGGGAAGCGGATAAGCTGCTTGCAGAGGCCATAATGACCACAGACACGATAATGAAGGAGAACGCCTGCCGCGTACGCCTGGAAGACGGTACATTGGTCACCATCGGGGCGATAGCAAAAGGAAGCGGGATGATCGCTCCGCACATGCGTGTACTTCACGGAACAACGTTGAGTTTGATAACAACGGATGCGCGTCTATCACCGAAGTTCAGGCTGACCTGGGAAGATATCCTCAACGACAGCATGAACATGGTCACTGTTGACGGCGACCAATCAACTAACGACACATGCATAATGATGGCCAACGGAAAGGCCGGCGGTGAATACGCAGACGATGATCCGAACTTTGTTGATGCCCTCATGTTCGTGATGAAGGACATCGCCAGGAAAATAGCAATAGACGGCGAAGGTGCTACCAAATTGATAGAGGTTCAGGTCACCGGCGCAGAAACGAAGGATGACGCACGCAAAGCAGTGATGACGATACTGAACTCGCCTCTCGTCAAGTCGGCAATATTCGGTTCCGATCCCAACTACGGAAGGATCATGATGGCCCTCGGTAACAGCGGATGTAAGTTCGATCTGGAAAACGTACGTTTGACGATCAAAGGCGGGGACATGGAAGTCCCTATCCTCGATTCCGGCGCACCTGTATTCCAGGAAGAACGTTCCGTGGAAGTTGTACGCATGGCAATGGACAACAAAGAAGTGATGATCCTCGTAGATCTTGCGATCGGCGAGGAATCGGCAATAGGCTGGGGCTGCGACCTCACGTACGATTACGTCCGCATCAATGCGGAATATGCAACATGAGGTGCCCGAATGGTATATGTTCTCAAGTTCGGAGGGAACGCGATACGCGGTAAGAGCGATCTTGATCGTTTGTCGCGGGAAATAGCAGAGATGATCAATAAAGGCCGTAAGATCGTGTTAGTGCACGGCGGAGGCCCTGAGATAAATGAGGAACTGGAAAAAAGGAACATCGTTCCGAAGAAGGTGGGCGGACAGCGTGTTACCGATGAGGTGACGTTGGAAGTTGTGATACACGTCCTGGAACAGATAAACAAGGATGTTGTCGCATCGCTGAAGGAAGCGGGTGTGAACGCTCAGCGGCTTGCGGGATATGATGTGATCCGGTGCAAGAAAAAAGAGCCTGTCACAGTCCTTGAAGACGGTAAAACGATCACTGCGGACCTCGGAAAGGTAGGTGACGTTGAGTCGGTGGACACGGCACCGATAATGGATATGCTTGACAAAGGCATAACTCCTGTGGTGTTCCCCGTATCCTCCGGACCCGGCGGCAAGTATAACGTTAACGCAGACACAGCATCGGGCGGTATCGCTGCTGCGCTGAAGTGTGAGGAAATGATCCAAATAACCGATGTGCCAGGTATACTCCTGAACGTCAAAGACCCGAAATCAAAATTGGACCACGTTACGCTGAAGGACATCGAAGAACTGATCCGTTCCGGGATCATTTCCGGAGGTATGATCCCTAAGGTGGAAGCATGCAAAGCGGTCATAGACGCAGGCGTGGAGAAAGTAAGGATGGTCAACGGCAAGGATGAACATTCCATCATTACCGATGTACTGAAGGACATCCCTCACGGAACACTGATAACAAGGTGAGCAAATGACATTCGAGAATATCAAGGAAAAGAGTCAGAAATATCTGTTTCAGAATTACGGCAGGCAGGACATATGCTTCGCATACGGCGAAGGTTCATACCTGACTGACGTAACAGGAAAACAATACCTGGACATGGTCGCAGGTATCGCTGTCAACTCCGTGGGACATTCCCATCCGTATTGGGTGGATGCGGTAACGAAGCAGGCTGCACGGTTAGTTCATACGTCGAATCTGTATCAGGTCGAAAAACAAGCAGAACTTGCGGAGAAGATCGCTTCCGTCACACCATCGGGAATGGATAAGACGTTATTCGTCAACAGCGGTGCGGAAGCCAACGAGGCTGCGCTGAAGATATCTGTACGCAAAACAGGCCGCACAAAGGTGTTGTCAGCACTGAACTCATTCCACGGCAGGACCGCGGGTGCGTTGGGTGCAACAGGCCAGACAAAATATCAAGACACGTTCCAGCCGCTGATCTCCGGCAATTACGATTACTTCGAATTCGGAGACCTTGAATCCCTGAAGGAAAAGACCTGTAAGGATACGGCAGCCGTGATCCTGGAACCCATACAGGGAGAAGGCGGCGTTCAGACCGCATCAAAGGAATTCTTCAAAGGCGTTCGTGACATATGTACAGACAACGGAACACTGATGATAATGGATGAAGTGCAGACCGGGATCGCACGTACCGGGAAATGGTTCGGCATCCAGCATTACGATGTCATTCCGGATATCATGACGTTGGCGAAAGGATTGGGCGGAGGGGTCCCCATCGGTGCTGCGGTCACCACAGAGGATATTGCGAAGATCCTGACGCCGGGAACCCATGGGACCACGTTCGGAGGTAATCCTTTGGTATGTGCAGCAGGTTCTGCCGTGATCGACATAATCAAGGAAGAGAAGCTTACAGAGAACGCAAAGAAGCTCGGCGATGGACTGATCAGTGAACTCAAAGCTGTGAAGAACCCTGAGATACTTGACGTAAGGGGAAAAGGTCTCCTCATAGGCGTTGAGATAAAAACGAAAGCGAAAGAATTCCAGGACTTTGCGTTAAAGTGCGGCATGCTGGTGAACATCTGCCACGGCAACGTCCTGAGGCTGATGCCTCCGCTCATCATAACGGAAGATGAGAAGGAGATATTCATGCACCTCTTCCGCAAGTTCTTCAGGTAAAGAGACACCGGTGTCTTATTTCAAATCCTTTTCAAATCTTTTTGTCTCTGACAGAACATAAATACTTTCAACGCATTCGTGCAAACATGACAAAAAGCTCGTCCAAGGAAAGTCTCGCCGAGAAGACGAGGATATACATCGATGCACACCCCAGCATAAAGGACTGTGCGTCGAAAGGTCTCATTAACTACTCATCATTAGCGAGAATGATAATGAAGGATCTCACAATAGATAACGAAGAAGCTGTGATGATAGCGTGCAGACGCTACGCAGGAAAGTTAGGAACGACGACAGATCACGAAATGAGCATCCTCAAGATACTGAAGGACAGCAGACTTGAGATGAGAACGAAGATCTGCATCGTTACAGCAAAGAACGATTGGACCGTGTTACATAAAATGGACAATCTTTTCAAGGACCTGTGGAACGAGAACTCGATCATGCAGGTAGTTCAAAGCGCTTCGGCAGTGACGATAATCGCAGATCGTATGCTGAAAGATCGTATCGTTGATACGGTAGGAAGGTTCAATGCGATCAAGGTCAGAGAGAATCTCGTTGAGATTGCAGTCAAAAGCCCTGAAAGGATTGTTGACACATCAGGTGTCATTGCGTATCTGATAACCAACCTTTCCGACGCGGGCATCAACATCGAGGAAACGGTAAGTTGCTACACTGACACGATATTCATTGTCGGTGAATCGGATATGATCAACGCTTATTCTGTTCTCACCAAGTGCATACAAAGCGCGGAAGAGACCGTGAAGGATTAGGCAGGGAAGACATTGAGTAAAAAACGAATGATCTTCACATCGTTCTGCATGGCATTGCTGATGTCATTCTTCATGTCATTCGTCATGACAGCAGCGAACGCAGGGTTCGTAAATAATTTCTTGAGGATATGGATGAGAAGCTGGATGATCGGCTTCGCGATCGCATTGCCGTTAGCGTTCATCCTTCCGCCGATGATACAGAAGGCAGCAACGAAACTGAAACTTTAAATCGACACAGATTGATTGTAGGTTCAAAATTTTATGCAAAATTGGAATCACATTCCAGAAAATACTAACAATTGATATCACATCTATGCATTATGATCAAGAGGACTGTAGAACCCTATGTGATGGAAAGTCTGAAGCAATGGCCGGTCACATTGGTCACAGGTGCACGTCAGGTCGGCAAGTCCACATTATGTAAAATGAAAAAAAAAGAACTTGGTTACAATTACGTTTCATTGGATGATGTGCAAGAAAGGAATGCTGCAATGTCGGATCCTGCAATGTTCCTGAAACTTCATCCGTGCCCATTGATCATCGATGAAGTGCAGCATGTTCCTGAATTGTTCGATCACATCGAACACATAGTCAACAAGCAGAAGTTCGAAACGGGTAACAACTACGGAATGTTTGTCCTTACAGGGTCGCATGCGTACGACCTTATGAGGGGAGTCACATAATACGTCTTGTACGGCCGTTCTACGACACATTCATGATAAAGAGGATCGTCGGCCACCCGAAACTATACTTCACGGATACGGGGTTGGCATGCCACCTCATGGGAATTCATAACGAAGAAGTGCTCATGAACGGAATATACAAAGGACGTTTGGTGGAAACATACATTGTCACGAGATCATGAAATCCTACAACAACAACTGCGAAGTAAGTAACTTCTTTTACTACAGGGACAGCAACAAGAACGAGATCGACCTCATACTCATGAAGGACACAAAGGCACATCTGATCGAATGCAAATCCGGAATGACATTCGATAAGAACGATATCAAAGCGTTCAAGCAAATGAGAACATCCAGCCATGAGATCGGAACATCATACATAATTTGCAACACAGACGTGATCTACCCAATAGCAGAGAATGTGTTCGTTCTGCCGATGACATCGATATGAGCGTTTGACTGCACCGAATTTGATATCGCAGCCGGATCAATAACACATAACACGAATTGGAAGGAAATGAGAGCCACTGGGGAGATTCGAACTCCCGGCCTGCTGATTACAAGTCAGCCGCTCAACCGGGCTGAGCTACAGTGGCTTCTGTTCCGTGTATAATGACCTTGTTTTTATTGTTTTCCTTTTTCAGCCTCTTAATGAGAGCACCGGCAGGCACCTCTTCCAACCATAAGGTTTAATTAATACTATATATTGGTGGCTTTCCAGTTGCATACTCTGTAAGCTATGGTGATTCATAATGGCTAAGAAAGATTCCATTGAAAAGGGCGCTATCGTACGCCTCGACTACACTGCATATTTAACCGACACAAAGAACATCT
>JGI994J12354_10002182_pt1 | contig 19288 bp, 19 predicted proteins | sample IntmicLarv3ML3BL_FD_12354 | JGI IMG/M metagenome (IMG submission 12354)
GTTCACGCCTTTGCAAACTCGGCAGGAAGTGCGTTCCTGCACCTAAAATTGACCCACTGCATAGACAGACACACGCATTAGCTACGCTAATTGCTGAATGCGATTTCTAGGTAATCATTTTTTTAGGGGTTTCTCTGATAACTTTTGACTCTGCACATTGTATGATGTTTACGAAGTAAACGCTCCGTGAGGGATATAGATGCAAACCCAGTTTGCCTCGGTTGCAAGGCTGAGCAAGCCTTGCGCTGGGGTCAAGGGGGCAAAGAGCCCCCTTGAAAAAGAGAGTGAAGGAATGAGAAAATAAATATATAAAAAAAGGGAATTAGTTAAATAGATTTATTTAACTAATTCCCTTTTTTAAAAATAAATTTCTTTTACTTATTTAATTTTAGAGCGGCTTCGCGAAAGGATTTGCGGGTGATGTTAACTTCTTTGGGATCGCCGACAACTTGAATCATGAGGATGGTGGCGATGCCTTCATCTGGGTAGAACCACATTTGAGTACCACCTGCGCCTGAATGTCCATAAGAGTTGCCTTCAGTTTGAAAGCCTACACCATAACCTGGAAGGTCTTTTGGAGTAATTTTTTCACCCATTATTTTAACACTTTCTTCTGAGAGAATGCGTTTACCTTTGTAGACCCCTTTGTTTAAAATCATCGAACAAAAGTTTGCTAAATCATCAACAGTCGAGCAGAGGCTACCTGTTGGATTTGGCTTCCAGTGTGGTCTATAGAGAGAACTGCCGAAATGTTCAAATCCACCATCTTTAAGTTTATAAGCTTCTGGAATTTTTTTAATTTGGTCTTCTGTTAAATCATCAAATCTTGTGCTTGGCATTTCAAGAGGAATAAAAACACGCTCTTTCATTATCGACACATAGTCTTTGCCACTGACAATTTCCATGATGCGAGAAGCTATGTTCCAACTAGCATTGCAGTAAGTGTACTTTGTTCCGGGTTGATCAACTAAATATTGAGTCGCCCAAAAGTCAACACGCTCTGCAACATTGCGCCCCTCTATGTTTTCTTTGTCATAGCGTTGAGCAAAACCACCCATATGACAAACAACGTCGCTAATCAAAAGAGGTCTTGAAAGCTCTTCAAAAGTACCATCTTCTTTTTTGACTTTGATATCTGCATATTCAGGAAGATATTTTGAAACGGGGTCATCTAGCTTGATTTTTCCTTCGTCAACAAAAGTCATGAACGCAACCGCGCTGATAGGTTTAGTTTGCGAAGCAATGAAAAAAATCAAATCTTTTTCCATTGGCTCGTTTGTTTCCACATTGCGAACACCAAAAGTTTGGAAGTCGATTATTTTGTCTTTGGTAAGAACAGCCGTGACGGCACCAGAAAAATAGTTGTCTTCTAGCATTTCATTCATTTTTTCCGTGACGGGATTTTCTTTTGCAAACGCAATCGAACTTGCAACAAGAGTGAATATTATAGATTTGATAATCGTAATTTTCATATATTTTAAAATTCCAAAAGCAGTCTACTCTACAATTTGAAAGCATACAAGATTTTTTGAAAAATAAAAAATTATTTAATCAAATCAAGCTCACCATCTTCAGAAATCACAATCGCGGCACAGTGGACTTTCAAAGACTTTTGATATTCAATATAACGTATGGAAGAATTGTATCTAGCACCTCTGCCTGAATTTCCACCATCCGAAGCAAGACCATCTAAAATAGAACCAATCGCATAACAAATGCCCGAAGGGTCTATCAAAACCGCGCCGTCAATAGGAGTGATACTCTTTGTAATTTCAGGCATAAGAAATGCTGGCTTTAGAGATATAGATTGCCCGCCAAGACGCTTTGCCTCTTGCTTTGCATTGTCGCTTATCACAATCAGAGCACCTTTGCTTTCAATAGATGCAATTTCAATTATTTCTAAAAGTTTGTTTAGTTTACGAGGACTTCTAATTTTAAAAATCGCGGCTAAATCACGCCTGTAAGAAGTCGCATCAAAAGATAATTTAGGCAAAGCAGGCATTCCATAATTCACGCAAATTAAAATTTCGCCCTTGTGCTTGATTTGCCATTTATGCAGACCAAGAAATTCTATCACAAAACAGTTTTCATCTTTGGATTTATGCCGCTTGAATTTGCAAAGCGAAAATATTTTTTCTGAATCACTATGTAAAAACAATCCATTGTGAGTGAGCTCTAACAGCTTTCTTGCGACACGCAAATTAGACACTTCTGCAGGAGGCAAAAATTCAAGAGAACGCTCAATACAACCCACATCTTCTGTAGCAAGAATCAATTTCCCCACAGGTTCACTTTTTTCATAACTAAGATGAGAAATCTTGCAACAAGTTTCAAATAAATCAGTGCCTTCAGGCAAAGAAGAATCTATGCGAAAAGTAATATCGTTTATAAAATCGCTCGCTGCTTCACGCAATAAATCGCTGTCTGTAAAATTAAAAGCCCAACCTAAAGCTCCATGCTCTTGAACAGACAACTCTTGCTGACAACGATAAAAAAATCTATGCACTAATGCTTGAAAAATGTTTTGCAATAAGAACAATTTGTCAGGCTCTGACGTTGATTCTTTGGGCAGTCTTGGATAAGAATCAACCACATTTTTTTGCAATCCCATAACGACACAAATGTCATAATCATTGACTTCAACAGGCAGTGATATGTAAAACTCAAGCTTGTTGTCATTGATTTTTGAAGTGTTTAAAATTTGCACAATGGCTCTTCGTATAGGACTTAAAAAAGACGCAAATTCATTATGTTTAACAGCAACTCTTTGCAAAGGAGATTTGCTAAACGAACGTGAAATTTCATTCAAATTATCAAATTCAAAATTTTGATAAACACAGTTTTCTGAAGCAATAATTTTTACAGATAAATCATTGGAATCATTTTTTATTGCCACAAAAAAAACTTCAGGTTTTAGGCGCGAATCCAAAGAACTCATCAGTGATTGAGAGCTTTTTTCTAAGAGTCGTAAAAACTCTTGTTGCATATTCCATAAAGTAAATTTTTCAGACATAATTTGGGGCTTTGCTATTTATAATTGTATTTTTTTTAGCTTTTACAATAATATTGTTCTGAAATTTATGAAAAATCACATTATAGTACTAGCAAGCCTCAAGATTAAAGAGGGAAAAAGAAATGAGTTTTTAGACTTATTCAAACCTATAATAGAAGCAACACGACAAGAATCAGGGTGTGTCCGATACGATTTGCTTCAAGACACAGAAGATGAAAATATTTTTACTTTTCTTGAAGAATACGATAGCGAAACATCTTTTGACGCCCATAGAAAAATGCCTTATATGGAATCAATGCGTGGCAAACGTGATTTGCTTAAAGAAGAATATTTAGGTGTTGAAAAACTTATACGTTGTTAGCATCAAAAGTTTCTTGAGCATTGAAAGAACTGCGAGTAAAAGGTGAACTTTGCACTTTTTCAAAACCTAACTTCAATGCAAAATCTTTGTAGTATTCAAATTCATCAAGCTCTGCATAGCGCACTATATCTATGTTTTCGGGCGACGCCTTCATGTATTGACCTATAGTAAGAATATTTACATTGCTTTCACGCATATCACGTAAACAATTTTCAACTTGCTCTTTGGTCTCGCCCAAACCTAGCATTATTCCGCTTTTGATAGCCTTATTGCTCTTTGACGCATACTTTAAAACTTCTAAAGACACCTCATAAGAAGCCTTAATTCTTATAGATTTTTGCAACTCTTTGACTGTTTCAAGATTGTGATTAAACACATCTGGAGAGGCGTTCAAAATGACATCTAAAGCCTTTGTGTCGCCCATAAAATCAGGAGTTAAGACTTCTATTTTCGCTTCAGGAATTTCTTTGCGTATAGCAAAAATTGTGTCGGCAAAATGTTTTGCTCCGCCATCTGGCAAATCATCACGTGTGACAGAAGTAATCACTACAAATTTTAAATTCATCTTTTTTGCGGCGAGCGCAAGACGCATAGGTTCTGTGGAATCAACAGGCGTAGGGACTCCCTTTTTGACTGCGCAAAATCTACAATTTCTTGTGCAAACATCTCCAAGAATCATAAAAGTTGCCCTTCCCTCAGACCAGCATTTGCCTAGATTCGGACACTTTGCGCTTTTGCAAACTGTGCATAAATTTCCTAACGCAGAATTTGTTTGAACATACAATTTTCCACTAGGCATTTTCACACGCAACCACGAAGGCTTTTTTTCTATTTCTTTTTCAGTCATTTTTTTAAAACTAAAATAATTCGCCTTGAATAGGTTCATCTGTCAAATTTAAATCACCAATAAATTCCGCATAACGCTCAATCCAATCCGTGAGTTTGCGCACATAATATTTTTTATTATATGGATGCTCTTTGTCGTACAAAGAGACTGGTCTTGCAAGCTTCCAATCGGGTTCTTTTTTCGGAGAGTCGACTATATAATAAGAAATTTTATCGCCAACTTTTGGAGCAGGAACTAACTGCATTGCGGCTTCTACCGAGGCTCTACGCCCTTTGTTTGTTTTTTCAATCTGACTAACATAAGCATCTATATTCATGCTTAAATATTCAGACTTTGCCAAATCTTGAACATCAAATTCTCCTGAATTTATTTTTTCTTTTAGTTCTAAAATAATATTTTTAATATCGCCTTTTTTTACACCTAGCATTGTTTCAAGAAAGTCACTAGTGAGCTTGCGCAAATAATTTTCCACCGAACGATTCCTAAATGCGGAACCTTTGATTATCATTCCATCTTCACCAAAGAGAGCGTAGTTTTTTGCTTTATAACAAAACATTCTTTCGTAAGCTCCATCGAACTCTAAGTCGATTCCTATGGGCAAAGTTTGCGAAACTTTTTTAAGCAATTCAACAGGATCTTTGAAATATTTTTTTGACGATAAATAAATCCCATCTGTATCAACTTCCAAAATTTTACATGACAATTCTTTGAAAGAATCTATCAAAGTTTTCAACAACTCACGACCTTTACGTGTGACGTCGTCAGCCAAAACACTATCGCCAAATCGAGCCGTTGCTAAACCTAAATATCCATAAAAAGAATTTATCAAAATTTTAAAACTATTTTGACGAGCATTATATTCGCTTTTCTTGACAGGGTCGTCACATTCACGAGCAAGCTTTTTGTATTTTAATCTATATTCGCGCAGAGTTTCGAGACTCTTTAGAAACACAGATAAATAGTCGTTTGCAGGACATTTGCCCATCATCAAAAGCAAACTTGGATATAGCGAAGCGACGTCGTAATGCAAAACATTTTCAAAGACGCCTGTTTCCATGCTTTCAGACAATGCGCCTTCTATATAATACGATTCTGGAATCTCAGGAATTTTTGCTTTTGCTTTGTAATATTGTTCTAAGAAAATATTTTCTATTTTCACACCGCTTCCACGCAACATACACTCTTGAAATGTCAGCGGAAAATTTTGCATTTGCGCAAAATATGTGGGCAATAATTTATCAGCTAACGCAGCTGTTTCACGCAAATCATCTTTCAAATATTTCCTGAACAACTCTCTATCTTCAGTGAACATATTTTTGATTTTATTGCCTTCTATATAAGTGCGCTCGTCTGCTTTGCTTATTTTAAAATGCAAGGCAATTTTTTTAAGCGAATAACTTTCAAGCTCTCTTGCCGCAATATCGTAAAGCTGAATCAAAAGATAAGTGTCTACAACTGCTCTGCCTGCGATATCGAATCTTGGAAAATCGACAATACGCTCGGCAATGCTTATACGACTTTTTCTATATTGAACATTCTGCCCAAAGCGTCCCCATGCGGGAGCTACTTTTAGCATTTTACAACGCTTAAAAATGTAGTCTAAATCGAAAGCAAAAATGTTGTGCCCTTCAATAGTGTCAGGATCTCTCTTTTGAATTTCATGATTGAATTCTTCAAGAAGTTTGCGCTCCGCTTCGTCAGTGAAGTCCGACAATTCCAAAGTTTTTGTGCCGCCTATGCCCGAGAGTCCTATAGCTAAAATCCTGTCGCTTTTTTTTGTCGCGTCAGAAAACGAATCTTCGGAAAAGGTTTCTATGTCAAGCTGCATGCGCCTTAAGGACGAAAATTCCATAGAATCAAAACATCTCAACTGATGCGCCAACAAAAATTGATTTTCTAAATTCGCAATTTTAAGAGAGGTTCTTGGATTGCTTTTTAAGAAATCCGAATAATCTTTTGTGTCGTAAAAAAACGCAAGCGTATCGAGATTCAAATCTTCAGGACCTTCCAAAGTTTGCACATGCGCAGAAGTTGAATTTTTCACAACTTCACTTTTTGTCCAAACAAAAGGCATATACGAAGATTCAAGCTCGTATCTTTGCCCATCCTTAGCCGCATGACAGATTTTCACTTTGCCATTTGGCGCAACCCAAAGACCACAAATAGGATCAACTATAGAAATTTTATTCATTCAACAATAATCTTGAAGATTTTATAAAAATTTACAAACATTTAAAGTATGAAGCCATTGAACATAATTTTTTTGGGTGCTCCAGGAAGCGGCAAAGGAACTCGCGCTTCTTCAGTGAGTGAAATCTTGGGAATCCCGCAAATTTCCACAGGCGATATTTTCAGAGAAAATATTAAAAACTCTACGCCACTAGGACTCCAAGCAAAAACTTTTATCGACAAAGGAGAACTTGTCTCTGATGAGCTCACAGCCTCACTTGTGGAAGATAGACTCTCAATGCCAGACGTCCAAAAAGGTTTCATTTTAGACGGATTTCCACGCACTGTAAATCAAGCGGAAATTCTGGATTCTATGCTCAAAAAATCAGATAAAAACATAAACTACGTTTTCTATTTAGACATTCCTGATGAAGTGATTTTAGAAAGATTATCAGGTCGAGTGCAGTGCTCAAAATGTCGAGCTCCTTTCCATACAAAATATTCTCCACCAAAAGTCTCCAATGTTTGCGACAAATGCGGAGCTCCTTTAATTATACGTGATGATGACAAACCAGAAACAATACGTCATCGCCTCGAAGTCTACAAAAAAACAACTTTCCCTCTTGTTGATTTATACAATAAAAGAAACATTCTTCACGAATTGCGAAGCGACATTTCTTTTGATGAAGTAAAAAGTAGCACGAAAGAGTTCTTAGAAGGAATCAACCTGATATGAAGATTTTTTTCATTGGCGACATAGTCGGAAAAGCAGGCAGAAATATTATTGCTGAAAATTTGGCTGATATAAAAAACAAACATAATATAGACTTTGTAATTGCAAATGCCGAAAATGCGGCAGGAGGTAATGGACTCACAAAAAATATGACAAATGAACTTTTCCGCAATGGAATAGATGCCATTACTTTAGGCGACCACATTTGGGATCAACGTTGTTTTGAAGGAGAAATTAATTCTATTGAAAAGCTTTGTCGTCCCGCAAATTTGCCACCTAATAATCCAGGCAAAGAATATATCATTGTAGAGAAAAATGGATTCAAGTTAGGAGTCTTTTGTCTGCTCGGAGAAAACTTCATGAAGATAAAAGCTGATTGTCCATTCCGCACAGCAAAACGTGTTGTTGAAGAAATGACAAATAAATGCGATGCAATTTTTCTCGATTTTCATGCAGAAACTACTTCAGAAAAAGTTTCTATGGGTTGGCTTTTAGATGGCAAAATACAAGCATTAATTGGCACACACACACATATCCCTACAAACGATGCGCGCATACTTCCCGCAGGTCTTGCATACTTGACTGACGCTGGAATGACAGGTCCATGGGAATCATGTTTAGGACGCGCGATAGAACCTATTATTCAAAAGTTTTTAGATGGCAGACCACGTCAATTTATCATGGCGCAAAACGATATTAAGATTTGCGCCGCGATAGTTGAAATAGATAATGAAACAAAACGCGCAGTATCTATAGAACCTTTTATTTATCCGCCTTTCAGAAGTTCAACAAAAAAAGAGTCTAGCTAAAAAGACTCTTTTTTTTATTCTTGTTAGCTCACTTAAATTAAGCGCGCAACATTTTATCTATACAAGTTTTTCTGTCTATCTTGCCTTCGGAAAGTTCGCAAAGACTACTCATAATTGGCAGCTCGACTCCGTGAAGTTGTTCAAGCATTTTGCAAATTTGTATAGTCTCCAAACCCGCGCAAACTCTACCATTGAGCATCTTCTTAGATTCTTCCACAGTCATGCCCTCGCCCAAACGCTCACCAGTACTACGATTGCGGGAATCAGGACTCATGCATGTTGTAAGCACATCTCCCAAAATCGCAGACTCTTTTATAAATGAATCGCCCCATGCTCCAAGCGAAGACGCGGCTTTATAAATTTCTTGAAAGCCTCTTGCCATTATTATCGATTTTGTGTTTGCGCCAAGTTTCATGCCATCACAAAAGCCTGCGGCGAGTGCCACGATATTTTTAAGAGCCGCACCAATTTCAACGCCAACAACGTCATTGGATGGACGAACTTTAAATGTTTTTGTTGAGAAAATTTTTGCTACAGCTTCGGCATCTGAAAAATCATTCAATGCGACCACAGCTTCAGCATAACCGCCATTTGCGACTTCGTATGCGATATTCGGCCCCATTATAGAACCAAAAGAATGCGACTTTTTTAATTTTTCTTTAAGGATTTGTGAAGGTCTTTTCCATGTCTTTATTTCAATGCCCTTGCCTGCGTTTATATGCACAGAGTCTCTCATCACAAAAGGAGAAAATGTTTCTGCAACGCTGGCTAAAAAGTGAATAGGCACAACCCAAACCACAAGTTCCGCGTTTTCCAATGCAAGACCAGAGTCATTTGTAAACTTTACGTTTTTGGGGATTTTTATATCAGGCAAAAAAAGCGCGTTCACAGAATCTTTTTTAACAGATTCCACGACTTCTTTTTCTCTCGCCCATACATAAACATCTTTGACGTTGTTAGAAAGTATTATCGCAAGAGAAGTCCCCCATGCGCCTGCGCCTATTACAGCGGCTTTTTCAAATTTTCTCATTTTTGTGAAATTGTAGATGTTCTATTTTGAAAATTTTCTTTTTCGCCAAATTTAAAAGCAAAAAAAGCCAATGACAAAATCACCAAGATATACACAATAGATGCTATTCTTTGTGCACGATTTGATTTCTCATTAAAAATAGTCATGAAGCTATGATGAACGAATTTTTGATAATATCCAGCCTGAAATTCTAAGCAAAATATTTTTTGGAATAACGCCACTTATAAAACACATCAATGAATTTGAAAATCCAACGACATGAATCTTCTTGTTCTTTCGCAAAGCCTTCCAAGTACTGATTGCAACTTGGTTTGCGGTGTGTCCATAAGAATTTGGCAGAGGTCTTTTATCGAATCCTGCGCTCTTGAAAAAGTTTGTTGATGTAGGTCCAGGGCATAAACAAAGAACTTTTATATTGTCTTTTTTCAATTCATAAGACAAAGAAAGAGACAAACTTTTTACATAAGATTTACTCGCCGCATACACGCTCAAATACGGACAAGCCAAGAATGCCGCAGTGCTAGACACATTGATAATCGCTCCTCCATGAGACTTTAACTTTGGCAAAATTTTTGCAAGAATATAGGTGAATCCACGAACATTTAAATCAAGCATTTCTACATTCCGCTCTGCACTAGGTTCGGGAAAAAGACCATAAGACCCAAATCCTGCGTTATTTATAAATAGAATTTTCTTATCTTCCGATACCCTCTTTTCCAAGAGTTCTTCTACGATTGCAAACTTTTTATCGATTTCTTCTAGATTCTGCAAATCGCATGAAACATTTATATGATTTTCCTTGTCAAAAAAAATATCACTTTTTGTACGAGAAAGATTGCAAATTAAAAAATTTTTATCTACAATATTAATCATAGAATCAATGAGAGCCATTCCAATACCAGACGAAGCACCAGTAATCACAATAGCACCGTACTCGCTAAGGAATGTTTTTAGTTTTTTATCTCTGATTTTCATAAAAGAATTTTACCATACGGTTATATAATAGAAAGGCAAAAATGAATAATAAAGAAATCATAATATCAGGCAATAACATGGAACTCACTCAAGCATTAAAAGACGATGTGACGAATAAAATGTCTAAGATATTCACACATGACGAAAGAATTATTAGACTCCGCATCGAACTCGAATATAGCCCAAATAAAAGTAAACAAAATGAATTTATTGCAAAGGGCAGAATAGAAATCACTGGACCTGATATGATTGTAAGCGCAAAATCCGACGATATGTATAAATCAATAGATGAACTCGTTGTGATGCTCGCAAGAAAAGTCCGCAGACGCCATAGACTAAGCCGCATAAAGCGAAGCCAAATCCATGACATAGATATCCCAGCTTCCCTCCCTAAATTATAATAAATAAAATTTATTTTTAAAAAGGGCATTTCATTAAATAAAAGTTATTTAATAAAATGCCCTTTTTGTAATTATATTTATTTCTTATCCGTAATGTCTTTTTTCGTAGGGCTTTGCCCTACAACCCAGCAAAGGCTCCTCGCCTTTGCAAACTCGGCAGGAAATTGTTTCCTGCACCTGAAATTGCCCTTCTACGAAGACAGACACACGCATTGCCTTTGGCAATTGCTGAATGCGATTTCTAGGTAATCATTTTTTAGGTTTACTCACTTATCATTTTATTTGTTCGCATTTTTTATTCGGCAAATCGAGAATAGCAATTGCGAAGCAATGCGGAATGGAGTGTCTTTGCAGGCAATGATGAATTATCGCTGCAAGTCGCACTTGCTTTGGATTGCAAAGGCGAAACCAGCCTTTGCGCTGGGGTCAAGGGGGCAAAGAGCCCCCTTGAAAAGAAAGCCTATGAACAAGAAATAAATATAATTACAAAAAGAGCATTTTCGTTTAATAAATTATTAAATGAAAATGCTCTTTTTAAATAAATATAATTCTATTTATTTTTTTTAGAATGTTGCTTTGCGCATGTCGCCTTCGTTGACAAAAGCTTCGTGCATAGAGAAAGCTTTTGCTAGGGTTTGAGGAGTGTGGCCATGAGCTACGGATTTGAGGTATGAACGCAGTAAATCTTTGTATTCAGGAGCAACTACTTTTGCGATGATTTCTTCAGTACGTTCAAGAGGAGTCTTACCACGCAAGTCAGCAACACCGTATTCGGAAACGAGAATTTTCACACTATGCTCAGTGTGGTCTATGTGAGAGCACAAAGGAACAAATGCGCTGATTGCCCCACCCTTTGCAACTGCTGGAGTTGTGAAGATAGAAATATAAGCAGCATTAGTAAAGTCAGAAGAACCACCAATGCCATTCATCAAACTCTTACCCATAATGTGAGTACTATTCACATTTCCGAAAAGGTCCGCTTCGATAGCAGTGTTGATAGAAATCACACCCATGCGTCTTGCGACTTCAGGATTGTTAGAAATTTCTTGAGGACGAAGAACCATTCTGTCTTTAAAGAATTTCAAGTCAGAGTAGATTTCTTGAAGCTTTTCAGGCGTGACGGTCAACGAAGTAGCAGACACAAAAGAAATATTGCCTTCTTTGATTGAATCAATCACAGAGTCTTGAGCGACTTCCGAGTACATGTTGAAGCTTGGAATGTCAGGATGATTTCCTAACGCGCCAAGAACAGCATTCGCAATATTGCCAACTCCGCTTTGTATTGGAAGAAATTCTTGAGGAATTCTACCTGCTTTGATTTCAGCAGCCAAGAAATTTGCAACGTTTTCACCTATCTTCAAAGTGATAGCATCTGCGGGTTTAAAGCCTGCAACTTCATCATTTTTATTGGTTTTAACAATGCCAACAATTTTCTTTGGGTCAACTTTAACAGTAGTTGTACCTATGCGGTCAGATGGCTTATACACTGGAATCTCACGCCTATTAGGAGGATTATCCAAAGTAAAAATGTCATGCAAACCTTTGAGCGCACTTGGATGATATTCATTCAATTCAATAATGATTTTGTCTGCGAGAGCCAAAGCAGTCGGAGCAGTACCAACTGATGTAGTTAAAACGATTTCGCCTGAATCACTAACATCACAAGCTTCAACAATAGCCCAATCGAATTTGCCAAAGAAACCATAATTCATTTCCTGAGGCAAAACAGATAAATTCATATCAATAAATTTAATCGTGTTGCTGTTGATAGCTTTGCGCAAGTCTTCATTAGATTGATAAGGCGTTCTAAAATTAATCGCTTGAGCCTTAGCCAAAGCACCATCGCAAGAAGGTCCTGTTGACGCGCCGCTAAAGAGATTGATTTTAAAAGAGCGACCTTCTTGATGCTCTTGAGTTGCTTTGTCTGCCAATGCAACAGAGACAGCTTTGATTGCACCTGCGGGAGTGAATCCGCTAATGCAAAGTTGTTGACCATTTTTAATGAAGCTTGCGGCTTCTTGTGCTGTAATAATGTTATAGCTCATTTTCAGTTTTGATGTAAAAGTTAAAGGGACAAGTCTGATTTGACTTATCCCTCTTTTTTAAAATTTTTGATTAGGAATGTGGAGCGATTGTCGCAATAAAGAAACCTGCGACGATTGCAGTGCCAATCACACCAGCGACATTTGGACCCATAGCATGCATCAATAAGAAGTTGCTTGAGTCGGCCTTTTGACCTTCAACGTGCGAAACTCTCGCAGCCATAGGCACAGCCGAAACGCCAGCTGAACCAATGAGAGGATTGATTTTGTCTTTGGTAAACAAATTCATAAACTTTGCCATGATTACACCTGCGCCAGTTGACACCATAAATGCAATCACACCCAAGAGCAAAATAGACAATGTTTCAATTCTCAAGAATTTATCGCCTGTCATTGTAATCCCGACAGAAGTACCCAAGAAAATCGTGACGACATTGATGATTTCGTTTTGAGCTGCTTTGTTTAAACGTTCGCAAACACCAGATTCACGAATGAAGTTGCCCAACATAAGCATGCCAATCAGAGCCGAAACGTCTGGAGTAATCATTATGCAAAAGATTGTGACGAACATTGCGAAAATCAATTTTTCTAAGCGAGAAACTTTGCGCAAGCTTTTCATGCGAATGCGTCGCTCTTTCATCGTGGTGAGTGCTCGCATGATAGGCGGCTGAATCACAGGCACTAGAGCCATATAACTGTATGCCGCAACTGCGATAGGCGCCATCAAAGTAGGAGCTAATTTGTTTGCCAAGAAAATTGAAGTAGGACCATCTGCACCACCAATGATACCGATAGATGCTGCTTGGGGAGAACTGAATCCTAAGAACAGCGCACCAAAGAAAGTGAATAACACGCCAAATTGAGCTGCCGCACCTAACAATAGAGTACGAGGATTTGCAATTAGCGGACCAAAGTCTGTCAATGCGCCAACACCCAAGAAAATCAATGGAGGGAATATTTCTAAAAGAACACCTTTTTGCAAGTAGTAATATAGCCCGCCAGAATGAGCAGAAAATGCTGTTGCAATGCTTTCACCTCTAATAATGCTATCACCCACTTTGAAAGGAACTTCGACTATAGTCCCAGTTGCGTCTGCCCAGACCAAAGAATCTTTAGGAGAAACAACAATTTCTTTACCCATGTAAGAAACTGTCACTTGAATATTTTTCCATTCTTCACCAGCGCGCAATGCCTTGCTTGGTGTGACAATTCCAGCTAAGAAAGGGATACCTGTACCTGCAGCTTGCGCATTTGCAATTTCCTCTGCTATGCTATGAGTTGCATTTGATCCTTCTACACGAAGTTCTTTTGAAGCAACTGCATCTATCTTAACAAAAAAGTCTTTTATTTTTTGAGCGATTACTTCATCGGAATCACCATCTTCTGCTAAACGCCAAAGAGAATCAGGTTGATCTTTTATTACGCGAGGCAATTCTATGTCCATTCCTTTTGTGACGAACACAGCGCTTACTGTGCCTGAAACTTCTGAAAAAATATCGCCTGCGGGTTTATTCGTCACACCTTGAGTTGGCAAATTTGCCAAGAGTGCGCCAAATGCAATGGGAATCAAAAGTAATGGTTCAAACTCACGCTTGACTGCAAGATAGAAAAGAACAGCAACAACTGCCCACATTACTAACATGCGCCAATCTATATAGAAGAATCCAGAATCCCAGATGAGATTTAATAACTCAGTAAACATTGTATTTTAAACTTTTTAATTCAGATAAAAGAAAATTTATCTGCTGGATTAAATTTATGCAAAGTCCACAAGGGCTTCACCCTCTTGAATGCTTTGACCTGCTGTAGCGTAAATTTTACCAATTGTGCCAGCACGAGGAGCGAAAACAAAAGTATTCATTTTCATAGCTTCTAAAGTAATAAGCTTGTCACCTTCGTTCACTTGCTGGCCTTCTTTGACGTCGATAGAAACTACAACTGCAGCCAATGGGCTTGCAACTGAATTTCCACCTGCAACAGGAGCCGCAGGCTTTGGAGCTACGGGAGCTGGAGCCGCAACTGCTGCTGCAACAGGAGCTGCCGCAACTGCTCTAGGAGCTGCTGAAGTTTGTACGCCGTCTTGCATTTCTACCAAGACTTCATAAGTTTTACCTTCTACTGTAATGCGTAATTTTTTATTCATCTGTATATATATTAAATTTTTATTTTGTTTTGTGAGAGCGGAATATTGCTTTGCGACCTTCTAGAGCCCAATCTTTGTTAGTTGGGACAGCGTCTATAGACAATATATTATAACTGCCTTCAAGGACGGCGAACACAGCCGCGCTAATGACAGCGTTAAGAACAGCATCATCTAATTTAGCTGGAGTCGCTGATTTTGGCGCTTCTGATTTGACTGAAACTGCAACTTCTTTTTGCGTCGACTTAGTTTTTTCTTTCATTACGAAAAATAAGCCAACAGCAGAAGTCATGAGAGATAAAACAGACAAAACACCAATGACCAAAATAAAGCCTGTCAACATATAGACAATGCTTTCTGGTGTAGTCGGATGTGGGTCTAATAATGCGAACATCATATTCATAAAAATACTTGTTGAAAATTAGACAGGAATATTGCCATGTTTTTTAGGCAATCTTGTTTGTTGCTTACCTAAAGTTTGACGCAATGCCAAAGCCAAAGTTTTACGAGTGATTGCAGGGTCTATTACATCAGTCACCATACCAGTTGTAGCGGCTTGGTAAGGATTAGAGAACTTGCTTGCATAATCTGCTCTTAATTCAGCTTCCTTAGCTTTTGGATCTTCTGCTGAATCAATTTCTTTTTTGAATAAAACTTTTACAGCACCTTCTGCACCCATTACTGCGATTTCTGCGCTTGGCCAAGCAAATACCATGTCTGCGCCCATGTCTATGGAACACATTGCCAAATACGCGCCACCATAAGCTTTACGCATAATCAAAGTGATTTTTGGAGTAGTTGCAGCCGCATAAGCAAACAACATTTTTGCTCCGTGACGAATAATTCCACCACGTTCTTGAGCCAATCCAGGCAAGAATCCTGGAACGTCAACCAAATTGATAATTGGCACATTGTAAACATTACAAGTGCGGATAAATCTAGCAGCTTTGTCAGAAGCATCGATATCTAAGCAACCAGCCTTGAAGTTTGGTTGATTAGCGATAATACCTACAACTACGCCTTCAATACGAGCAAAACCTGTGACAATATTGCGAGCATATGAACCTTGTATTTCAAAGAATTTTCCAGCATCAACAATGCGCTCGATTACTTTGTAAACGTCGAGAGGCATTTTTGAAGATTCAGGAATCAAATTATTCAATTCTTCATCATACTCATTAGCAATAGGCTTTGACAAGTCATGTGGAGGATCTTGCAAATTATTAGATGGAAGATAACTCAATAATTCCTTAGTTAATTCTAAAGCATGCTTGTCGTCATTAGCAATGAGATGAATGTTGCCTGAAACAGAAGCATGAGCATCTGCAGTTGCGAACATAGGCAAGTCTGCTTTTTCGCCTGTTGCTGCTGTGATTACTTGAGGCCCGCATATGAAAAGATTTGAATTTGTCTTTGTCATAATTATGAAGTCCATCAAAGCAGGACTGTAAGCCGCGCCACCTGCGCAAGGCCCTGCAATGATTGAAACTTGAGGAACAACGCCAGATAATCTTACGTTTTCATAAAAAATTTGACCATAGCCTGAGAGAGCTTCAACAGCTTCTTGAATTCTTGCGCCACCCGAGTCGTTAACGCCGATTACAGGCATTCCGTTAATAGCCGCAAACTTCATCAAATCAACAATTTTCTTAGCATGATTTGAACCCAAAGAACCACCACTTACAGTAAAATCTTGGCTGAAAGCCGCAACTGAACGACCATTTACATAGCCAATTCCAGTGATTACGCCATCTGCAGGAGAATCTTTAACGCCTTTTTCAAATGAATTATGTTTAGCTCCAACGTGCATTCCAAATTCTTGAAATGTGCCCGCATCAAACAATGCTTCAATTCTTTCACGCGCTCCGAGTAAACCTTTTTCATGTCTCTTTGCGATTTTATCAGCTCCACCAGCGGCAAAGATTTTCTCCTGACGCTTCTTGAGTTCTTCCATTATTTTTTTGTCTATAGCCATGACTTTATTTTTTAAATTGTTATTTGCTATTTCGCATCTTGACACAATTCAGTCAACACGCCTTGAGTGCATTTAGGATGCAAGAAAGCAATCTGTTTATTGTGAGCACCAATGCGAGGAGCTTTATCTATCAAAGCAACTCCCTTAGATTCAACTTTAGCCAAAGAATCAACAACGTCATCAGTAGCAAATGCCAAATGATGAACTCCACCATTAGGATTTTTCTCTAAAAATTTCGCGATAGGACTATCAGGCGCAGTAGGCTCAAGAAGCTCTATATGAACTCCACCAACTGTGAAAAATGCAGTCTTTACCTTCTGACTTGCGACTTCTTCAATTCCTTCGCATTTGAGCAAAAGCACGTTTTCATAATATGGCAAAGCCTCTTCAATAGACTTTACCGCGATTCCTATATGGTCAATTTTTTGCAACATATTAGTTCTTTGTTAAAAAGTGAGCATTCTACGATTTTGAATTTCTTTGTCAATAAATTCTGAAATAAAAAATAAGCTATTATTTTTAAAAAGATGAATCAAATAAATTGGCTTGCGATTTTTTTTTGAGGGGATGTAGTGGAAAAATATGTCTGAAGAATTTATATCGGTGATTTCACAAGGAGGCGTCTTGTATATAGCCTTGTTAATGGCATTGTCTGTGCATGAATTTGGTCATGCTTTTATGGCAGACAGATTGGGCGACCCATTGCCTAGATTAGATGGCAGAGTGACGCTGAATCCCTTGGCTCACATGGATATGTTAGGAACTGTAATTTTGCCTTTGCTTATGATAATGAGTTCAGTAAGCTCGGGTGGCGGATTCATGATTTTTGGTTGGGCAAAGCCTGTAAGGGTTTCGTTGCCAAATCCAAAGACTCGCACGAGAGACGACATTTTATCCACATTGGCAGGTCCAGGAATGAATTTAGTTTTAGCGTTTATTTGTGCTGTTATTTGCGGAATTCTTTTAGGTTCTGGCAATGCTCGTTTGGGAGAACTGCTTATAATCTTCATTCATATAAATTGCGTGTTGTTTGTGTTCAATATGCTTCCAATTCCTCCATTAGACGGCTCTCATTTGATGAAGCATATTGTGGGCATGAGTGATGAACTTTATGCAAGAATTAGTTCTTGGAGTTTGATAATAATATTAGTAATAATCAATATCCCTGCGACACGAAAGATTCTTTGGTTTTTGATAGAGCTAGTTTTTAGACCATTTTCTTATGTGATAGATTTGGTTGGAGAAGCTACATTTTCTCTAGTAAAATAAAATGCCGATATATAGATACAAGGTAATTGAGACAGGAGAAATTTTTGAAGTTGAACAAAAAATTTCTTCACAATCTATTACGGAACATCCCGTCACAAAGCAAAAAGTTGAGCGTATTTATGATTCGCCCAATCTAAACAAAACTTACACTGCAGGTTGGGAGCGCAAGTTATCAGATACTGCGAACATCAAAAAAGCGGGATTTGAAATTTTAGAAAAAGACAAAATTTCAGGCAAATATTTTAAAAGATAAAAGGAAAGAAAAACTATGAAAAAAATCACAAAAATATTTTTTGCAAGTTTGTTTATCGCAAATCTTGCTATGGCAGAAGAAAGCTTAGTTCGCGACGCACTGCAACCTTTAGTTGATGATGGCGCGATGTCTGGAGCCGTCACACTTGTTGCGACGAAAGACAAAATTTTAGATTTTCAAGCTATAGGATATACTGATGTTGAAAACAAAATTCCTATGGAAAAGGATACGATTTTTTGGATAGCATCGCAGTCAAAAACTGTCACTGCTGTTGCATTCATGATTCTTGTTGACGAAGGAAAAGTCAGCATTGATGACCCTGTTTCAAAATACATTCCTGAATTTGCAAACATGAAAGTAAAAATAGAAGATGGTGTAAAAGACGCAGAAAATCCTATACTTATAAAACACATTTTAGCACACACTTCGGGCTTGCCCTTTTCTGTTCCAGAAGAAGCTCCAAAGTTGGATTCACTGACTCTTGAGCAAGCTGTGCAAGCTTACGCAAAGTCAACTTTAGCAACAGAACCAGGGGTCAAACACGCATATTCAAATGCGGGAATCAATACTGCAGGACGCATCATTGAAATCATCAGTGGACAATCTTTCACAGATTTCCAAAATGAGAGAATTTTAAAACCTCTTGGAATGATAGACACAAATTTTGTTCCATCAGCAAAACAGCTTGAACGTTTAGTTGGAGCGTATCGCACAAATGTTAACGATACTGAAAATCCTGAATTGGCAAACACAAAACTTTTGCCTGCCAAAATAGGTTGCTTGACATATCCATTAGATAATCCTGAGCGTCAGCCTATGCCTGCAGGTGGCTTATTTTCTACCGCTAGCGATGTTTTGATTTTTTGTCAAATGTTAGCAAATGGCGGTATATACAATTCAAAGCGCATAATTTCTGAGGAAAGTGTAAATGTTTTGGCAACAAATCACAATCCTCCAGAACAACCTCACTATGGCTTGGGTGCCGCAGTAGATGGTGGCAACAAAGCTTTTGGTCACGGTGGTGCTATGGGAACTCAAATGTGGATTGATAGAAAAAATGACTTAATTACAATCTACATGATTCAACGTGATGGCAACTTCCCAAAAAACGGCAACGACGGCGAAAAACTCTTCAAAGAAACCGCTAAAAAATTAAATAAATAAAGTATTTATTTTTAAAAAGAGCATTTTCATTAAATAATTTTTATTTAACGAAAATGCTCTTTTTGTATATATTTATTTCTCTTATTGCGCATGCTCTTTTTTCGTAG
>JGI994J12354_10002183_pt1 | contig 19287 bp, 18 predicted proteins | sample IntmicLarv3ML3BL_FD_12354 | JGI IMG/M metagenome (IMG submission 12354)
GGGGGGGGGGTGATACTTTGGATCTCGGGGGCTATTTTGTTAGCGTCAGTCAGGGATATATATTTCTATGAAGGGTACGTTGAAACACGATCCCTTTTACCGTCGTTTATGAACCGAGAGGTCATATCTTATGACAAGATGCATGTTCATATTTACAAGAGGCATGATCGTATTCGTCTTAATCATTATGAAACGCTGCCAAAACTTTGGGAATCTCCGTATGCATGGTTAAAAACAAAATTTTATCCTTCCATTCTTCTTGCTTGTAGTCCTCGTTATTGTACTCCTGAAATGCTGGAGTTTATAAAGACAAAAGCTCAGTCGATCAGCTATTATACATCCATGTGATAAAAAGCAAATTCATCAGGTAATACTAGAGATATTAAGAACGGACTTCGGGGATGAGCTCCAAACTCATGCTTTTTGGTTATACACTCAGCAACCCAGAGGGGTGTTTTGAAATCAGGATCGTGCCCCAGAAAATAACCCATTCGACAAAGCAGCGTCCCGTCATTGCTCGGTACGCCCATAACGGCAAACTCGGCGCAATCCTCCAAGGGATCAGCTACAACCGGCGATAAGTTCAAACAAAGTTACTCACTTTATTTAGATACTACAATATCTCCTGTTTTCATTGTTTTTCCTTCCTTTTTCTTTCCGGAGTTCTTTAGCGTTTTATGTTTTCCCATACTCTACCCACGCCGTAGCATTTCGGACATAGATATTTATATTCTTGATTTTCAGGGTGCATTACCCAGCCGCTACCATCACAAGTCGCGCATTTTTTTCTTTTTCCCACGTCAACCAAGAATTCTAAATCAATTTGTCTTTGATTTCCGGTTTCGCCACAATGTGAGCATGGGAAAAACACTTCTTCTTCATGCTCATTTTCTCGCCAGCCGTCATCTTCCAAGGTTGGGTCTTCATATCCAGTACCAGCGCAATACCAACAATCCTCCGAGAGCCAAAGAACTTCATGGTAACGGTCTCGCATGGCTTTAAATTCTTCGTAGTTTTCTGGATTGAGAAGTTTTTTTGTTTTCACGTATTCAAGGAATTTTTCTTCAACTTCTTCAGCGCTGGGACTATATGCAACGCCGAATTCTTCAAATTTTTTCTTTGCTTCGCACAACATTCTTTCATATGTTTCGCCGCTGATGATTTTAGATATAACTTCGGGTTTGATTAGACATAGAGGCATTTTTATTTTCCTTTTTTCTTTCTCTTTGCCGCGCTCTTGTTTTCATGTGCTTTCATATATTCGCCCATAAAAGNCAACCATTATTTCAATTATTTATGTGTTTTTTCTGCCGGAGATTACCCGCCCTTCGCCCACCTAGAACACAGCTAAAAGTGGTGTTGGAAGGCGCGCTTAAATAGCTGCAACGCTGGCGTAGCGCGTCGCATTTAATTCTAGAATATCGCATTAATTACTGGAATTTTTTGATGTGNCGAGACAAGCAAAAACATGTTTTTTTTAAATCAAATCAATACAACCCCGCAAAAAAAGCCCCGTAAGAGTTAATTTCTCATAGGGTTTTTTGGGAAAAAATATAGAGCGTTCGGTTAAATTCGCCGAAGATAAAATACTAACTGACTGTCGAGCGCTGGAAAGAAACACAGCGTCTCTTCTTCTGTGTCTCAAATTATTAATTATTTTTTCGGTAATCTGTATAACATTGTCAGAACAAAACAACAATGCTTTAAGGGCTTGGCGCTCAAAGGACTTTTGTTTTTTCCGCAGTAACGAGCGCATAGGCTCGGTTCGCTATCAACCGTTAAAATCGAATGGCAACTAAATCAGAGATGATACGTGAGCGCCTTGGGTATAGGAACGCATAGCATGGTTCATTAAAGCTGGCGAGAGCAATTAACAGAAACAAGCGCCACAACTGTCAGCGACTATATTTGTTTGCGAAATTAGCTAGTTAAGTTTATTTTCGCTGGAAATTGCATATTTATTTGTTATTATGAGTTCCAAGCAGAGTACACTAACGCGCTGCGACCAGATGGCAACAATAACTGGAGACGAATGAGATGCCAATTCAAAAACAAGCGCAAACTTATCTCAGAAGTGCGCTTAATAATCCCCAAGCTTCTTTTCGCTACGGCCAGTGGGAGACTATAAAACAACTGCTTAATGAAAATCGCACCCTCGTTGTTCAGAGTACCGGCTGGGGAAAAAACATGGTTTATTTCCTTGCTACGAAACTTCTACGCGAACAAGGCGCGGGGCCGACTCTTTTAATTTCTCCGTTGCTCTCGTTGATGCGGAATCAACTTGAAACTGCGGAGAGGATAGGAATAACAACCCGAACCATTAACAGCTCCAACGATAAAGAATGGCAACAGATTCGGGAGGAGTTGACTGCGAATCAAATAGATCTGCTGCTGATTTCACCAGAGCTTTTGGCAAACAATGACTTTCTCCAAGAAATTCTGCCAAATATTACCAACAACATCGGGTTGCTTGCGATTGATGAGGCCCATTGTATTTCCGACTGGGGACATGATTTCAGGCCTGATTATCGTCGCATTATGCGAGTGCTGCAGGCCATGCCCTCTAATACACCGGTTTTTGCACCCACGGCAACGGCAAATGATCGAGTTGTAACCGATATTAAAGCGCAGTTGGGCCAAGATATCATCCTACAAAGAGGGTCGCTGGCTAGAAAGAACTTAAAACTGCAAAATATCAGTATGCCCAATCCGGCAGCCCGAATGGCTTGGTTGGCGCAAACCATACCGAACCTTCCCGGAAGCGGGATAGTCTATACGCTGACTAAACGTGATGCTGAGCGAGTAGTCAAATGGCTTCAGATCAATGGGATAGATGCAAAAGCGTATCATGCGGATGTTTCTAATCGAGAAGACAAAATCTCTGTTAAAGAAGAATTAGAACAGAGCTTCTTAAGAAATGAGATCAAAGTACTTGTTGCAACAGTGGCTCTTGGGATGGGGTTTGATAAACCTGATATAAGATTTGTGATTCATTTTCAGCGACCGCCATCTGTCATACATTACTATCAACAGGTTGGTCAAGTCGGCCGGGCTGTTGGCGAAGCCTATGGAATTCTGCTTTGCGGAGAAGAGGACAATCACATCTCAGATTACTTTATACAGAATTCTTTCCCACCCCAACGGCATATTCCAGAGATTCTCACGGCCCTGAATAAATCTGACAATGGCCTTTCTGTTTCGGAAATGCGACGTGTATTGAACCTAAGAAAACACCAAATCTATAAAACCATAAAATTTTTAACCGTGGAATCCCCATCGCCTATAATAAAAATTGACAAAAAATGGCGTATTACCGCAACAGCTACTTCTTACTTGTTAGATCAGGGATATATAAAATCTATCTGTAAGATAAGACGTTCCGAACAACAGCAAATGCGCGACTATATGCTGTCTTCCGACTGCTTAATGTCATTTCTACAATCGGCATTGGATGATCCTACGGCGCAGATTTGCGGAAAATGTAAAAACTGCACTCCAAAACTATTATTAGACGAAGCATACGATGACGACCTAGCCAATAAAGCTAGTCTTTTTTTGCGTGGAAACTATCAACCGCTTTTGCCCAAAAAACGATGGCCAGCCACAAACATGTTTACTCAATCTGAGTTGAGCGGATATAGAATTCCACAGAAACAACGGGCTCGAGAAGGTCGTGCGTTAAGCCTATGGTGTGACGCTGGTTGGGGACAGCTTGTGGCGCATGGAAAATACCAGGCTGATAGATTTTCAGACGAACTTGTGACCGCGTGCTTGGAAATGCTGCAAGCATGGTCTCCCGACCCGGCTCCCAAATGGGTTACCTGTATTCCGTCTCTTGATCATCCCAACTTGGCGCCAGATTTCGCGGCACGGTTGGCAGGCGCGCTTGGGTTGCCGTTTATCCCATGCATCGAAAATAAACACGCCAAAAAGCAACAGAAAAAGATGGAAAACAGCTACTATCAAGCCAAAAACCTTGATGGAGTTTTTATGATTAACGACCAGTGTGAAACCGCTGCGTGTTTGTTAATTGACGATGTGACCACTTCCGGGTGGACTTTCACCATAGCATCGGCCTTATTGCGCAAAAAAGGCTGCTCCGCTGTATATCCAATGGCATTAGCCTTAAACTCGCCAAGGATGGGCTAATGACGAACTACTTTTTAACAGAAGACGCCAAAGCTACTATCCTCCTTTGCGGTGTTTTCGGAAAAGACCGTTCTGAGCAGCCATTGTCGTTGTCAGAATATTCATCGCTTGTTCGTTGGCTTATTGAGATAAAAATGCGCCCCTGTGATTTATTGCAGAAGGAAAATATTTCTGAAGCATCCAAAAATTGGGGTATTGACAGACGACGTCTGGAATCTCTGCTTGGCAGAGGCGTGCCTCGCTACTATGATTTGTTGAAATCGAAGAATAAAATCCGAGATGATACGCGAACCACTTGGGCATAGGAACGCATAGCATGGTTCATCAAAGCTGGTGAGAACGCCTGAGAAGCGTAAACGCGACAAACGCCAACAATTATATTTGTTTGTGAAATCAGCTATTTAAGCTTGTTTTCGCTGGAACTTACAAATTTTATTTGCTATTGTGAATTTCAAACGGCTTAATTTAACGTGGCGTAAAAGAGTTATCAACTTGATTTGCACGCCACAATATTATGAGGGTGAATACGCATGGATAATCTACGCTTTATACAATTGAGGGATCTTATTGGTTATGGCAACGAACAAATGGCAAAAATGCTGCGAGTAAGTCTCGCCGATGTGGAAGCTTTCTGCGACGGAACTCAGGAAATGCCGGAAGCTCTCGCTCAAGAACTGGAGGACTTCGCCGATTGGTCGTGCGAATTGTCGCACACAGAGACCAAGCGCGATTTGGCAAAAATATACCTCAACAGAAATAAAAATGATTAGACGCATCCAATCATAAGCTTTGTCAGCGTTTCAATAAGCTGAACATAAATCAAAAAAGCCCGCTTTTAGCGGGCTTTTGAGTTTCAGCTATCAGGCGTTGAAACATATATTCATAACAAGAAAAACTCTCTATTCAACAACTCATTTTTTCAAAGCTTTTTCAAGCGATATTCCCATAGCGACCGCTACTCCCTTGCCATAGTTGGGATCCGCCTTGTAACAATTTCCGATGTGGCGGATCTTTATTTTTTGCGGCGCATCGCCCATAGCGCGAGCGGTATTATCGAAAAGAACTTGTTGCTGTTTCGGGCTCATCAAGCGGAACAACAAGCCGGGCTGGGTATAATAATCGTCGTCATCTTTTCGGTAATCCCAGTGATCAGCCGCGCCATCCAACGACAACGGCGGTTCTGCGTATTCCGGCTGTTGCTGCCACTCGCCATAGCTGTTGGGCTCGTACCCCAGCGTACTTCCGTAGTTGCCGTCTACCCTCAAAGCTCCATCACGATGATAACTGTGATATGGGCAGCGGGGCGCGTTGACCGGAATCTGGTGATGATTGACCCCAAGGCGGTAACGTTGCGCATCGCCATAGGAGAAAAGCCGCCCTTGTAACATCTTGTCCGGAGAAAAACTAATGCCCGGCACAACATTAGACGGATTGAACGCCGCCTGCTCCACTTCGGCGAAGTAGTTGTCAGGGTTTTTGTTCAGTTCTAAAACGCCCACTTCAATCAACGGATAATCTTTTTTCAGCCATACCTTAGTCAGATCAAAGGGATGGAACTTATAATTGGCGGCGTCTTTTTCCGGCATAATCTGCACAGACATGGTCCAGCGCGGGAAATCTCCCTTTTCAATGCTTTCGTATAGATCGCGCTGATGGCTTTCCCGATCCTTGCCGATGATCTTTTCTGCTTCTTCGTCTGTTAAGTTCTTTATTCCCTGGTGGGTGCGCAGGTGAAATTTGACCCAGAAACGTTGGTTTTTGGCATTGATAAAGCTAAAAGCGTGACTGCCAAAACCATGCATATGGCGATAGCTCGCGGGGAGACCTCTATCGCTCATAACGATGGTAACCTGATGCAGAGCTTCGGGGAGAGACGTCCAAAAGTCCCAGTTGTTTTGCGCGCTGCGCAGATTGGTGCGTGGATCTCTTTTTACGACATGATTGAGATCAGGAAACTTCAGCGGGTCTCGCAGGAAGAAAACTGGAGTATTATTTCCCACCAGATCCCAGTTTCCTTCTTCGGTATAAAATTTCATCGCAAAGCCGCGGATATCCCGCTCAGCATCAGCCGCGCCACGTTCTCCTGCCACGGTTGAAAAGCGTACAAACAAATCTGTTTTTTTACCTATTTTCGAGAAAATTTTAGCTTTGGTGTATTTGGTTATATCATGAGTAACAGTAAAGGTTCCAAAGGCCCCCGATCCCTTGGCGTGCATGCGACGTTCTGGAATCACTTCGCGATCAAAATGAGCCAACTTTTCCATAAACCATACATTCTGAAGCAGCTGCGGTCCGCGCGGTCCTGCGGTCATGACGTTCTGGTTATCTACAACCGGAGCGCCGTTTCTGGTGGTGAGTTTTTTGTTCTTGCTCATTACCTGACTCCTTTTGTTTAGATATTGGCGTCCTGAAAAAACTGCCGCCTCAGCGGAAAAAAATTCTGGAAAACTCCAGATTGATCTTTTGTTGTCCAACAAAGCAACCAATTTAACCTTATATTATTTACCAGAGTATAACAGTATTTTAGCAATACGCAATTCGCGATTTTTATATAAATCACTATTAAATCAAAAGACAAGACGGTTTATTTGTATGGACAATTTTTAAAGAATTGCTGATGCGGGAAATTGCCTGCTCCGCAGATATTTTGTTATAAGAGGCGCGAGGTAAACATAGATAAAATGGCGTTTTAGTTACGCGCGAAAGACTCGAAGTACCGCGGTGTTCAGAACAACAGGCGGCCGCCAACGTATTCTTACGGATGGCATTTACCAAAAAGAAAAGGTTGAAAAGAACTTTAACAATAACTAGAAATTGGAATCATAACTGAAAATCCACGACCGAAGTATCATAGTCTGCATTGGAATACTAAAACCAGTCACATATTTTCAATCAGCGCGTTGGCAAAACCAGAGCATGTCACAAGGGTTGCGCCATCCATCAGACGCTCGAAATCGTAGGTAACTTTTTTCTGCGAGATCGTTTTATTTATAGCTTCGACAATCAGGTCTGCAGCCTCCTGCCAACCCAGGTATTCCAGCATCATGACGCCGGAAAGAATGAGCGATCCAGGATTAACCTTGTCCAGATTGGCATATTTGGGCGCGGTGCCATGGGTGGCCTCAAAAATGGCGTGACCAGTTACGTAGTTAATGTTGGCTCCGGGAGCTATACCGATGCCGCCAACCTGCGCCGCCAAAGCGTCGGAAAGAAAATCTCCCTCCAAATTCATGGTTGCAATCACATCAAATTCCCGCGCGCGGGTTAACACCTGTTGCAGGGTGATATCGGCGATGGAATCCCTGATTAGCAGAAGTTTTTTCCACCGGCCAGAGCCATGAGTGGACATGAGTTTCAAGGCGCCTTCAACTTCGTCGACAATGTTTTTTCGCTGACCGGACGTCATCATGTCATAGCCCGGCTCGATCAAACGGGCATTTTCCTCGGCGGTAAGCGTAGGATTCCTGTCCTGGTTGCCGATAATCCAGCTTTCCCGCTCCGTCACGACCCTGTCGCGAAACTCGGCGGTTGCCACGCCGTAGCCCCATTCCTTGAACGCCCCCTCGGTGAACTTCATGATGTTTCCTTTGTGCACCATGGTAACCGAACTGCGGTTGTGCGTAAGGGCGTACTGTATGGCCGCTCTAACAAGCCGCTGAGAACCTTCTTTTGAGATGGGCTTGACTCCCAGAGAAACTGTATCTGGAAAGCGAATTTTGGTGACCTTCATCTCTTCCAGCAAAAACTTTTTGAATCGCTCGCATTCGGGAGAACCATACATCCACTCAATACCAGCATAGATATCTTCCGTGTTCTCCCGGAAAATTACCATATCCACATCCTGCGGTCTTTTAACTGGCGAAGGCGCTCCCTGAAAATAGCGCACCGGGCGCAAGCAAACATACAAATCTAACAACTGGCGCAAAGCAACGTTCAGAGAACGTATACCGCCTCCGATTGGAGTGGTCAGAGGCCCCTTGACACCAACCATAAATTCGCGGCAGGCTTCCACGGTCTCGTCGGGAAGCCACGCTTGATCGCCCATGGTGTTTTTGAACAAATTGAAGGATTTTTCCCCGGCAAAAACTTCCATCCAACTGATTTTCCTGGCGCCAAGGTAAGCCTTTTCAACCGCTGCGTCAAAAACCCGAACCGAAGCCTTCCAAATATCCGCCCCTGTGCCGTCTCCCTCAATAAAAGGAATAATGGGATTTGAAGGAACCCACAACGCGCCATCTCTTCCCATGGTTATTTTTTCTCCCCTTGGGACTGTTATAATTTCATAAGACATGCCGCGATTCCTTTCTTTTCGTATAGTAATATCGCGCTTCTCCGGACAGATCTGCTCCGAGGGACTAAAAGTCACTTTCTATCCGGGCCGGAGCCAAACAGATTGAGATTTTCCAGTTTACGCAACGGTTGGTTGCTAAAAACCTGTTTTTCCCGCCGCGACGACGGGCAGGATTCTGGCTCGTCTTTTCGCGCCGTTTCCGGCTCAAACTCTTGTTCCTGAACGTATCCTTCTTCCAACTCTTCTTCCAAGCCGTTAGCCTTGAAAAAATAACGATCGTACAACCGATGGTAGGCGGTCCATCGGGATGAGCTGGCGGCTTCTTTGTCAATATGCAGACGTATGCCGTTTATTTTTGAATCAAGATCATCTAAATAATTGAGAATAGTCGCTTCTACCGTTTTGGGACGCTTGGGAGAGCCAAACTCGTACTGCCCATGATGCGACAACAGCATGTGTTTCAACAGCAACTCCAACTCTTTCGGGAAATCCTCCACCATGCGAATTTTTTCGCTCACAAGCTCCACTCCTATGGTGATATGTCCCAGGAGCTTACCGGCGTCGGTATAATCAAACGAACGATCATAGCTCATCTCATGTATCTTACCTACGTCGTGCAGTAGCGCGCCGGCTATGAGAAGGTCGGTATTAAGTCCTTCATACAAGGGAGAAATTGCGCGAATAAGTCTAACGAGCGACAAGGAATGCTCCAGAAGCCCCCCAAGATAAACATGGTGCATGCCTTTGGCCGCCGGAGCCTTACAATACAAATTCATAAAATCATCGTCGGCAAGAAATTCCGTCATAAGGGCTTTTAAATACCGGTTGGAAAGGCTGCCAACCACAACGCGCAACTCATCGCGCATCCCGGTCGCGCTTCTGAGCGATTCAGGCAGAAAATCGGACAAATCAACCTCTTCCTCTGGAACTCTGTGGATTTCCGCCACTACAACTTGCATCTTGTTCAGATAAACCGAGGCCTTTCCGCGTACCCGTACAAAATCATTTTTATCAAAAAGCTTGTCCAACTCGTCTGTGTTATCCCAAATTTTGGCGTCCACTTCGCCGGTTTTGTCCATAAATCTGAGATTCATATAGGGTTTGCCATTCTTTGCCATAGCCATGATTTTTTCTTTGACAAGAAAGACAGCACCCACGGTATCGCGGTCTTTTATATCAGCAACGTACTGTTTTTCCACATGAAACTCCTTTATAATTGCGCATAACCTTATTTAGCAGAAAGCGCTATAATATCTGCGATTTTGGCTCCGTCAATGGCCGAACTCATTATTCCCCCAGCATAGCCCGCCCCTTCGCCAGCCGGATAAAGCCGCTCCGCACCGATGGATTCGTAATTTTTATCTCTTAGAATACGAACGGGAGACGAGGTACGTGACTCAACTCCGATCAGAACCGCTTCGGAAGAAATAAACCCGCGCAGTCGTTTATTGAAAACCGTAACGCCTTCCCTCAGAGAAGCCGTTACATAAGACGGCAAAACCGCTTCAAGATCGGCTTCCACAATACCAAGGCGATACGTGGCCGACAATACGCTCTTTCCTGGCAAACCCATGAATGACAACAACGTCTGAGCTGGCGCGCGAAAACTACCTCCCCCGGCGTTGAACGCTCGCCGTTCCCAATGGCGTTGAAAATGAACCCCCGCCAGAGGGCCAGAAGTGCCAAAATCGGCCTCAGCAACAGTAACCACCAACGCGCTGTTGGCAAAGGGAGAATTACGAAGGTGCCCGCTCATACCATTGGTTACAACTCCCCCTTCTTCAGAGGCTCCGGCCACAACCACTCCTCCAGGACACATGCAGAATGAGTAGACCCCGCGTCCGTTAGCGGGGCTGTTCCACGCCACGGCATAATCGGCGGCGGGGAGATGCGGATGATGTTTTCTACCGTATTGAATGTTATTAATTAGCTCTTGGGGATGTTCAACGCGCAGCCCCATGGCAAAGGCCTTACGCTCCAAAGTAACGGCGCGACGCAACAGCATTTCATATGTATCCCGAGCGCTATGCCCCGCTGCCAGAACAAGTCGGTCGCAGGGGATCTCCTCAGTATCGTTGATAACCGCCGCGACACATCGTCCATTTTTGATGATGATATCAGTCAAACGGCAACCAAAATGGATTGTTGAGCCTTTTTCAAGCAAATGCCGACGCATATTAGCCACGACATTGCGCAATCGATCCGTTCCAATATGAGGCTTGGCCAAATAAAGGATTGACTGCGGCGCTCCAAAATCAGCAAAGGTCCTCAAAATCCAAGGGGCCAGCGGGTCTCTGGAACGACTCGTCAATTTGCCATCCGAAAAAGTCCCCGCGCCTCCCTCGCCAAACTGAACGTTGCTCTCAGGGTTCAGGATTCCGTTTTCCCAGAATCTCTTAACATCCGCATCCCGTCGCTCCACTGGCTGCCCGCGCTCAAGGATGGTTACATTCAAACCATATGCAGAAAGACGCAATGCGCAAAAAAGTCCGGCCGGTCCAGATCCCACAACCACTATTTTCTCGGAGCTCTGGGCAGGGACAAACAGGGCTGGAGGTTCCTCAGGTTTCCATTCCAGTCCGGAGAGGGCGGAAGAATTTATGCGGTCTCGCAGAACCGCATCATCGTCAAAACAGAAGGAAACCGTGTAAACCAGCTTAATATCTGGTTTTTTTCGCGCATCAACACCCTTACGGGTTATGCGGAAATTTAGTAGCCGCTCGGAAGATAAACCCAAGCGTTTTGCAGTCAACTCCTTCAGGATATTTTCATCTTCATCCGGAGATATGGTTAGATTGCGAAAAAGAAAGGGCATTGATTTGATTACAGCGATAGCTTATCTAGCTTAAGGTGTTGTTCCACGGAAATCACGACGGCAACGGGCAGGTTAGGTTTCGAAATACGCACATCGGCTCCCATCTCAGCAACTTAATGTTCATGAAGGTTTTTGGATGTAATCAATACGAGCGCAGGCGGATTATCCTGAGACACACAACGGATTTCCATGCAGACCAAAGATCCGCACGCACAGGAGACGAGCGAATCGGAAAAACAACTTCGGGTTTTTAAAATTTTTTTATGCCCTTGATGTTGTAACCAGTTGAAAAACCTTATCACCCGGGAATGAATTTTTCTAAGTCGAAAAAATCCCCCTTAAAATTTTCTTAATTCCAAAAAGAGCAGGGTTATCCGTAATTCTGCGCGCAGGTTGATTCTCTATAATATGGCAATGTTATTTTTTATCAGATTCTGACGGCAAACGCACGCTGAGCACAGGACAAGGCGCTCCTCGGACAACCCTCCCGGCAGTACTGCCAAATATAACGTGATCAAGACCCGTGCGGCCACGGGTACCCACAACAATCAGAGACGCATTGATGTTGGCGGCTTTACGGATTATTTCCTCATACGGAAGGCCATTAACTATACTCGTTTGATATTTAGCGTAATCCCCCATCTTTCTACGACAAAACGCTTCCATCATATCGGCCGCTCCAGCTTCTATCTCATTTTTCAATTCCTGAAAAGAAATATGAGGAACATAAAGACTCCGGAGATCAAGCGGTTCATTGATAACATGTAAAACGTGAAGATCCGCTTGAAACTGCTTTGCCAGCGTTAAGGCGTAATCAAAAGCGTACTCGGAGTTTTCTGAAAAATCTATGGCGGTCAGAATCGTATCGCATGGTATCATTCGCGGCGTTCCTCCTTTTTATTAGGCTTAGATGTCCCAAATTATGGCTGTTTGGTTCCAGATTTAGCCAGAAAAACAAGCTTCCGCTGTTTCAGAAGAGCAGAAGGTATCAAGGAAGAGGAACTAAAATTTAGCAGACGCCTTTTTACAATGCCAACAAGAGGAAAACTATTTCATTTATCATAGTTAGCATCTAACACGACATAGGCCGGAGAACCGGCGGAGCCAAATGGTTGCAGCGGCTTGCCGTTTAGACTGGTTTCCGCGCTTGCGGAGTCGGACAACTCCAGGGTAACTGTTTTGTCCGCTTTCCATTCAAACACATCGCCGCTGGAGAGTTCGTGATGCTGCGAAGGCGAACCATCAATAGAAACGGAAAGCCATCCGTTTTGCACAACCTTCATGCGCACTACAATACCTTTGAGTGGTTCTACAGGCACTTGAAACGTAGAAACGACTTCTTCGGCCGATATCTGTTCCTGAACGATCTGTTCTCGGGCGATCTGTTGCCGAGCGGAATCAGGTTCCTGGCTCTCCGGAAGAGTCGGCTGTACGCTGGAAAACGCGGATTGTACTGCGACCATCGGAGGAGCGGCGGCGACGTCATCTTGAGAGGGGGGTAAAGGCGTCGGAGGCGAGGAAGAATAGTCCAGAACAAACGAAGCAAAAAACATCAGCGCCAGCATAACAGCCGGGATAGCCAACTTTTGCCAAGAGAAACGAGATCGTTTCCTTTTTTCCAGTGCGCCGGCAGAATCCTTACCCACATTATGACCGTCGCTTTGCGTATCCAAACGTTCATAAAGAGGCATCAGATCATCCAGATTCAGACCTAGATAACCAGAGTAAATACGTAGAAAACCTTTCAGATAGGTAAGATTGGCGAATACCTGAATCTGGTCATTTTCCAGCGCTTCAAGATGATAAACGTCAATTTTAGTGGCTTCGGCGGCTTCCTCAATTGTCGTGCCGTGATACATACGGCAACGTTTTAAAATAGCGCCAGGCGAGCTGGCTCCGGAAGCGTCGCTGTGGCTAGTTTCGCTTTCGACCATACAAGCCTCGTTATTTCAACAGATCCAGATATCCCATAGATAGGCGACCTAACTCCGAGTCCGGCTTGATACGTATCACTTCATTGAAAGCCGCGCGGGCTTCCGCGATATTCTGAAGTTTTAAGTGCGCCAACCCAAGATAATAATAAGCGTCGCTATAATTTTTGTATAATCCCAAGGCTTTCTTGTATTCAATGATAGACTGTTCCGGTTTGTCCATCGCGGAATATACTCGTCCCAAAACTACGCGAGCCTGTATTTTTTGGGGATTATCAATCAAAACAGCGTTCAACTCAGTCAGAGCCATCGAATGATCTCCCTTACCAAGATAAGAGAGTCCAAGATTAATGGCGGCGTCATCACTACGCGAATAAAACAGGTCATCTCTTACTATCTTGAACTGTTGTATGGCATTATCCCACTGTCTGAGTTCTAAATAGGCCACGCCCAAAAGGTTTCTGGCCATAGAATTATTCGGCTTGATCGCAATAGTTTTTTGTAGTCTTGGTTCAGCTAGATCCGGACGTTTTCTTCCCATGTAGGCATAAGCCAAATTATACAAAACGTCGGGATCGTTCGGAGTTATTTTTTCCGCCTCGGTCAACTCAATCAAGGCTTGGGTATAATTTAGTTCGCTAATGTACGCAAGGCCCATCTTGTAATGATAGGAAGCCCTATTTTTGGGCAGATCCTGTTCCTTCCGGCCGGTAACGCACGCAGTCGTAACCAGCGTCAAAAACAGAACGCATATGGGGAATGAAAATCGTGTCATAAAAGCAATAAAACACCGCGCATTATTTGGTTAAAACCTACACATAACGCTAACAAATCAAAGTGGTATTGTCAATGAATCACAATATTTTGAGACTCGTCATAACGCTCCTATGTCTTCAAAATGAGTCAGCGTCTTAAAAAGCTTATAGCGACGTTCAATTTCACGATAGTCTAGGCGTTTCATACGATCAAGGCTGAAATCTTCCACGTTGAACGAGGCCATTACGCTGCCGAAAATAATTGCTTGGCGAACGCTGGCTTCGTCTGAGTTGCCGGTATTAGCCAGATATCCCATAAAACCGCCGGCAAAGGTGTCTCCCGCGCCAGTCGGATCGAAAACATCCTCAAGGGGGTACGCCGGCGTTGCGAACACCGAGTCCGGAGTGACCATCAGCGCGCCGTACTCGCCTCTTTTGATAACCAAACGCTTACAACCAAGCGAAATAATGTTGCTGGCCGCTTTGATTAGATTGGGTTCAGATGTAAACTGACGCGCCTCAGCTTCATTAATAACTGCGATATCTACTCTCTTCAAAACTTCCTTCAGCGCGTCTATTTTAGAAGATATCCAGAAATTCATGGTGTCGCAGGCAACAAGCTTAGGCGAGCGCATCTGTCCTAAAACTTCAAGCTGCAAATCGGGATCGATATTGGCAAGAAAAAGATATTCCGCATCGCGATAGGAATCGGGCAGGTCGGGACGAAACTCAGACAACACATTGAGGCGCGTATCCAGAGTCTGAGCATCGTTTAAATCATAACCGTATTTGCCCTCCCAACGGAATGTAGCGCCAGGAATACGTTGCAGACCGGATGTGTCAATGGAACGCGATTTAAGAAAAGTTATGTGTTCGTCAGGAAAATCGTCTCCCGCCACCGCAACCAGCGAAACATCTGTAAAAAAGCTGGCCGATGTTGAAAAATAGGTGGCCGATCCGCCAAGGATATTTTCCCTTTTGCCAAAAGGAGTCTCAACCGTATCAAAAGCCACTGTTCCAACCACTACGACACTCATGTCTTGATTAGTCTCCTGTCAAAAGAGTTTGTTTTTCAAAGATATTTTCCGACTATCAGTTGCAGTTTTTGTTTGGTTTCTTCTGAGATAACGGACTGATCGGTGATGATTGCATGGCGCATGGAAGAAGCGCAAGCGCATTGACACTCTGTAGAAATTCCTGAAACGACGCGACGTATGATGTTTTTGGCCATGGCTACATTTTGATGCATAATCGTCAGAATCGCTTCAATTGTGACTGACTCGTGGGTTTCATGCCAACAGTCATAATCCGTTGACAGCGCTATGACGCCGTAGCAAATCTCCGCCTCGCGCGCCAGTTTTGCCTCGGTCAGGTTAGTCATACCAATAATGGAGGCATTCAGTCCGCGATAAGTTAAAGATTCCGCCCTTGTGGAAAAGGCCGGCCCTTCCATGCAAACATAAACGCCGCCTTTGTGAACCTTGGCTCCGGCGGCTGTTGCCGCATAAAAAAGAGATTCGGACAAATCATGGCAAACCGGATCGGCAAAAGACGCGTGCGCAACAATACCTTCGCCGAAAAAGGAATCTTTTCTGACGCTTTTTGTGCGATCGAAAAACTGATCGGGAATCACGATATGACCTGGCTCAATTTCTTCCCTGAGGCTCCCGACGGCAGAAACTGAAATAATACGTCCAACACCCAATTGCTTCATCCCATGGATGTTGGCGCGGTAGTTAACTTCCGAAGGAAGCAGACGATGACCCCTGCCGTGGCGCGGCAGAAACGCCATGGGCACGCCATCAAGAGAGCCTGTCACAAAATCGTCGGAAGGATCGCCAAACGGGGTGGTAAGCTTAACCCGCTTAACATTTTCCAGCCCTTCCATCTCGTACAACCCGCTCCCGCCAATAACCCCGATCACATTCATGACAATTGATATTTCCTTTTCGACAAAAAGCTTTAGCAACAGGATTTGGAAGAAAATCTCTCAGGAGAAGTCTGCCATATTCCCTGTTTTAGGGGTTTGCGCAATGACGGCTCTATGCGGAGTGTCTCAAAAACATCCGAAGCTCCATCTACAAACATTATCCCGTACTTTCTGGCTCCGCGCTCAGCGTTTGCTCCCTTTTCAGTCTTTCCCAGCATGCGTCTACGTACTTCTGCGCTTCGCTTAACATCCATTCATTGCCTGGTTCAAACATATGCTTAAAACGTCCCTGATGTTTGAGAAACTCCACAAGCGGTTTTTTTTCTCTAGGTTCGAAAGTTATCCTGGTTTCACCGTTCTCTACTTCAAAGAGAGGCCAATGACAGGTTTCCACCGCCAGGCGCGACATTTGAATAGCGTCGTCTGTCTCGGTTCGCCACCCCCGATTGCAAGGCGCAATGATGCTTATGAATTTCGCGCCTCTTATATCAAGTGCCTTACGAACCTTTTTCATCAAATCCATCCAATGACTGGGAGAAGCCTGGGCGACATAGGGTATATCGTGGGCCGCCATTATTCTTGTGAGATCCTTGCGATGCTCCAATTTCCCCGGATTCTCAAGGCCAACCGGACAAGTGGCTGTGTTAGCTCCAAAAGGCGTGGCCGATGAACGCTGAATGCCAGTGTTCATATAGGCTCCGTTGTCATAGCAGATATAGGTAATGTCATGCCCGCGTTCCATGGCCCCGGACAAGCTTTGAAAACCGATATCGGATGTTCCGCCGTCGCCTCCAAAGGCGACAAAACGGATATCATCGGCAATTTTTCCCTGTTTTTTCAAGGAACGGTACATGGTTTCCACACCGGCGATCGTGGCTGCCGCGTTTTCAAATGCGTTGTGTATCCACGGTGTTTTCCAGGACGTAAACCCGGCAATACTGGTTGAAACTTCCAGACATCCGGTAGCGTTTGCAACAACAAGCGGATACTGGGCCGCCATCATCACCATTTTGACCACAATGGGCGCTCCGCATCCGGTGCACATACGATGGCCGGGCGCGAATAACTCCGGCTGTTTCGAGAATTCTCTGAGATTCAGCGGCGTTAGCATACACTCTCCCGTAAGCCAATGTATTCCTTTACGGATCGCACCGGAGCGCCCTTAGCTATACTAATTAGTTCGTCCAGAACATGTTCGCACTGATCAGGCATGTAATCCCTACCCCCCAGCCCAAAAATCCTGTTTATCAGCATAGGCCGTTCCGCATGACAGGAAAACGCGCCGACCACGTCAAGAAATAAGGGGCCGAGCGAAGCCCCAAAAGAGTCCGACCTGTCCAACACGGCGACCGCTTTGAGGTGTTTCAGAGCCTCCGCTATCTCGTAATAAGGAAAAGGCCTGTAAAGACGCGGCTTCAACAACCCGGCCTTAATCCCCTTTTCGCGGTACCCGTCAATGACTTCCTTGGTGGTACCTGCGGCGGAACTCATAACAACGATACCTACTTCTGCGTCGTCAAGTCGGTAACTCTCGAAAAGGTCATAACTCCGCCCGGAAATACGGCTAAAATCTGCCGAAACCTCTCTAACAACTCGTTGCGTTTCGCGCATCACCTGTTCATGGGCTTTACGATATTCCATATAGGTATCGGACAGCGCCAACTGACCATAGCTTACCGGATGCTTGATATCAAGCAAGGGGGTAGTCTGTTTGTATTCGCAGACAAAGCCCTTGGCCGTTTCATCGTCCAGCCACCTTACATTCTCAATGGAATGACTGGTGATAAAACCATCCAAACAAACCATAATCGGCAACCTAACATCAGGGTGCTCGGCAATGCGAAAAGCCTGTAACATGTTGTCAAACGCCTCTTGAGCGTTTTCGGAATAAAGCTGAATCCAGCCCGTATCACGTGCTCCCATGGTGTCGGAGTGATCACAACCAATATTGATGGGCGGGGAAAGAGCTCTGTTGCAGACCGCCATAACAATGGGAAGTCTCATGCCGGAAGCTATATAAAGCATCTCCCACATAAGCGCGAGCCCTTGGGATGATGTTGCCGTAACAACGCGTCCTCCGGCGGCTGACGCTCCAATGCAGGCGCTTATGGCACTTTGTTCGCTCTCGGCAAGCAACATTTCCGTAGCAACATGACCATTGGCGGCGTAACTTGCAAAATTATGCATGATCTCCGTCGCCGGAGTTATTGGATAAGCGGAACAGACATCCGGATTCGCCAAACGCATGGCGTTGGCCACAGCTTCATTACCAGTTGACGCGACCATAGCCGTCATCAGCTTCCCTCCTCTTTCATGACGACAGCCTTAAGTCCTTTTTTACCAGGGCATTCCCGCGCGCAAAGGCCGCAGCCCTTGCAGAAATCATAATCAAAATCACCCCGTTTACCGTTATCAGTTTTTACTGACATATCCGGACAATATAGCCAGCAAAGCATGCACTGGATACAGTTCTCCGTAATCCAGACTGGCTTATAGGAACGCCATGACCCGGTATGGAAGTTTCTTGAATTGCCGGGATCGCTTATGATCGCGCCAGAAGGAAGTTCTTGCCAGCTTTTCATTGTTCAGCCGCCTCCTCAAAGCCTCTTTTCGTTGCTTCTAGGTTGCCATCGATAATTTCTCGACTGAATTTTTTCTCGCAATCCCTACGGATATCATCAAGAATCGCCTGAAGACTGAGTATGCCGGATTCTCGAGCCAAACATCCAATCAACGGCGCATTGGGCATTGGACGGCCGATGGTGTCAAGCGATATTCTGGTGGCGTCAACGGTTATGATTCTTTGGGCTGGTTTGATTTTGATTCTATCTCTTATGCCGTTTTCATTTTTGCAGCAGTTTACGATAAAAATAGCGGTGTCCGAAGTTCCCTCGGAGACATCTATATTGTCCAGCAAAGTCGCGTCCACTGCCACAACAATGTTCGGACGAATTACTGGATAATGGCCTCTAAGCTCTTTGTCGCTAACCCGGTTATAAGCCCTTATGGGGGCCCCGGCTCGTTCCGGACCATACTCAGGAAAAGCTTGCACGTACTTTCCGCTATTGAGGCATGCACTAGCGAAAATTTTGCAGGCCGTAACCGTGCCTTGGCCGCCGCGGCCATGCCAGCGAACCTCAATTGTATCTGTCACACTTTCCTCCAGAATCATACGGTTCCAAATCCGGAACCGTTAAAAACAACAAGTAATAACAAAGAATCTTCTTTTATTTTTACAACTTAATAACGCGCTTCGCTGCCGCAGGGTCAATCCGTCTTCAATAGTTGACGCTTGTTTGGCCTATGTCCATCTCATGGAATGATTATCAAAAAAGGCGGACCCGCGAAGTTACAACTACATGGGCGGAAAATTTTCGCACGAACATAGCATTTTTTATATCTGCCCGCAAACATTT
>JGI994J12354_10002184_pt1 | contig 19284 bp, 16 predicted proteins | sample IntmicLarv3ML3BL_FD_12354 | JGI IMG/M metagenome (IMG submission 12354)
CAGCAGTATTATCAACGCTGTACCCCCGTAACTAAAAAACGGCAAGGATATACCCGTAACGGGAATGGAATTGGTAACCACGGCAATATTAAGCAGCGTCTGAACCGCAATACGTGATATTATTCCGACCACAACAAGCGAGCTGAAATTGTCGGGTGCTTTTATCGCTATGTAAATGCCTCTCCATATCAAAAACGCAAACAGAGCCAAAATTAAAATCGCTCCGATAAGACCTATTTCTTCGCTCACCACTGAAAAGATAAAATCGTTTTGAACTTCAGGCAGATATAAATATTTTTGCCGGCTCTGTCCCAAACCTTCGCCGAAAAGTCCTCCTGAACCAATCGCATATAACGATTGCAATATCTGAAAACCGTCTCCGAGCGGATCACTTTCGGGATGAAGCCATGTATTGATCCTGTCCTGCATATATGTCTGCGTTTGTATGACAACCGCTCCCGCTCCTGCCGCGAGTCCGCCGAAAATTGCTATATATTTATATTTACATCCGCTCGTATAAATCATTATAATTCCGATAGCCATAACCAAAATCGCACCCGATAAATGAGGTTCCGCTACAATAAGCAATGCGACAGCTGCCGTTAAAAACCCTGGATAGACAATACCTTCTTTAAATTTACCCATTTTTTCTTTATTTTTCGAAATATAATCTGCAAGAATAAACACAACGGCTAATTTGGCGATTTCAGACGGTTGAAACTGGAAAAATCCAAATACGTCCAGCCATCTTTTTTCATTATAAGATTCGCCGCCAACGCCCACGATTAATACAATTACCAGTAACACAATCGAAAACAAATAAAAAGCTATAGTATTGCCTTTATAAAATTTATACGGAATAAATGAAACAATCATCATTCCAACAACACCTGCAACCGCAAATTTCAGCTGTTTTGAAATGAAAAAATAACTGTTACCTTCCGCAAAAAATGCTTTGGCGTAACTCGCAGAAAACAGCATAACCAATCCCACTGCCAAAAGGAAAATAACACCGACAAAAAATGGTATATCAAAAGGCGGTAATTTTTGTTTTTCTTTGACAAAATTATAAGTTCTTCTCAGTAATGGGCTTTTTGGTTTTCTCAATACAGCCGAACCGCCGCCTGAAAAGTTAGGTTCATTATATATATTTTTATTCACATTCGAAGATTTATTATTCGCATTAATATTAATAAAATCATCATTTCCACGTAAACTTCCGGACGAATTGTTTTTTGAATTCGGAAAAACTGAAACGGGTTTTGAACTTGATTCAGTTCTTTTAGCACCTGATTTCAAATCCTTTTTCAATCTTTTTATTTCGTTCTTAATTTCGTTTTCCCTTTTTTTTAAATCGGGATTATTAGCCAAAACAGGCATAAATAACTCCTTTATTTTAATCATTTAATATCAACTATTTATTAAAATCCTAACCAAAATAATAAAAATTTTCATTGCAGACAAATTTCACTAAAACAATAAGCAAAAAATCCAACCTTCTTCTGCTGTTGTTCCTATCCGAATAACAAAGCCAAAACACAGGCAACAATCGTAACCGATGTGAAAACCATGCAAATCTTCACTTCACTCCAGCCGTCCATTTCGAACTGATGATGAATCGGTGTCATTTTAAAAATACGTTTACCTTTGGTTATTTTATAATATGTCCGCTGAATGATAACTGTCATGATTTCTATAAAATAAATAATTCCCACAACCACGATTATTACAGGAATATCAAGCGAAAACGCAATTCCGACAATAAGTCCGCCCAAGAAAAACGAACCCGTATCACCCATCATAACTTTTGCGGGATGCCAGCTGAATACCAAATATCCTGCCAAAGCTCCTGCCGCTGCCGCTGAAAGAACCGATAATTCCATCGCACCTTTTAAAGCCGCTGTTACCGCGAAAAATACCATAACAGGAATAGTTACGGATGTACATAATCCGTCTACGCCGTCTGTAAAATTCACTGCGTTTGTCGTACCCAAAATAACAATTAATGCAAATATATAATAAAAATATGATAATTCCAGTCTTAAATTCAAAAAAGGAATAGCAATATCGGTCCGTCCGTTGTTTTTAATAACGATATATACAATAAAACCGATTGCTATCAGCATGGACAAAACCGTTTTTTGCATTTCACCGAGTCCTGCGTTTATCTTTTTAATTTTCTTAAGAAAATCATCGATAAATCCGATTAAACCGAACAAAAACGCAACAATCAAAGACGTCAGTCCACTGCTCGGTAAAACACCCTGACTGACTTGAGCCATATCTCCGCCGTTAATATAATAAACAAAACCAAACAAAAGAAAACTTATTACAACCGCTATTGCGAAAATAACTCCGCCCATTGTCGGCGTTCCCTGCTTATCTTTATGCCATGTCGGCCCGTATTCGGTGATAATGTTTTGACCGACTTTTAATTTTCTCAGCACAGGAATTAAAATCATTGCCAAAATTACCGCCAGAATTATCGCCGCAACAAAAGCCATTATCGGCATTGTTATATCCATAAACAACCTCTTTTTATTAATCTGTCAAATCTGTAAAGCAACTGTACTTTACAGATAATATCCAAGGATTTTCAAATTAAAACTTGATATTCGCAACTTTCAACTTTTCAATAATCGTTTCCGCTTTCATACTTCTGCTCGCCTTGAACAAAATAATATCGCCTTTTTTTACTGTTTTTATCAATTGTTCAGCTGTTTCGTCGGTATTTTTATATGAAAAGCAATTATTCCTTGCTATTTTTCCGCTTTTTTCGACGCCGAGAACATACTTTTCCGCATAATTTCCGTAGCAAAACAATATATCTATATTTTCGAACTGTTCACCCGTTTTTTCGTGCAGTTCTTCGGAAAATTTGCCCAATTCTAACATGTCGCCCAAAACCGCAATTTTTCGTCCTGAATATGTTTTCAAAACGTCAACTGCTGCAATCACCGATGTCGGCGACGCATTATAGCAATCGTCGATTATCGTAACGCCATTATAATCATAAATATTTTGCCGGTGAACGGCATTTTGAAAATTTTTCAGCCCGTCAATAATTTTTTCGGAACTGACATTCATCGCAACGCCTGTTGCCGCAGCGCTTAACGCATTATATATATTATGAATTCCCTGAACTTTTATCTCGCAAAAAAATTCGCCGACCGGCGTAACCGCCGTAAAATACGTACTGTTTTCACCTAAAATTATATCTTTGGCAAAATAATCGCAATTTTTATTTAAAATGCCGTATTTTACAATTTTTATATCATTTCTGACTTTAGCATTATCCAAAAACGGATCGTCGCCGTTAATTATTAATAAACTTCCGCTTTTCATTCCGTCAACGATTTCCAGTTTCGCTTTTAAAATGTTTTCCTGCGTTTTCAAAAACTCAATATGCGAAAATCCGATATTCGTAATAACGCTGATATCGGGCTTTGCGATTTCTGACAGCATTGAAATTTCACCAAAATCCGACATACCCATTTCCAAAACCATAGCTTGATGTTCGGAACTCAAACCCAAAATCGTCATCGGTAAACCGATTTCACTGTTTTGGTTACCTGAATTTTTATGAGTCATATATTTTTCGCTCAAAACCGCAGAAATAAATTCTTTTGTCGTAGTTTTTCCCACACTGCCCGTTATTGCGATAGTTTTTATATCAAATTGACTTTTATGCCAAACTGCGTATTTTTGCAAAGCTCTTACCGAATTTTTTACAACAATTTGCGGAAAATTGCATTCCAAACGTTTTTCGCAAACAATTCCTGCCGCTCCGTTGTCTTTTGCTTTTTGTACAAAATCATGCCCGTCAACTTTTTCACCTTTTATGCACAAAAATAACTGGTTTTTTATTATATTTCTGCTGTCATAACAAACACCGAAAAATTCATCGGTATCATTTCCAATATATTCAATACAATCATTTTCCAAAATTTTTGCCAGTTCAAAAAATTTCATCAAAAACCTCTGTTTTTTTATCGAAAAACGTTATTTTTTTAATCAAAAAGCACTGTTTTTTAACATAAAAACCACTATTTTAACTAAAAATCATACGTTTTTTGTTGAAATATTGCTCTCAAACGCTGCTTTTTTATCCATAATTTTCTAATATTTTTCATTACAATATCTATTTTTATAATTCATTTAATAGTATATCCATATTTTTCTTAGTATAAAATTTTTATTTAAACATCAGAAAATATTGATATTCTTTGATTTTTGTGGTAAAATAATATATTAAAATTAATTTATACGAACTTTTTTAATCCGCCGTACCGAAAACTACCGTTACAACTGTTCCCGGACGAACGCTTTTTCCTTCAGGCTGATCTTGTGAAAGTGCCACAGTTGTCGGATAATTTATGTTTTTGCCGATAACTTTAATATTCAAATCGGCATTGAGCAATATAACGTTGCACTCAGCCGCTGTTTTCCCGATTAAATTTGGCACAATTGCCGTACTTTGCGGATCTTCACCGTTTGTATATATCAAAATACTTCCGCCTTTGGGAATTTTTTTACCCGCTTCGGGAATTTGATAAGTAACTTCACCTTCACCGCCGATAATTTTCGCTGTTAAACCTAATTTTGAAAGAGTTTTTTTAGCTTCTGTTTCCGTCATTGCCTTAACATCGGGAATTACTATGTCTGTCAAACCTTTTCCGTCACCGAAATCCGGTTCGATATTGAGATGAATAAGCGAATCACGCATAATATCTTTCGCGAGCGGAGCAGCTATATATGAACCGTAACGAACAGAAGAATTCGGTTCGTCAACAACCACTAAAACACAGATTTGCGGGTCATCAGCCGGTGCAAAACCTATAAATGATGCTATGCGTTTATCAATTTCGCCGTCGTCGTTAGCGTTATCAATTTTTTCCGATGTACCTGTTTTACCTGCGATCCGATAACCTTCGAGATAACCTGTTCTACCCTGAACCACGACGTTTTCGAGATATTCGGCGAGTAGTGCCGCCGTTTCTTTTGAAACCGTTTGACGAACGATTTCGGGGCTGAAACTTTCTACTATATTATTATTTTTATCACGAATTTCTTTTACAATGTAAGGCTTCATATAAGTTCCGCCGTTCGCGACCGAACAAACGCCGGAAATCAGCTGAATCGGGGTGATTTTAAAAGTCTGTCCGAATGACGAAGAAGCTAATTCCGGCTTGCCGAAACCTGCATATGAGTGCAGAATTCCGATAGCTTCTCCCGGTAAATTAATTCCTGTTTTTTCACGGAAACCGAATACTGTCATATAATTATAGAAACGTTCGGTACCGATACGTTCTGAAAGTTCGATGAATACCGGATTACATGAATTTGCAAGTGCTTCTTTAAAATCTTCCCAGCCATGTCCGTCACGTTTATGACAACGAATTGTATTGCCGTATTTTAAGACTGAACCTGTACAATTAAATTTTTCCGTTTTGCTGACCAAACCTTCTTCAAGTGCCATTGAACTGGTAAAAATTTTAAACGTTGATCCGGGTTCGTACTGTTCGCTTACAACTTTGTTTTTACGCAATTCTTTAACCATTTTGTTATATTGTGAAACATATTCGTCGTCCGTAAAATTTGTTTGCAAATAATTTAAAACAATTTCATCTGTTATTGTAAACGGATCATTGGGATTAAAGTCGGGTTTTGTCGTCATTGCAAGAATTTCACCCGTTCGCACATCCATTATTACTCCTGCGACACGGTTTTGTACATTATGTTCAATACGTGCGTTTTCGATATGTTTTTCCAATAGATACTGCATTTCAAGATCAATTGTCAAAACTAAGTTATAACCGTCTTCAGGATCGATATATTTTTCGAATTCAAACGGCAGTTCGGTACCTTTTGCATTGCGTGCACTGATATATTTTCCAGGTGTTCCCTTTAGATATTTATCATATGCTACTTCCAGACCTTCCAAACCCTGATTATCTGTTCCGACAAAACCAAGAACTGTTGAAAGCAAGTTGTTATGAGGATAATAACGTTTCGGATCTTCTTCAATCCGCAAAATTTTCGATAATTTATTATCTGAAATAAATTGTTTCACAATATCTGCCTTATCTTTTTCGATTCGGCGAATAACTTCGTTATATCTGCTTTTTTCATCTTTCATTAAATTTTCAATTTTTGTTTTATTTATATTTAAAATTTCAGATAAACCGTCAATAATAATTTCTTTTTCGTTTTCTGTTTTTATTTCTATCGGATAAAGCAACACTTTGTAAGCTGACGCACTGACAGCCAATTCTACTAAATTTCTGTCGTAAATTGTTCCGCGTTTCGGATCTATACGAACATCTCTCATTTGCTGTCCCAGTGCTTTGCTCTGCAATTCTTCGTGCTGGATTATCTGAAGAAAAAACAATCTTCCTATTAAAGCTAAAAACAGAACAAGAATCATTATTCGAAGAATACTAAAACGTTTGGTCAATATCGGTGTAGGTCTTGTAGCCATAATTTTATCCTTTTTTATAAAATAAGAAAATTTGAACGATTTTTATTTAACACATTAAAAAAGTGCTAAAAGCTTGAAAAAAATTTTTCAAGCTCCCGAATATCTGTCTGAATAATATTCTATAACATTAATATAATATTAATTATCAAAATATGATGCTATGATTGAGAAAACCTGCGAAATTCTGGAAAAAATCCCATCATCATTTTCAAGTTTCACAACTTCGCTTTTATTATCAACCGTTTTCACAATATACTCAATTTGGTATTTATCGAGTTTTTTCATCGACAAGTTTTCCGAAACATATTCTTCAATCATTTTGTAGTTTGTTCTTTGTTTATATTCGATTCTCAAACGTTCCGCAATATTTTCTTCATGAGATAAAACTTTAAGTAATTGATTACGTTCTGCAATTTTCTCATTCTTTTGCAAAAAGCAATCAATACTTAAGAGACCAATACAAATGAAAGCAATTGTCAATGCAATTACAAGCCAATCCGTACGGTTTTTTTGTTTCATAATTTTCATATTAACCTCTTCTTTGTTTGCGAACCGTATTTATTCTTCTCTAAATCTCTGAAAATACGGTTTTCCTAAAACTTGTTGTGTGTTGTGTGTATACATTGTGTGTTTGGAAGTATACAATTTATATTTTTTCAAATATTCTTAATTTTGAACTTCGTGATTTCGGATTTTGTGTGCATTCCTCTTCACTCGGTATGATCGGTTTTTTCGTTATAACTTTTCCGCGGCTGACTTTATGACAAACACATATAGGAAAATCAGGTGGACATGTGCATGGTTTTTCGTATAAATTGAACATATTTTTGATAATGACATCTTCAAGGGACTGAAAAGATATACAGCAAATTCGTCCGTTTGTTTTAATATGATCTATGATTTCGTTCAATAAAACACTCAATTGTTCGAGTTCATCATTTACTGCTATACGAATAGCCTGAAAAACCCTTTTCGCAGGATGTTGATCTTCACTAAACGCTTTGAAAGGCATTCCTGATTTTATAATATCAACCAGTTCAAGCGTTGAAATAATTTCCTTTTTTTCGCGGTATTGTACGATTTTTTGCACGATCCGTCGGCTGTATCGTTCTTCGCCGTATTTAAAAAAGATATTTTCCAATTCTTCGGACGAATAATTATTGACAATATCTTTCGCAGTTTTTTTGTCTGAAATATTCATTCGCATATCGAGTACAGAATCAGGAGGTAAATATGAGAATCCCCTGTTTTTGTTTGATAATTGGTAAGACGAAACGCCTAAATCCAGTAATAATCCGTCAATTTTTAAATTATTTTCACTTAAAAACGATGGAATATTAATAAAACTGTCGTGAACAAAGATAATTTTACATTTATAACCTTTTAATCGGTCTTTTGCTGTATTAATAGCGTCAATGTCACGGTCGAAACAAATCAACGTACCGTTTTCATCAAGTTTTTCCGCAATTTTTTGTGAATGCCCCGAACTGCCGGTGGTTCCGTCACAATATATGCCGTTGCTTTTAATATTTAATCCGTTAATAGTTTGTTCGAGCAATACGGGAATGTGTACAAATTCCATTATAACCCCGATTGTTTATATAAATCTAACAGTTTTTCTTTATTTGTGCAAATATTTTCATTTTTCGATTTCCATATATCAGTATCCCAGATTTCTATCATATTACCAATACCGACCAATGAAACGTTCGTTCCTAAACCTGCCAATTTTTTTAAATCTTCGCTCAAAATGAAACGTCCCTGGGGATCGATTTCTACACGAACACTGTTACCAAAAAATGTTCTTTGTAATTCGCGGGTTTCGACGCTTGAATTTTCTAATAATTTATTTGAATATGCATCCCATTGATCCTTGGAAAAAGCATTCAGGCAGTTATCAATGCCGATTGTAATATATAAAACATTTGAACCGACCATGCTTAATTCATCGCGATGACGAGAAGGCAAAGATAAACGATTTTTTGCATCAATTGAGTGATGAAAATTACCTTGAAAATTAACCATTTTGTCATTTGCCTCCTTTTCACTTAAAATTTTAGGGATTGTTAGGGATTTCATGGAGAAATTATGGATATATTATGGGTTTGACTCCCACTTGGTTTATTTAGTATATAATAATTCATTTAATTTTGCAATACTTTTTCATAAAATTTATCCATATGAGGTGGAAATATATTTCAACAATTTTCGTATCATTTTGTACAATATTACTAATAAAAATGTATGTTTGATTTGTTAAAATGTAAACAGCTACATAATATATTAATACTAACTAATATTAAAAATCAGATATAATCAACATTTTTTCCGTAATTTTACGCAATTTTTTGCTGATAACCATATAAAACCATGATTGTATATAAATACTATATATTGTATTTATTAATATATTTCTAAATTCCAGAAAAATAGCATATATTTTCAATAAATTTTATAATAAAAATACTTTTTAAAAAGAGAATGAAAAACATGAAATTATTAATAATTGACGGAAACAGTATCATGAACCGTGCATTTTACGGCATAAAATTACTCAGTAATAAAAAAGGTTTTCATACAAACGCCATTTTCGGATTCATGAACATTTTATTCAAGCATTTAAAAGACCATAATCCCGATAAAATTTGCGTTGCATTTGACGTCAAAGCACCGTTAAAACGCAACGATATTTACGCAGAGTACAAAGCCGGACGAAAACCGATGCCCGGTGAATTACGTGAGCAATTTCCTGTAATCAAACAAATTCTCGATTTAATGAGTATCACACGCATTGAAAAAGAAGGAATAGAAGCTGATGATATTATCGGAATAATCGCTGAAAAATGCGTAAAACTTGATTATGAATGCATAATTGTTTCTGGTGATCGGGATTGCTTGCAATTAGTCGGCGAAAAAGTAAATTTAGTTTTAGCTGTCACAAAATCGAACAGCTCAGATGACGATATTTATGATTTAAATAAAATAAAAGACAAGTTTAATTTAATTCCCAGCCAATTAATTGACTTGAAAGCTATTATGGGTGATTCGTCAGATAATATTCCGGGTGTTCCGGGAATCGGTGAAAAAGGCGCTCTTGCTTTACTGCAGGAATTCGGAAATCTGGACAATATTTACGCAAATTTGGATAAAATAAAAGGTTCCGTTAAAGAAAAATTGGTTTCGGGAAAAGACAGCGCCTATATTTCCAAAGAATTGGGAATAATTTTAAAAAACGGAGATATTGGTACAGAAATAGATAAAATTGGAAATATTGACATAAAATATGACGAATTTTATAAATTACTGACTGAACTTGAAATGTATTCGTTTATTAAAAAAATTTCAGAATCGAACTACAAACAAGATAAAAAAATTAATGACAAACAAGATATTTCAATAGACGTAATAACTGAAATTTACGACAAAAACGTTCATTCGAGCATTTTTAATACTGAAAAAATATTTCTATTAAATGATGATGCTTTTTTTACTGTTTTATATGAAAATAAAATCGTAAATATCGAAAAAAATGCCGATATTTATGCAAAATTGTCCGAAATTCCGATTATAACACACGATGCCAAGCCGCTTATTATCGAATTTTTGAAGCATAGCTATCATTGTAAAATCGATTTTGATACGATGTTAGGTGCATACATTTTAAATCCTTCATCTTCATCGTACGATTTATCACAATTATGTCTTGAATATTTAAATTCATTTGCGGAAAATCGAACAGCACAATTAGTATTATTACCACAAATTTACGAAAAAATGGTCGAAAACTTAACGATAAACAATCAATTGGATTTATATTTTGGGATTGAGCTTCCGTTGTGTTCGGTTTTGGCGGATATGGAAAACACAGGATTTTTAATTGATAAAAATTCGCTTATAATTTTCGGCGAACAACTGCAAGTTGAAATCAACGAGTTAATTTCGGGAATTTATTCGTTTTCGAACAAAGAATTTAATATTAATTCACCAAAACAATTAGGTGAAATCTTATTCGAACAACTGGGATTAAAAAGTCAGAAACGCACAAAAACGGGCTATTCAACGGATAATGACGTACTCGAATCGTTAATTTCAGAGCATCCGATTGTTGAATTAATCATACAATTCCGAAAGCTGACAAAATTAAAATCGACTTATGTTGACGGGTTGCTTTCAAAAATCGAACAAGACGGACGAATTCACACGATTTTCATGCAAGCCGTAACGCAAACCGGTCGAATCAGTTCGATTGAACCAAATTTACAAAATATTCCGGTTCGAACGGAATTGGGACGGCAATTGCGTAAATTTTTCATTGCGAAAGACGGTTATGTATTGTCAGACGCCGATTATTCGCAGATTGAATTGCGAATTTTGGCACATATTGCCGATGATTCGGGTATGCAACAAGCTTTTATTGAAAATAAAGATATTCATACAAAAACGGCTTCACAAGTTTTTAATATTCCTATAAATATGGTAAATTCCGAACTTCGGAGACGAGCAAAAGCCGTTAATTTCGGGATTGTGTATGGAATCGGCGCTTACTCGCTTTCTCAGGATATCGGCGTTTCATTAAAAGACGCGAAAAATTATATCGAAAATTATTTAAATACTTATTCGGGCGTCAAAGATTATATTGAAAATATAATTAATTATGCTAAAATTAACGGATATGTCACTACAATTTTTAATCGCCGCCGATATATTCCCGAAATTAATTCTCCGAACAAAAATATCATAGCATTCGGCGAGCGAATCAGCATGAACACGCCGATTCAAGGAACAGCTGCCGATTTGATTAAGTTAGCGATGGTCAATGTTTACAAACGTTTGAACGAGATGAAGTTGAAATCGAAGTTGATTTTACAAGTTCATGACGAACTTATAATTGAAACGCATATTGACGAAATCGAACAAGTTAAAGAAATTTTGAAATTTGAAATGGAAAATGCAAAACTTATGAATGTACCGATTATTGCCGATGTTAAAATCGGTAAAAACTGGTATGAAACGAAAGAGTGATAATGAATTCATGATTATAAAAAATTTAAAGGAAATTATCGATAATGATAATTTTATTGATAATATAGTCGATTTAGAAAAAACATGCTTTTCATCGCCATTGAGTAAGCAACAAATTTCAGAAATGATTGAAAATTTAATGACAAATATTTATATAATTATAAATGATTTTGGTTTAATGGTCGGATATGTTGTTTTTTATGTTATAATTGACGAGATTCATATAATATCTATTGCTGTTTCGCCAAATGAACGGCGTAAAAAATATGCCGACGAGTTAATTAAATTTGTCGTTGATTTTGCTCGAAAAAACTTTATAGATGTTATTAATTTGGAAGTACGAATAAATAATATCGGTGCTATAAATTTATATAAAAAAAATAATTTTAAAATCATTGCAGAACATAAAGATTTTTACGTAAAACCCGTTGAAAACGCCTTTTTTATGCAATATAAAAATAATATTAAGGAATAAAAATTATCATATGAAAATTTTAGGAATCGAAACATCCTGCGACGAAACATCGGTCAGTGTCGTTGAAAACGGACGAAAAATTTTATCGAACATTATACATTCACAAATAGATATTCACACTTTATATGGCGGTGTTGTACCTGAAATAGCGTCAAGATCGCATGTTGAGCGTATCAGCGAACTCGTCTCCGAAGCGTTCGAAAAAGCAGAATTATCAATCGGCGACATTGATGCAATCGCTGTGACGAACGCACCCGGACTGATCGGGGCATTGCTGGTCGGCTTGAATTTTGCGAAAAGTCTAGCATTTTCTTTGAATAAACCGCTTATTCCTGTTCATCACATCCGCGGGCATATTGCGGGTCTCTATTTGTCTTATCCTGAACTCAAGCCGCCTTTTTCGGTGCTGGTTGTTTCGGGCGGACATACGATGATTGCTCATGTTGAGGACTATACCCGATACGAAATTCTCGGTTCTTCCAAAGATGATGCGGCGGGCGAATGTTTCGATAAAGTCGCTCGTGTACTGGACTTAGGATATCCGGGTGGGCCGAAAATCGAAAAAATGGCTGAAAACGGCAATCCTGATGCCATTAAATTTCCGATGGTCAATTTCGAACAAAATCCGTATGATTTCAGTTTCAGCGGGGTTAAAACGGCTGTTATCAATTATGTTCACAATATAAAACAAGCCGAAGCTGCGTTGAATAAAGCGGATATAGCGGCATCTTTTACCAAAGCTGTCTGCACGGTTCTTGTCAAAAAAAGTGTTATGGCTGCAAAAAAATACAATAAACTGGTCATTGCCGGCGGAGTTGCGGCTAATAATAATCTGCGTGAAGACTTAAAAAAAGCTTGTTCGGAACAAAATATAGAACTGTTTTTACCCGAAAAGCATTTATGTACAGATAATGGTGCCATGATCGCAGCTCAAGGTTATTATGAATATTTAAACGGAAATATTTCGGGAAATGATTTGAACGCATTTCCGACACAAAATTTAGCTTTCAATTCATAAACAATGAATGTATTTTGCTTGACAATACCGCTTGTTTATGTTAGAATTTACTTAATTAAAAGTATAGAAAGAAGTGTTCGGCATGTATAACCAGCCTTTATATGAATCTGTCGGAAAACCTTTTAAAAAATTAAATATCGGATTATTTACAGACACTTTTACGCCTGATATCAACGGCGTTTCAATATCTGTAGCGACGCTGCGTCAGCAATTAATTGCGATGGGACACAATGTCTATGTTATCACGCCGACACTGGACACGAAATTGTTGTGGACAACGTTCGAAAAAGACGGCATTTTACGTATTCCATCGATTAAATTAAAAAAACTATACGGGTACAGAATTTCACGTCCGTTTTCGATTCGTGCCTTGGAATTTATCAAAAGCATGAATTTGGACATTATTCATGTACACACGGAATTCGGTATTCGCATACTGTCCGAATGGATTTCGTCAATTTTTGCCATTCCTTTCATCTATACATATCACACAATGTATGAAGATTATACGCATTATGTGACTCACGGGCATTTTACCAATGTATCGAAAAAATTAGTTACCTGGTATTCGAAAGTTTTGGTGAACAAAGCGAATGAAATTATCGTTCCGAGTGTAAAAACAAGCGACGCACTGCATGCTTACGGCGTCGAAAAAGAGATTCATTTAATTCCGACTGGGATTGACATCAAACGTTTTAACCGTGACAATGTGGATAAAAATGTTGTCGGTGAATTAAAAACAAAATATAATCTGAACGGAAAGTTCGTAATGACGTATATAGGCAGGTTTGCGCCCGAAAAGAGCGTTGATTTAGTCATTAATGCGTTACCTGAACTGATTAAAAAAATTCCTGATTTATTGTTTTTAGTCGTGGGTTACGGACCGTCGTTTGAAGATTTAAATAATCTTGTAACGAAGTTAAATATCTCTGAACACGTGATTTTTACGGGTAAACAACCTGCTAATCTCATTCAGAATTTTTATGCGCTGGGAGACGTTTTCGTTTCGGCTTCCACTTCTGAAACGCAGGGAATTACGTATATTGAAGCGATGGCAAACGGACTTCCTGTTATTGCACGTTATGATGAATGTCTGGAAGGCGTGTTAATCGAAGAAAAAACGGGTTATTTTTTCACAAATCCGCAAGAATTTATTGAAAAAATGGTCAAATTTTATAAAAGCAGCGATGAACACAAGTCAAATATGAATAAAAACGTTTTGGAAAAAGCAACGGAATATTCGCTTGAAACATTCGGAAATAAGATTATAGCAGTTTATAACAAAGCGATTGACGAGCGGGATATTTCGCAAATAACAAAAAATCGGAAAAACAATGCAAAACCCGTTAAAAAGCTGGTAAAAACAGTAGAAAAGAAAAAATATGAATTCACAAATGAAGTACGTGATTTGATTAAAAAAATTAAATAAAATATCGGAGGAAAACTATGTATTATATAGGTGTTGATTTAGGCGGAACGAACATTGCGGTAGGTTTAGTAGACAAAGACGGTAAAATTATAAAGAAAAAGAGCGTGAAAACGGGTGCTGACAGACCTTTCGAAGAAATTATGAAAGATATGGCTGACTGCGTTTTGGATTTGCTTAAAGAATGCAATATTTCAGTGGACGAAATCGAAAGCATTGGCATTGGTTCACCCGGCGCTTTGAATACCAAGGACGGCATATTGGTTTATGCGAATAATTTTAAGTACGGCAATGAAGTTCCGATGCGTAAACTTATGCAAAAATATATCAACAAACCCGTTTATTTAGGCAATGACGCCAATGTAGCGGCACTCGGCGAAGTTATGGGCGGAGCGGCAAGAGGTGTTGAGAGTGCTGTTATGATTACATTAGGTACAGGTGTCGGCGGCGGAATTGTTATCGACGGTAAAATTTATGAAGGTATGTATTCGGCGGGTGCTGAAATAGGTCATTTAATAATGATTCACGAAGGCGAACAATGTTCTTGCGGACGTAAAGGATGCTGGGAAGCGTATGCGTCGGCTACAGCTTTGATTCGCCAGACAAAAGCGGCGATGATTGCCAACAAAGACAGCTTGATGAACCAAATGACGGATATCGACAACGTTTCAGGCAGAACGGCTTTTGAAGCGGCAAAAAAAGGCGACAAAGCAGGACAGGCTGTTGTGGACAAATATATTCAGTATATCGGCGAAGGACTTATTGATATTGTTAATGTTTTCAGACCTGAAGTGTTGATTATCGGCGGCGGCGTGTGTAACGAAGGTGACTTTTTGCTCAATCCGCTTAAAGAATTTATTTATAAAAACGTGTACGGCGGCGGCAGAACACCCTCACAGATTATCAAGATAGCAGAACTCGGTAACGACGCAGGTATCGTCGGTGCAGCGTTTGTCAGAAACTAAAAAATTAAGAATTTTAATAAATTTCGACATTTTATCAGCGGTATAAAAGTAAAAGGACGTTTCGTTGAAAGTTTTAACGAAGATAGTGGATTTTAGCCATTTTGCGGAATTTATTTTTATACCGTTTTGAATTGTGATAAATTAATATTACCTGTATTTTTATTGGGGTGTCCCCTTTTTTGATGAATTTTTATGAAAAATATTATAACCATTCAACACACAATCCATTCAGCACACCAACGCAATGATCGGGTCTTGGACGGATTGGGAGTTGACAGAACAGGGTATTGAGCAAGCCCGAAAAATCGGTGAAAAACTTTCATTAGAAATAAAAAAAGATGAATATATAATGTATTCATCGGATTTGTTGAGAACTAAACATACAGCGGAAATAATCGGCGAATGTTTGAGTATAAAATCGATTTTTACAAAGAAATTGAGAGAATTCAATCTTGGTGAAGCTATCGGAAAATCTAAAGACTGGGCACGCAAAAATAATAGCTGTCCTGTTTGGGAAAACACGATTGATTGGGCGAAAAACATCGATGAAAAGCCATTTTCGGGAGCTGAATCGTTGCGTGATGTTTGGGACAGATTGATTGAATTTTATAATGAATTTCTAATAAAATCCGATAAAAATATAATTATCGTTTCTCATAGCGGAACATTGAGTGTTTTTTATGCAATATGGCTCGGTTTAGACGTTGAAATGCTTAATAAATGCAATTTAACGAGTGATTCGGGCGGTGTTTCGTTTTTGCGGAAAGATACGGACGGACATCGAATTATTTCGAGGTTAAATGATTTGTCATATAAACGATAATTTTACTAAAACGAGGATAATATGGATAAATGGACGTCGGTATATCAAAAAATTACGGACAAATGCGATTATATAAAGGTTAATACAGCGGCAAATACTGCGTTAATTGAAAAAGCCGAAAAAAAGTTAGGGGTAAAATTTCCCGGTGAACTTAGCGAATTTTTACTTGAAATCAATGGAGATAATTGGTTCATGTTTTCAGTCGAACAAATCATTGAAATCAATACAATTACTCGAAAACTCGATTGTTATATGCCATTAAATTGTCTGTTATTTTTCGCAGGAAACGGTTGCGGCGATTATTTCGGATATCCGGTTGTTGGGCAAAATGAAGTTAATGACAGCAATATTTATCGATGGGATCACGAATATGACAATCGGATTTGGGTTGCGAGCGGTTTAGAAGAAATTATTTTGAAATATTATAATGAAGAAATTAGTTAATGTTCTTTTAAATTTATTACAAAAAAAACGGAAAGGAATAAATCATTATGAAAGAAACAATAAAAAATAAATTAAATTTATTTATAGAAAACGAACAGGAAATCAGAAAAAAGTTTTCTTTGCATTTCGTTATAACCAAGCGAATGGCAGCACTTTTATATGCGCTGGAAAATAAAAAAATCGATATTGATTCAATAAAAAAATGTCATGATATGATTAAGCGAAACACAAACGTTTTTTCGGCTTTTCGCGGAGATATGATTTTATCTACGGCGACTTTGCTTTCATTATCACCAAATCCTCATGAAATGTTCGAAAAAACTTTAAAAGTATATCAAATGTTGAAAGATGTTAAATTTAGATCATCGGAATTTCTCGTAATTGCAGCTTATCAGATTGCCGTTCAAACCGAAGAAAATCAATATATAAATATTGTAAACCGAACACGTGCATTTTATGAGGGAATGAAAAAATATCATTTCTTTTATACGGGACAGGACGATTATATTTTTGCGGCAATGCTGGGACTTTCGGACTTGGAAGTTGAGGCGGCAACAGAACATATAGAACAAATTTACAGACGTTTGAAAAATAAATTTTGGGATAACAACAGCGTTCAAACATTGACACAGGTTTTTGGATTGAACAAAGCCGATGAATATGCTGAAAAACGTATTTTCGTATTGAGAGATGCTTTAAAAGAAAGAAAATTAAAAATGGATAAGAGCTACACATTGCCTGTTTTGGGCATTTTGGCGTTGCTGCCGATTGAAACGGAAGTTATTTTTCATGATATTGATGAAATACAAAAGATTTTACGGGCACAAAAAAAATTCGGTTCGCTGAGCACGACAATGCAAGAAGTCTTACTTTTTTCGGCGGCTGTCGCAACGAGTGAATATACGCACGAAATAGCGGATAACACGTTAACTGCGACATTATCGACTAATATCACTAATATTATTATAGCACAGCAAGCGGCGATGATAGCGGCGATTACAGCGTCATCGGCAGCAGCTGCAGCGTCATCTTGATTTTTGTGATGAAAGAAATAAATTGAATGAATTCTAACATACCGATTTTACGAACAGAACGTTTGATTTTAAGAAAATTCGAAATGCGTGATATACAAGCATTTTTTGAAATAATGAATGACGGGGATATAAACGTATTTTTGCCGTGGTTTACGGCAAAAACGTTGATTGAAGCCGAAAAACAATTAATTAAACAAAATAACGAAAATATTTTTTTCTATGCAATTTGTTTAAAAACCGACGATTTTCCGATTGGTTATATAAATTTATCGAACAATGACAGTCATGATTTGGGTTACGGATTACGAAAAGAACTTTGGAATCAAGGAATTGTCACAGAGGCGTGTTTTGCGGTGGTTGAGCTAATAAAGAACATGGATATCAAGTTTATTACAGCGACGCATGATATAAAAAATCCTGCGAGCGGCGGTGTTATGAAAAAAATCGGTATGAAATATTGCTATTCATATGAAGAATTATGGCAGCCGAAGAATTTTTTGGTTACATTTCGGTTATATCAACTTAATTTTGACGGTCATGATAAGCGGATTTATCGTGAATATTGGGATAAATATCCTGTTCATTTTATAGAAAAAAATATTATATAGTGGAGGAGATATGTATAAACATTGTAAAAAATGTGATAAAGATTATGATTTTATTATAAAAAAATGTCCTGTATGCAAAATAAAATTAGAAAAACACTACACAAAAGAAGAATTGGAACACATAAAAAAAGAAAATGATAAATTAACGGTTATCAATAATTTCTTTTTTCATAATTAATAATAAATATATTTAATCATATTTTATACACGAAAGGATTAATATCATGTTACTTGGAATTGACATAGGCACATCGGGTACAAAAACAGTTTTATTCGACTTGAAAGGCGTTGCGGTGGCGGACGCTTTGGTTGAATATCCTCTTTATCAGCCGCAAAACGGTTGGGCGGAGCAAAACCCTACGGATTGGTGGAGAGCCGTCTGTGAGAGCGTTTCAGCGGTTATTGCTAAGAGCGGCGTTTCGGCGGATGACATTTCGGGTGTGGGTCTTTCGGGACAAATGCACGGACTAGTTATGCTGGATGAAAATGATCGAGTTTTACGTAAAAGTATTATTTGGTGCGACCAACGGACAGGTTTGGAATGCGAACAGATTACGGATATTGTCGGTAAGAAAAAATTGATTGACATCACGGCAAACCCAGCGTTGACAGGCTTTACGGCTTCAAAAGTGCGTTGGGTGCAGAACAATGAACCTGAAATTTATGCAAAAGTAAAAAAGATAATGTTACCCAAAGATTATATAAGATATATGCTCACAGGCGAATTCGCAACAGAAGTTTCCGATGCATCGGGTATGCAATTTTTAGATGTGCCTAAACGCGGTTGGTCAGGCGAATTGTTGCAAATTTTAGGTGTAGATATTTCGTTTTTACCCAAAGTATACGAAAGTTATGAAGTAAGCGGTAAAGTATCGCAAAGCGCAGCGAAACTCACAGGACTCAACGCAGGAACGGCAGTAGTAGGCGGCGGCGGCGACCAAGCGGCGGGCGCTGTGGGCAACGGCATTGTAAAACAAGGCATTATTTC
>JGI994J12354_10002185_pt1 | contig 19283 bp, 17 predicted proteins | sample IntmicLarv3ML3BL_FD_12354 | JGI IMG/M metagenome (IMG submission 12354)
TAGCTACTACCTGCAGAATGGGCATGGGGATGTTATCCAGCTGACGAATGCCAGTGGTGCACTCACCAAGACGTATGACTACGATGCGTTTGGTGTAGAGCGAGATGCGGATGCGCAGGATTCTAATCCATTTAGGTATTGTGGGGAGTATTTCGACCGAGAAACGGAAACCATTTATCTGCGGGCGAGATACTATAACCCCAGAACTGGGCGGTTTACGGCCGAGGATCCTATTGGCGATGGGTTGAATTGGTATACTTATTGTGTGAACAATCCGATTCGATTTATTGACCCCACAGGCTTAGAAATATATCTTTCCGGGACAGAAGAAGAGGCATGGGAAATTTATAATGATTTAAGCATGTTATCGCACGATGCACTGGAGTTAAAATATATTCGCCAGGATGATGGTAGTTATACGTATAAAGTTGTAGTTGTAGAGATGAATTATGGCAAGGATTATGGTGGTGTGGATTATAGTTCGGGCACGGAATTGATAAGATCATTAATTACTAACGATAAAAAAGTAACCGTGCAGTACAGGACCAGTGTAATGAATGAAACCTATACTGACGATTTTTATGCACATAAGAAAGGCGAGCCTGCTGATGCGCGCATTTATTATAATCCTAAACATAATCCATATGATCCTTATCCAATACGTAATGCAGATGGTGAGATTGTCAAAGAAGGGCAAAAGAACGCTTATCTCAGTTTAGCACACGAATTGATTCACGGACTTGGGATTGTTGAAGCTACAACAGAAAGTCCAGGAGTCTACGCTAACGACAACGAAGAATATGCAACGATTGGATTATTAGGTGAGAGAAATAGGCGTATTACAGAAAACGATATATTAGCAGAGCATGGAAAAGAACAACGGGTCGGTAGATAAAAGATGTAGGCATAGGTAACATTTAAGTTACATTAAGGAGAGATAATTATGAAGATTTTCAAGAGAAAAACGTGGGTTATAGTATTTTCAATTGCTATACTTCTCTTCTCAGTCACAACTTTAGCACAGTCTGAATTTAATGTCCAATTGTCTCCGAATAAGATATTCGTAAACGATGAAGAAAAGGTGTTTGAAGCACCAATAGTTTCCATAGGTGACAAAACATATGTACCGTTACGTGAATTTTCAGAGAAGCTTGGCATGTTTGTTGAATGGGATAGCGAAGAGAAAAGTATTCAAATAAATGGCAATAGTGCAAGCAATGATGGCAATATTATTAGCATATTTGTATATCCACCATGGGTATCCTCAAAATTTGCCTATCAAATTGATTTTACCACATATGGACAAATAGCAACATCGATTGGGTCGATAAAAGGTGAGTTTGTCAATGACACAAAAGTTTTCATTCCGAAAGTTACTCGATATACGGATTTAGCCGATGTAGACAGAGAAAAATTATCAAATCTCATTTCAAAATTATCCGATACCGAAAAAACCGGAGGTGTCGGGTATGATGGTTGGGGAATCACTGTGTTTTATCAAGGTAAATTTTATGAATATTCATATATCAATAAGGATATCTTTGAATATTACGCTGAAAATGGCCCTGGCAGACTTGAAGAAATATGGACAGTAAGCAATCCTATGGCTGAAACTATTGTAAATCTTCAAGAGTTTTCGCCCATTAAAGTATATCCATTCAGTTTTAGTGGTTTCAGTCCTGATGATATTGATAACTTCGTAGAACAGCTCATTTGCGAATGCACTTTCCCATCAAAGCCATGGGTAGCGGAAGAGTTAGCGAAGGTTGGTGGATGTAACCATGTGATTCCCGAAAACAATTGATGAAATCGCAAATGATTCATAGCTTAACACACCTGCCGCCCTCAAAAACTAAATCCACAGCAAAAAAACAGTAAAACGCGGGTTCCGCGGCTAAAATTCAGCCGCGGAATCCGCGTTTATACTTCACCTACGACGCCAACGGTAATCAACTACTACGATTCGACAGTGAGTTGGACGAAGAAACACTGCTCTCGCTAAATGCCGTATACAGAAATCAACACTTACGACCCGTGCAATCGGCATCACCACAACCCAACTCTGGGATGATTCGAATATTCTTGTAAATTTTATTACTAAGCATTTCCACTGCAAAGATACCCTATCCGTTAGGTTATTCTTCAACATTTTCCATCTGACCTATTTCCACTCGAATCTCCGTACCCTTATCAATTTCGCTTGTGATTTCCACGCTTCCCTCATGATAAGCGGCAATGTGCTTTACGATTGACAACCCTAGACCCGTGCCGCTGATTTTTTTAGAGCGTGATTTATCCACTCTGTAAAATCGTTCAAAAATTCTGTCATGGTGTGCTTTATCAATGCCTATCCCTGTATCGGACACGACGATTTGCGTTTTTCCGTTTTCAGAGGGAGTTGCAACATTGATTTTTCCGCCTTGCTTATTATATTTAATTGCATTTTCAATGAGGTTGTATAAAAGCTCAAACATCATCTGCTTGTTTGCGGCAATGATATTTTCAACCGACGGAATATCAATTGTCACCGCCATGTCCGTGGCTTTGGGTTTTAGATTTTCATATACCTCACTTATTACCCCGGTTAAATCAAACCGTTCAAATGTTTTTTCTTTTTCTTCGTCAATCTCTGACAGCCGCATAATATCCTCAATCAAGCTGATTAAACGGTCAGACTCTTTTTTTACCATTTCGGCAACGCCGATAACATCCTCCTGCTTTACCATGCCATTTGCCATAAGCTCGGCAAAACCGAATATTGTGGTGAGCGGTGTTTTCAGCTCATGCGTTACATTTGCGGTAAATTCACGCCGCATTTTTTCCGACTTCGCCTTTTCGCTTACATCAAGAAACAGAATTAAAGCACCGTTATCAACCGAGCTGAAAAAAATGTGATAGGTTTTTTCGGAAATAGTAAGCACAATATTGTCGTTACTACCGGACATCACTTCTTTCATGTGCTCCAAAACAGACACATTCCGTATAATTTCCAAAATATTTTTGCCAATCGGATTACCTTTTACATTTAATATAGAAAGAACGCTTTTATTTGCCGATAAAATGCTTCCGTCTTTATCCGTTAGTATTAACCCCTCATTCATGCTTTGGGTTACAGTATCAAGCAGGGCGTTCTTTTTTGAAATCTGAACGAGCGCATCCTCTATCTGCTGTTTTTGAGAAGTAATGGTCTTTACAAAGGTCGATAATTCATCATAGGTTTCGATTTTACTATTAAAATCAATTTTGTTGATTGGTTCGATAATCTTTTTCGTAAGGCTTTTTGCAGTGAGTAAACAGAAAAGTAAAATAAGCAGGATGATTATAATGTTTTGCGGTAGCACACTTATAAATATCCCGTAAATACTGGCGCTTGTTTTCGCAACACGCAGTATATTTCCGTTTGACAACCGAAGCGCATAATAGTAAGTTTCGCGGCCGACCGTTTCGGAAACACGCTTTTCCTCGCCAATGCCGCCTTGTACGGCTTCTATAATTTCTATTCGGTCACTATGATTTTCAAGTTCCTCCATATTCACACCGTTGTCGTACAAAACCTTGCCGTCCGGTGCGACAAGTGTAATTCTAAGCTCGGTATTTGATAAATTCAGCTTGTTGATATATTCCGCTTGCGTAGGCTCTGCGTTCAGCACTCGTTCCAAAAAAGCCGCGTTGCTTTGTATTTCACTTTCCACCTGCTGTGTAAGACTGCCGTAAAAGGTGACAATAAGCAAGGTAGATGATAAAACAACACTGCAAAAAGTCAAAATAATCATATTGATATAAATTCTGTTTTTCATGGCTACTCACCCACTTTATATCCGACATTGCGAACGGTTTTAATGATTTCGCAGCCTGTGCCGAGCTTTTGCCGCAATGTTTTGATGTGCATATCAACCGTTCTTGTTTCACCCTCAAAGTCAGTTCCCCAAACCCTTGACATGATTTTATCCCGGCTGAGGACTAACCCTGCGTTTTCCACAAGCATTGTAAGCACCTCAAATTCCTTATATGTCAGAGCAACGCTTTCGCCGGAAACCGTTACTGTATGCTTTTCGAGATTTACTTCAACATTCTGATAAACCAAAGGTGCTGTACTTTGCTTCTGCGTTCCGCTTCTGCGTAATACCGCTTTTATTCTTGAAGAGAGTTCAAGAACGGAAAAAGGCTTGACGATATAATCGTCCGCACCCAAATCCAAGCCTTTTACCCTGTCATATTCGCTGTTTTTTGCCGTAAGCATAATAACGGGGATTTTGCTTGTTTGCGTATTTGCTCTAAGTGCTTTCAAAATAGATATACCATCCTCGCCCGGAAGCATTATATCAAGCAATATAATGTCGGGCAGCTCCGTTTTTATATTCGCCCAAAACGCTTCCGAACACTCAAAGCCAATCGCCTTGAAATGCACCGCATCCAAAGCATACAATATAAGCTCTCTTATGTTATCATCATCTTCAACAATAAATATTTTCGGCATAAGCATCTCTCCTATATAATTCGCTTGTTTTTGTGTTCTCCTGTAATGGAAAAAATCGCCCATTCCGCAATATTAACCGCATGATCGCCAATGCGTTCAAAATACTTTGCAATCATAAGCAAGTCCATTGCCTGTTCGCCGTTTTTTGTGTCCTCATGGATTAAATTAATTAAATCCTTCTTTACTGCACAAAATAGCTCATCAACAACATCATCATGTTTTATCACTTCATTTGCCGTTTCAATATTCTTGTTTACATATGCGTCTATGCTTTTGCCTACCATTTTTATGGTTTCCTCCGCCATTTGACCTATATGCTCCGGCTTTTTGATATATACAGCTTCGGCAAGCAGCAGCGTGATTTCCGAAATATCGGTCGCATGGTCGCCGATACGCTCCATATCGGTTATCATTTTAAGTGCGGTGGAAATTAGGCGTAAATCTGTTGCAATCGGCTGTTGATGCAGTATGAGTTTTAGGCAAATAGCTTCAACCTCTTTTTCCATAGCATCTATCTCATCATCAATTTCTATGGTCTTTTTTGCTAAGCTTATATTTTGTTCAATAAGTGCCTTAGCGGCCATCGCAATGGCGTGCTCAATAAGAGAACCCATCCTCAGCAAGCTGTTATTCATTTGTGTAAGCTGTTCGTCAAACCGTGTACGCATTATCCAAACCTCCCTGTGATATAATCCTCAGTCCGCTTGTCTTTTGGGGCGGAAAACATTTCATCTGTTTTGTCATATTCAATCACTTCGCCCAAGAGGAAAAATGCTGTTTTATCGCTAATTCTCGCCGCCTGCTGCATATTGTGTGTTACGATAACAATGCTGTATTTTTCTTTTAAATCAAGTGTTAGCTCCTCAATCTTCCCCGTGGAAATAGGGTCAAGGGCCGATGTCGGCTCGTCCATCAAAAGCACCTCCGGCTCAACTGCCAATGCTCTTGCGATGCAAATACGCTGTTGCTGGCCGCCTGATAATGAAAGGGCGGATTTTTTAAGTCTGTCCTTAACCTCATCCCAAATAGCAGCGCTTTTGAGAGATTTTTCAACGATTTCGTCCAGGCTGTGTTTTTGCCGTATGCCGTGTGTACGTGCTCCGAACGCTATATTATCGTATATGCTCATGGGAAAAGGATTAGGCTTTTGAAAAACCATTCCGACACGTTTGCGTAAAAGCATACTGTCCATACCGCCATATATGTTTTCGCCGTCTAGCAATACCTCGCCTTTTATTTTACAGTTTTCAACCAAGTCATTCATACGGTTCAGCGTTTTCAAAAGTGTGCTTTTCCCGCAACCCGACGGACCGATAAAAGCCGTTATTTCTTTTTCTTCGATAGACAAATTCACATTTTTAAGCGCCTTGAATTCACCATAAAACAAATCTAAGTTCTTTATTTCAAATTTTATCATATTTTTATCCTTTCGACAACCTTTTTGCGGCAAATTCTGCCAAAGCGTTAATTCCAACCACCATAACGATAAGCACAAGAGCGGTTGCGTAGGCTTCCGGGGCGTGTAGACCCTCGCTTGAAAGAGTATACATATGCACCGACAATGTTCGTGTTGATTGCTGCCAAAATAGCTCTTGTGTGGCGGCGTTGTAAAACTGCGGTATTTGTGCAACCGTTCCCGCTGTGAAAACAAGGGCTGCGGTTTCACCCACGATTCGCCCGATGGCAAGAATAACGCCCGACAAAATTCCCGGCACAGCCGCAGGGAGTACAATGCGAAATACGGTTCTAAGCCGTCCCGCTCCCAACCCGAATGAACCCTCTCGATAGCTGTCCAGCACGCCTTTTAACGCTTCCTCGGTTGTTCGCATAATCAGCGGCAAAATCATAATTGAAATGGTGAGGACACCGGACAGCATGGAAAGTCCGAGTTTCAAATAAACCACAAAAAATATTGAGCCGAAAAGTCCGTACACGATTGATGGTATGCCGGAAAGTGTTTCAGCGGTCACGCGCACGATTCCGACAAGCTTATTCCCTCTTTTTGCGTATTCAACAAGATAAATCGCCGTAAATACACCGAGAGGCACGGTGATAATAAGGGATAACAGGGTGAGCAGTATCGTGTTAATAATAGAGGGTAACATAGAAACATTTTGACTTGTGTAAGTAAGTGAAAACAAAGACCATTTCAAGTTTGGCAAGCCCTTGATAGCAATATATCCAATCAAAAAAGCAAGCGTAAACAAAGCGATACAGGCCGCGGCATATGTAATTACAGATAGGAATACATCCGATATTTTTTTATGTTTCATTTTGTCAATCTCCCTTTTATAAACGAAAAGGATAGGTTGATTAGAAGAATGAATATAAACAATACAACGCCCGTTGCGATAAGCGCTTCACGGTGCAAGTCTGCCGCATAACCCATCTCCATCACAATATTTGCGGTCAATGTCCGAACGCCCTTAAATAGTCCGGCGGGCATTCTCGCTTGATTACCCGCAACCATAATTACCGCCATTGTTTCGCCTATCGCACGGCCGATACCCAAAACCACACTTGCAAAAATACCCGACTTTGCCGCAGGAACAAGTGCAAAATATACGCTTCGGTTATGACTTGCGCCAAGAGCCAATGCGCCCTCATAATATGAGTTTGGCACGGCTCTGATTGCACTTTCGGATATTCCGATAATTGTTGGGAGTATCATGATTCCAAGTAATATTGAAGCGGTTAAAATACTTTTTCCTGTGCCGCCGAAAACATCCTGCATAAACGGAACAAGCACCATAAGCCCGAAAAATCCGTAGACAATAGACGGAATGCCTGCCAATAAATTAAGCGCCGGCTTTGCGATTTTATAGAGCCAAGGAGGGCACATTCTTGCCATGAAAACCGCCGTTAATATGCCAATGGGAACGCCGGCAATAATCGCCCCTGCCGTCACATAAAGACTGCCTAAAATCATAGGGAATATGCCAAAGCTTGCAGGCGTGTCTGTAGGCGACCAGTCCTTGCCAAGCAGGAAATTAAATACGCCTATTTTAGTCATCGCCGGGAATCCGTTCGCAAATAGAAATATGCAAATCAAAAGCACCGAAACAATAGAGGACAGGGCGGCAATCAAAAACACGCCGCCCATAAGCTTTTCTTTTATTTGGTTTTTCAATTTAATTCCGCCCATGTTGTAACATCTCCGATATATATCTTTTTCACATTTTCTTTAGATAAATCCGTAATAGTGTTATCTTTGTTTACAATCACCGCAATGCCATCAAGTGCAATTTGCATTTCCGTCAGCTTTTCTTTTTCGCTGTCTTTTAATTCGCGGCTTGCCATTCCGATTGTGTATGCACCCTCAATTGTGCTGTTTACGCCCGTTGTACTGTCGGTTATTTGCAGTTGTATGGTTGCGCCGGGATTGAGCAGTTTATATCCCTCAATCAATTCCTCCATAAGCGGTGCAACAGAGCTTGAGCCGCCGACTGTGATGCTTCCGCTTGGCTTGTTCCCGCTATAAGCAGGTGCGGTATCATCAATCGGTATGTATTTTTTAGCTGCAATATCCTGTCCCTCTTTTGACAGAATATAGCTGATAAAATCATTTGCGACCTCGTTTGTTTCATCTCTCGTAAAAATGTTAAATGGGCGGGATACCTTATATGTGCCGTTTTTGACATTTGCGGTTGTAGCTTCCACTCCGTCAATTTTAACCGCTTTCACGGTATCGCTCATAGAACCCATCGAAACATAACCGATGGCATAAACATCATTTTGGATTGTGGATAAAATGGCGTTTGTGTTGTTCTCTGTGCCCGCATCTTTCATAACCAGGTCTTTTTTCGTTCCGTCCGCCTTTTTTTCTTCAATGCCAAAAAGTTCAACGAATGCCCCTCTCGTTCCCGACCCGGGCTCACGAGTTGTTACGTTAATCGGCTTATCTGCCGAAAACTCTGTGCCGCCACCGCCGCACCCCGTCAGTAAGCTCATGACGAGCCCGGTCAATAGAAAACCAACCATAAATTTTTTCATACACTTTAACCTCACTTTTTTTAGTACAAATCTTGTCTGTGTTTTTATTGTAGCGTGTTAAAGTAAAATCTACATTCCTGCTTGTGTAAAATGTGGGTAAAAAATAATCAGTTTGCGATCGCTGACTGTATTTTTAACATAATCGCTTGTATTCTGAAATATTCAAAAAAAACTACATAATAATATCACTCTTCCCTCGATATTGAATCTCCGCATCCTGCCTTGCATGCACAGCATCTTCGTAGTTTTCAAAATAACCGATGAAAATAGAGCTCTTTTTCCCGACCGTGATTTCAACCTTCCATTTTCGATTTCGAAGTACCCATTTGACACCCGGGATTTTCTTGTTGGTTGTATTGCTTGCTTTGATTTCAGGGAAATGAATACAGCCGCGGGGTGTTCTGTGGAACGCTTTATCGCACGTCCTGACAAAGCGGCATATGTCAATAAATCGGGACAATATCACGCCGGTCATACTGGGAGAAATGTTGTAAATTTGTGCAAGCTGCGTTTGTGTGAGTTCAAAGCCATTATAAACACTGTCAATCCACGTTTGAATCAACTTCCTGTCACGCTCCAGCTTGACTCCGGCAAGGGCCGAATGAATAATATACTCTATATACGCCATATCAAAAAAGCGTTTCATAGTATGGTCACTGTATCTAACAAGATTGTATTTATTGCTTTCATTTTCCGCACCAATGCCGGCATCTAGTGATGCAATATGCAATATATCCGTTACTTTGAGATACCAGTCATACCGAAGCCCCGATTCTTTGAGTAAGCATTTTAAGGCTTCCTCTGACGCATTGGGGTTGCCTGCAATAATTTTTTTAGATTCCGTGTAATTGCGCCATTGATTACCGCTGATTTTTATGACATTTCGCTCTCTCAGTAAATGAACCATTTCATACCGAATGTAGGCACAGATAGTATCCACAAATTCCTTGCGGTCAAATTCTTTTGCCTCTCTTTTATAGTAAGCAATAATACCCTTCCATAACCCAATCAGCCCCACATGACGGAGTTCTTCCCTTGCTTCCGAATCTACACGGTAATATGTATGCGCAATTATTTTTTCTACATAAACCTTATATTCGTCAATTAGGTGGTCCATTTGTGCATCAAGTATCTGCATATTGCTCACCGCCAATCATCCGTCTTGTATATTCCTTCGCAACATATTGTCCGAAAGTGAGGTGGTTTTTACTTGCTTTTTGACACACCTCATTGATAGGGACAGGAATCATTACAAACAGCTTTTTCATAGAGCTATCACTCCGCAGGCAGCTTCCGCAGCTTTTTGTATATCCGTTTTTCAGTGCATCACCGCGGATTGTTTTCTCGTTTCCGCAGTCGCATTTACAATTCCATGTGGTGCGTCCGGGACCTTTGCTTTCGCCTTTACCTAAGACCACCAGCTTCCCGAACCGTTGTCCGCTTATGTCATATCCTTGATTTTTGGCCATTGTAATCCTCCTATTCACATCTGTCATTTCAGCCATATCCTCGCCTTTTTTACTGTTGCCGATTTGTGTCGGCAGTTATGTTGTGATTTATAATCACCATCCTTTGCAAAAAAAAGTTGTGCTTGCTTGCGGCATGCTTGTATATATAACTCGTATCACGAATTGCTTTTCGCAGGGCATTGAATTGTTATGTGTCCATATCCTGTTTGTGATTTAATATCACAGTACAAAGATATCACATATGTGATTATATGTCAACATTTTTTTATTTTCCGAAAAAACATTGACTTTTAATCACTCTCGTGCTATTGTATGTGTGAGAACACTAGAAAGGAGGCTTGATTGTGGACTTGTACGCACGAATAAAAACACGCAGAATTGAGTTGGGTATATCACAAGAAGCCTTAGCGAAAAAACTTGGATATTCAGATAGGTCAACAATCGCAAAAATTGAAAGCGGCATCAATGACATAACACAGACAAAAATAATAGCATTTGCAGAAGCTTTGGAAACGACGCCGGTCTATTTAATGGGCTGGGCCGCCGAATTTTCTGTGCAAGAAAGTCCCTTCACCGAATACCCCTATACGCCAAAAGAACAATCCAATATGAAAAAATACCGTGCCGTCGATGACCACGGCCGCCGAACAATTGACACGGTAACGGATTATGAATATGAACGCTGCTACCCGGATAGCCCCTTAGAACTCCGGGTGATGGAGTTCCCTGTAGCCATAGAGCCGGCCGCCGCCGGATTCGGCAATTACCTAACCGACAGCGGCTTTGAGCAAGTCAGCCTAAACGCCGCAAAAGTCCCGCTAAAAGCCAAGTTCGGCATACGCGTATCCGGCAACAGTATGGAGCCGGAATATAAGGACGGTGACATTGTCTTTGTCGAACCCATGCCGGCCATCCTAAATGGAGATTTGGGTATATTTAACCTGGACGGCGAAGCCATTTTTAAAAAACTTGTCGTAGATGCAGAGAACAAAACCATCATCCTGCGTTCATTAAATAAGGAATACAACGACCGGATTGTACCAAGAGGCTCAAACTTGCACACGTATGGCCGGGTGCTGGGGAAGGCTGAAAAATAAAATCATCAAGAGCCGGAAATCGGGTTCCCCCATGAACAAAAAAGATTTCAAGCATTAAGAGAAGCCATTGAACTGACGACACTTCAATAAAAAGGAGCCGCCCATGAAAAAGTTACTCCTCCTCTTACTCCTCCTCCTGCCTCTCACCGCCTGCGAACGCACCACCTTGCCGGACACCCCAAAAACACTCAATATCTTCGTACCAACGCAAGACGACAGCTGGCAGCTTGCCTCCCCCGAAACCGTTGGCGTAAACGGTGAGCGCCTTAAAGAGCTGCACAGTGAACTTGCAAATGTAGAGATTTACGCCGTCGTAACCGTAAAAGACGGCTACATCATAGATGAATATTATAAAGAAGGCTACAGCGAAAAAACCCGCTTCGCTCTGTATTCCTGTACAAAAAGCATTACCTCCGCCCTAATCGGTATAGCCATTGAAAACGGCTTTATCGAAGGCACCGACGTCAAACTGACGGCCTATTTTCCGCAACTTGCTGCGTCAGAAGACGCAAGAAAACAAGACATAGCGGTAAAGCACCTGTTAAACCAAACGGCAGGCATCACCTGGGCGGAATCCCCCGGCGATTCCCTGCGGCACATGGTGAAGGAAGAAGAAAACTGGGTGGATTACATTCTGTCGCTTCCCATGGAGAAGGCACCCGGCGCGAAATTCAATTACAGCACAGGAAATTCTCACCTCCTAACCGCACTTTTGCAGCAAGCAACAGGCGAACGCGCCTACACCTTCGGTAAAAAGTACCTGTTTGAGCCCTTAGGCATGACAAGCGTTCGCTGGAGCGTTGACAAGCAGGGCATCGCAGCTGGTGGAAACGGGCTTTCCATGACCGCCCGCGACGCCGCAAAGTTCGGCCTGCTGTACGCAAACGGCGGCAAATGGGAGGGTCAGCAAATCGTTCCTGAAGCCTGGGTTGACGCCTCCACAAAAACCCAATCCGATGGCCAACAAGGCAGCGTCTTCACCCATGGCTATCAATGGTGGATAGGGGAGCGGTACTATTTCGCCCAAGGACACGGCGGGCAATATATTTTCGTCGTGCCGGAAAAGAACCTCGTTACCGTCATAACAAGCAGCCTGGAAGGCAACGCCGCCCTGCCAAGAACCTATTTCACAAACTACATCCTGGCCGCCTGTAATTAAAAAATTGAACTTAGGTAAGGTGAATTATGTCTCAAAAACAATTTGAACGCTATATCGAATTCCTGAAAAAAAAGCAGCAAAAACACCCGAAAATCTTCAAATTGAACACCGGACTGTTAATCATATGGGGTTTTGTGTACATGTTTTTAATGCTGGCACTGGAAATTGGGCTCATGCTGTTTATCGTCCTTGCCTCTGCTGTTGCGGGGCCGCTGGGCGTTGTGCTCGTCTTTTTCCTGGCCACTGTGCTGCTGCAAACAGTAATCGGAATCGTGCGGCTCTTTGCCTTCCGGGCAGCCCCGCCGGAGGGCGTCCAAGTCACCAAAAAGAACGCACCGGAGCTGTACAAAATTATAAAAGACCTGGAGCGGCAAATGAACAGTGCAAAAGTGCATAAAATTCTGCTGACAACCGACTTAAACGCGTCGGTTATGCAAGTTCCCCGTTTCGGAATTCTGGGCGGGTATAAGAATTACCTAAGCATCGGTACCCCGCTCCTCGTGATGCTGGATCCGACCCAGTGTAAAGCAGTCATTGCCCACGAACTGGGACACATATCGCGCAGCCACGGCAAATTTACCCTTTGGGTGTGCCGAATGGCCGAAACGTGGGAAAAGACAATTGACAAGATGGTAGGGACGACAACCCTGGGCGAAATGTTCTTCTTGTATTTTTACAAGTGGTTTATCACCCGCTTGCGTACCCGTTCTCTTGTTTTGTGGCAGGTGCATGAAAGTGACGCCGACAAGGATGCCGCAAACAACATAAGTCCGCAAGCCTTGGGTGACGGACTGAGCCTGTTGGGACTGCATGAAATTGACCTTATGCAGGGCTTTTGGAATGATTACTACTGCACCTCCGTCGAAATGGAAGTCCCTGCGTCATTGCATGCCCTGTATCGAAAGGCTGCTGCGGCGCGCAGCAAGGACGCCTGCGAGATTTTCCACAAAGCCCTTTTAAGCATAAAAACCGACTGTACGCACCGCCACCCCTCCCTAAAAGACCGCTTGGCCTTTATAGGCGCCGAGGAGCACTGCCCGAAAATCCCTACTGAAAATGCCGCCGATGCCTGGATTCCTGCCGAGCTGCTGGAAACGGTAGAGCGATTTTGGCGCGATGCCATCGCAGCGGCCTGGCAATTGGAGCGTACTGACCGCCTGCTCTATGCAGCCCGCCTGAAGGAACTGTCAGAAAAGTCCCTAACCACCGCCGAGCAGGACGAAAAAATACTGTGCACACAAAAAGTACACGGCACAAAAGCCGCCTGCACCCTAGCGGAAGAAATCCTAAAAGAGGACAGCCTGAACCCGGCTGCAAATTTTGTCCTTGGCCTGCAACGCTCAATTCTGGGTGACTTTGGAAGCATTGACCTGCTGATGCGTGCCGTCAATAAGAAGCCCGCGTATTTTAAAGCGGTTTCCGAGCGAACAAGCTGGCTCCACACATATTTCAGAACTCCGGAGGACTTTGAAAAATTCCAACGGCAATACCGCCCCGTCTTTGAAAAATACGGCCCGCATCACAACTACATAACCTATCTCAGTCCGGGTACAGCTTACACCCTCCACATGGACGACAGCGTAAAGCACGAAATCCAAAACATACTGGAGGCAACGGGCCGCATTAAAAAAGCCTTCCTCATGAAAAAGAAGGAACAGGGCGAATATGAGCACATGTACATACTCTATATCGCGCAGCACAAGTGGGGCAAAAAACCGCAATACGGAAAAGAATTTGCCCACCTTGATCACCGTCTGCGCCTGCTGGCAAGCCGCCGAAAAATCGTTATATTGCCCATTTTTGATGAAGGTATCGCAAGCAAGCGCTACCTGCAACGGGTCAAAAAAACCTACGCCATAAGGGTAAAATAACAGGGAAGGAGCCTTCAAAAATGAAAAAACCCACCACCCTTCTCCTCCTCTCCGCCCTGTATTAAAAACAGCATAAAAAAAGATTCTGCGGATAATACGTCCACAGAATCTTTTTTAATATACATAGATTTATTTGTCAAAAACCTTTTCAGCCTGCACGCCAAACCGCCGCAGAATATCGTCGATCTGATACACCGGATTGCCGTGGAAATAGGAGCGGATGATGTTGTTGAACTTCTTTGTAAAGCGTTCGGGAATGGCCGCCTTACCCTTACAAGCACCCAAGAGGCTGCCTGCAGTGGCCGCAGTACAGTCGTTATCCATACCCATCGCAACCGTTTCACCTATCGTCTTCACAAAGTCGCCGCCGCCAATCATCAATCCGAAAATCGTCAAACAAGCATTGTTGTTTGTATGTACCGGACTCATTCCGGCAAACCGCTCTTCAACCGCCGCCCGCGCAGCCTTGTAGTCCTTAATATCCTTGCCGGCCTCCAAAGCCCAGCGCACATCACGGGCAAGGTCGCAGTCCTGCGGAATTTCGGAAAGCCCGATTTTCAATGCCTCAATGGGGCAGTCAACAGCAAAAGCCGCCGAAATCGCCGCCGCAAAGAACATCTCTCCGTAAATTCCGTTTTGGCGGTGGGACAGATATGCATCGCGGTACGCCATCTCTGCCGCCTTTTCCGGGTAAGCGGGTGCCATATAAGCAAAGGGGTCACAGCGGATATCCGCCCCAATCCAGTGCCGGTACGCGTTGTCAATACCGCCCAGCTGCATAGGGTCAGCCCCCGCCTGCAGGCCTTTAAGAGCAACATCCTCAGCCGTACAAGCCATAGGCAGGTACTTAAGCCAAGTAGCCCCCGCGCCCGCCGTCGAAAAGTCAACTCCATTTTCTTCCGCAATCAGCAGCCCCAGTATCGTGTAAACCGTATCGTCGTCCACAGGAACCCCGTCCAGGCCGTCACGGGTATATTGTTCGCATCTGCCAATGATGTATCGAAGCTGGTAAGGGTAGGGGACAGCACTCCAATAGTCCACAGGAGGGAACGCATCGCCAATATGCGAAGCCCAGTTTTCCATATCCTTGATTTCCCAAAACTCAACCGGCGCACCCAATGTGCACCCCACCATACGTCCAAGCAATGCCCCCTCAAGACGGTCCGCATATTTCGCCTTGTCAAGCGTCTGCCACTGCCGTCTGGGCCCGTCCGCGCGCAAAGCGCGGATTGCTTCCAGGTCGTCAGGCTGCCGCGCAAGGCATTCCGCCGACGGTGCAAGTGCCTTCATAGAAGCAAGCTGCGCCACAAGGTCTCCCTCAAGCTTTTCCAAAAGCGCGCCAACCTGCTGATTCCCGTTTTCGTGTGCCACCCTGGCAAATTCAATAATGTGGTTAACTACCCCGCCCAATTCGGGGATTTTAGGATATGCCATAAAGAAATTCTCCTTCCGATTTTTAAATGAAGCTATAATCAATTAACTTGAAAACAAGTGTATTTGTTTTCAAGAATGCTGCAACTGCAGCGTAGGGCGACCTGCCGCCCTTAATTGACTATATAATAAGTATATCACAGAAAAAACAAAAAATCTACGCCCGTTTTCCAAAATTAAAAAGAAAAATCACCCGTAAGGGAGACCCCATATAACCGCTCGCAATGACGGGGACTGAGGGAACGAAGAAAGCGACGCAGACGCAAAAAAACAGCGGCGCTGTTTTGCCCGTATGAGGGGCGACAGTTCCGCTGTTCTGCAATTTACTTTTCGCTTACGATTTCCTTGATGGAGGCGGCGACTGTTGCAATGCCCGACAGCTCCGAGGGGATGATGAGCTTTGTGGACTTGCCGTCTGCAACCCTTGCCATGGCGTCGAAGGACTTCAGGGCAATGACCTTTGAGGAGGGGTTTGCGTCGTTGAGCTGTTTGATACCCAGCGCGGTCGCTTCCTGTACCTTGATGATGGCTTCCGCTTCACCTTCTGCACGGAGGATGGCCGATTGCTTCTCCGCTTCGGCAACCAAGATGGACGATTCCTTCTTACCTTCGGCAACCAGGATTGCGGACATCTTTTCACCTTCGGCAATCAGAATGGATTGGCGGCGTTCACGCTCTGCCTTCATTTGCTTTTCCATTGCGTCTTGGATTTCACGGGGGGGCAGGATGTTTTTAAGCTCTACGCGGTTTACCTTGATACCCCAGGGGTCAGTGGCTTCGTCCAAGATTAAGCGCAGGCGCGAGTTTATCAAATCTCTGGAAGTAAGGGTTTGGTCAAGCTCAAGCTCACCGATGATGTTTCTCAGGGTGGTTGCTGTTAAGAACTCAATGGCCTGCAGGGGTCTTTCAACGCCGTATACATACAGCTTCGGGTCGGTAATCTGGAAGTAGACAACGGTGTCAATCTGCATGGTTACGTTATCCTTTGTGATAACCGGCTGAGGAGGGAAGTCAATGACCTGCTCCTTTAAAAGCACCACCTTCACGATTTTGTCCATAAAAGGAATCTTTACGTGGAGGCCGTTGTCCCAGGTTGTGTAATATGTACCAAGGCGCTCAACAACGATATTGTACGCTTGAGGGACAATCTTGATATTCGCGATGATAATGATTGCAACAAAAATACCTAATGCTAAAAATATCCATTCCATAGTATTTCTCCAAGCCTTTCTACCCGCAAAAATTTATTTTTCGACACCTGCCGCAGGCAAACAGGCGTATATACAAAGGGATTACTGTTCGGTAACTGCGCTGACAAACAGCTTGACGCCTTCAATGCGGTCTATGGACACTTTTTCACCTTTTGCTATTATAGCTCCGGTTGCGCTGCGTGCGGTCCACTCAATGCCTTGCAGCTTGATTTGTCCTTCGCCCTTGTCGTTGTCGATTGTAATGCTTACAAGCCCTATTTTGCCGATAACCGAGTCAATGATATTTGTGGGAACCTTTTTGGCGTAGACAAATTTCTTCACCAATGGCCGCGTGGCAAACAGCAATATCAAAGTAGACACCACAAAAACGGCAATCTGCACAATTGGACTTAGCCCAAGCATCGAGGCAAATAACCCAAGCAGTGCGCCTAAGGCCAGCCAGATGCTTACCAGCTGTGTAGTCAACGCCTCCAATACGACAAATGCTACCACCATAATAAGCCATACATACGGACTCATTCATATCACCATCCTTTCTTTATATATATAGTATACTGTTTTTTTACAAAATATGCAATAGGTATTTTTCGTTTGTTTGCAATTTATCCGATGACTAACCCGCCCTAATGCCCCACGGGGGGGCAAAGGGCGGCTAAGCCACTGGATAATTCGGCTAAGGTTCAGTGGGGCAACCCCACTGAACCAAGTCTCATTTATCTATAGCTTACGTAGCCTTCGCCTGCGATGAGGGCTTGCCCTTCTGCACTTTGTATCCATTCGAAGAGCTGGCGCTCGGGGCTATTTTCCGGGGCATCTTTACGGATTGCCGCGTAAAAGTCATTTACGAAGGGGTAGCTTCCCGACTGTATGCTTTCGTTTGAGGGCAGCACGCCGTCAACGGACAGCATGGTCACTTGCTCGTCGTCCTTCATCTGCGAGACATAATAATACACGTTGTAACCGATGGCATAGTCGGAATTGTTGTAGGTGGCGATGGCGTCAACCAGGCCGCCCATCTCTGTTTCAATATACTCTTTCGGGGCTTCCATAAGCGGCTTGCCGCCCATGACAAGCTTTCTCATTAGGGTTTGGCTGCCGGAAGTTTCGTTGCGCTGGAAAGGTTTTACTTTGGTGTCACTGCCCCCGACTTCCTTCCAGTTTTTGATTTTGCCTTGGTAGATGTCTATGATTTGCTTGGTAGAGAGGTTTTGTACAGGATTCTTCACATTGACCAGGAACACCAGAGCGTCGCGGCCGATGGGTGCCATTTCAAGTTCCACATCGTACGTTTCCAGATAGGCAAGGGCGTCCGCCGGCGGCTCATAGGCGAAAATAATATTGGTGTCTGTGTAGTCCCGCGCAAGATTCATGTAGGCCTCGTTTGTGCCGCTGAAATTTACGAGGCTTTCGCAGTCACTTCTGTCTTTTCCAAGGAGCACCGAATACACGGCTTCGCAGAGGGGAATTGCGGCGGTTGAGCCGTCGATATGCGGCATGGTTTCTTCGGTAAAACGCAGCTCGGCGTGGGTCAACTGCGCGGGAGGTGTTGGCGGAACTTCGGGGGGCTCTTCCTTCTTGCAGGCGGTTAGAGCTAAGGCCAGCAAAGCGGCCAGCAGGATGGTGATGGTTTTTTTCATAGTGTTTCCTCCTTTTAATCTTCCAAGTAGTCCAGCAGAGATACTTTGATAAGCCATTTCCCAGCGGCGTCGATTACACCGCCGCAGCGGCCTTGTATGACGGCGAAATGGTTGCCTAAGACGGTCATTGTTTCAAAATCTCCGGTGCCGACTTTATTGCCGGACAGGTCGAAGATTTCATTTTCAATCACAATGCAATTTGCTGTTATAGTGGGATGCCATGCGTTAGGCACTGCTTCTTTTTCGTTTGACAATATTTTGCCGTCAAAGCTTTCTATATGCCATGACCATGAACGGCCAATGCTCCCTTTTATAATCATAAAAGTACCGTTTGGAAGAAGATCAATACTACTTGCATTTTCAAATGTATGGGTCTTTTGGTCTTTTATTATGGTTCTGGTATTATTTTCAGAATCGGATTCGCTATAGTAGCCATTGCCTATATAGTATCTGCGATACCCGCTATTTTCAGCCGTGCGGTCAATGCCATTAAGAATATCCTGATAGTTCCACTCACTATGCACGGCACCTTCCTGCGAATACTCACCGAGAAAGCGATTGTTCGGAATTTCGGCGGGTTCTGTTACAATTTCGCCTTTTGTGTTCATGTAGGTGTAGGTTTTCAGGTCGGCTGATAGGATGGGGGCCAGACCGTCGATGAAGAGCAGGGGCTGCTTGTAGGCAAAGGGCAGAATTTCCTTGCCGTCAAGGGTGATTACGCCCCATTTCCCGTCCTCTTTTTGTGCAGTAATGTAGTCATAATCCGTATCGGGACTTTCCCGGCACTCGTAATATGCATGCGTGTACGGCTCTACCCAGCTGCCGTCTGCGGCAATATACAGGTATGTGTAATCGCCCCAGTCGGAACCCGGCTTGGCGCCCTTTAAGCGGCGGGCCAGGTACATCCCTTTTCCATTCTTGCCGATGAATTCTACGTC
>JGI994J12354_10002186_pt1 | contig 19278 bp, 9 predicted proteins | sample IntmicLarv3ML3BL_FD_12354 | JGI IMG/M metagenome (IMG submission 12354)
TTGCTCCTGTCATAAGCATGACAAGTCGGTCAAGCCCGAACGCAAGCCCACCATGCGGAGGAACGCCGTACTTGAACGCTCCAAGCAAGAACCCGAAACGCTCTTCAGCTTGCTCGTCAGAGAACCCAAGAAGAGAGAATATCTTATTCTGAAGCGCTCGGTCATTAATACGAATGCTTCCCCCTCCGACTTCATTTCCGTTAAGCACAAGGTCATACGCCTTTGCTCGAACTTCAAGCGGGGATGAATCCAGAAGCGGAATATCCTCATCTTTCGGCGCAGTAAACGGATGATGTTTCGCGTAAAGCCGCCCGCTTGACATCTCTTCAATTTCGCTCTCGCTGTCGAACAGCGGGAAATCCGTCACCCACAAAGGAGCATAAACATCTTTCGGAACAATCTCTAACTGCTCTGCTACGGCAAGTCGCAGTTGCCCCAAAGCGTTCTGCGCAAGCTCTTTATTTTCGTCTGCAACTATGAACAGCACATCATTTTCTGCAAGTTCCAATTGCTCATGAAGTCCGTCAATCTCTTCGCTTGACAGGAACTTTTCAAAGCTTGACGTTGTTCCGTCAGCGGTCGAGCGCGTCCACGCTAAACCCTTTGCTTTGTAGAGTTTCACTACATCCGCAAGCTTGTCGATGGTTTTCCTCGACAGCTTATCGGCGAAGCCTTTAGCATTAAATCCGACAACAGTTTTACCTGCGAAAACCTTAAATTCGCTGTCTTTAAGGATGTCAGACAAATCCGCAAACTCAAGCCCGAAACGAATGTCAGGCTTGTCCGAACCATAACGACTCATAGCCTCGGCATAAGTCAAACGCGGCAGAGGAGTATCAATCTGCACTCCTAAGAGTTTATCGAACGCAAGCTTCAAAAAGCCCTCGTTAATTGTCATGACATCATTCTCGTCAACAAACGACATTTCAAGGTCAATCTGCGTGAATTCAGGTTGACGGTCAGCGCGCAAATCCTCGTCACGGAAGCACCGAGCAATCTGGAAGTAGCGGTCAAAACCCGACAGCATACAAAGCTGTTTGTAAAGCTGCGGTGACTGCGGCAACGCATAAAACGCGCCATTATGCACACGTGACGGCACAAGATAATCGCGCGCGCCCTCGGGGGTAGATTTTATAAGCATAGGAGTTTCAATTTCCAAAAATCCATTTTGGTCATAGTAATCCCTTGCAAGCTTTGAAAGCTTATGTCTAAACCGAATTGTGTTCTGAAGCTTGTCTCCGCGGAGGTCGAGATAACGATATTTAAGTCTTAAATCCTCTGAAACGCTCTCATCGCCGATAAAAAACGGGGGAGTCTCTGACTCTGAAATAACAGTGAATTCCGACACGGCAATCTCAAATTCTCCTGTCGGAATTTCCGTGTTCGGGTTTTCGCGACGGCGCACAACGCCCGTGGCAGCGATTACAAACTCTGCTCTGACGGACTTTGCAGCCTCTATATATGCAGAGTCATCATTGAACGCAAGCTGCGCAATTCCCTCGCGGTCGCGCAAATCTATAAAAACAACTCCACCGATGTCGCGCGTCTTTTTTGCCCATCCGCAAAGAGTAACAGTCTGATTTTCCGCCGAAACTATATCGGCGGTATAGTGTGAACGTTTCATGTTTATACTTTCTGTATATTAAAAATTATTGCATTTTCACCTTGTCGGTGAACTTTTTTTCTTCGCCTTTGATAAGCCTCTTGATATTCCCGCGATGCCCGTAAATCAAAATGGATGTCATTATTAAGGTAATGACTAAATCAATTAAAGTACTTTTAATAGGCGCTCTGAAAACCAAATTAAACGTAAGTCGAACAATCGGCAAGGCAATAGCCGCAGCGATTGAGCCAACAGAAACGATTTTCGTAATAGCAGTAAGAATAAGAAAAATCGCAAGAACAATGAGAACCGTTTTCCAGTCGAAAAGCAAGACTGTGCCTGTGGCAGTGAGTATCCCTTTGCCACCCTTAAAGCCGTGCCAAATCGGACAAATATGCCCGAAGAAAGCCCAAAATCCCACGATGAACTTCATCATTTCAGTAAAATCATTCGCGCGACCGAAAGCGGGGAACAGTAGAAACCAAGCGATCAAAATCGAAATAATCGGCTTCGCAGTGTCCCATACAAGCACAAGCGCCGCTACTCCTTTACCCATCGTACGGTTGGCATTCGTAAGACCCGCATTGCCCGAGCCGTATTCGCGTACATCTTTTTTGAAGATTGTTCTAGAAAGAATAATCGAAAGATTTATCGACCCAATCAAATACGCGACCATGCAAGAAGTGAATATAGTAAGCGAAAACCACAAATTCATTATTTTTTCTCCTTCTCTCTGATGACTATTTTTATCGGAACTCCGTCAAGCGAAAACGCTTCTCTGAACCTGTTCTCAATATAACGACGATATGAAAAGTGGAAAAGTTCTGCACTGTTACAGAACACAACAAACGTTGGGGGTGCGGTTGTCGCCTGTGTAGCATAGTATATTCTAAGTCTTTTTCCTCTGTCCGTCGGCGGCGCAACCCTCGCTGTGCAATCTGCAAGCACATCATTAAGCACACCTGTCGAAATTCTTCGCTTCGTCTGCGTAGCAAGATGAGTACACATTGATAAAAGCTTTTCAACACGCTGACCCGTCTTTGCCGAGATAAAAACAAACGGAGCATATGAAATAAAGCTGAAATCATCTTTAAGCTTTTTTTCAAAATCATGCATAGTATGCGTGTCTTTTTCTATACTATCCCACTTATTTATAGCAATTATAAGCGGCTTACCGCTTTCCATAGCAATCGACGCAACCTTGCTGTCCTGCTCTGCAAAGCCTTCCGCCGCATCAAGTACAAGTACGCATACATCTGCACGCTCTACAGCAAGCCCCGCTTTCAAGATTGAGTATCGCTCGATGTCCTCAAACACCTTACTTTTACGGCGAATTCCCGCAGTGTCAATAAGCGTGAAGTTCCCTTGTTCAGTCGCCGCAAATGTATCTGTAGCATCACGAGTAGTACCCGCAATGTCTGTTACGATAGCTCTGTTCTCTCCGCAAATTTGGTTGACAAGACTTGATTTCCCCGCGTTCGGACGTCCGATTATTGCGATTTTAATTGTATCATCGTCAGTTTCTTCTGCCTCTTCTTCAGGAAAAGCTTCAACAATCGCGTCAAGCAAATCACCCGTGCCCGAGCCATGTACAGCAGACACAGCAAAAAGCTCTGAAAGTCCAAGATTATAAAACTCGTAATACTCGCTTGGAAGCTGCCCGATTTTGTCACACTTATTAACAGCAACTAAAATAGGCTTACCGCTCTTTTGCAAAATCGAAGCAACGTCCATGTCGTTCGCAGTTACGCCCTGCGTAACGTCAGTAACCATGACGATAACATCCGCGCGCTCTATGGCAAGGAAAGCCTGCTCTCGCATGGCAATGAACATCTCGTTGTCGGTCTTGGGTTCAAGTCCGCCCGTGTCAATAAGATTGAACTTCACGCCATTCCAATCACTTGGCGCGAATATGCGGTCGCGAGTAACACCGGGCGTATCATGCACAATAGCAAGCCTCTGTCCGGTAAGCTTATTAAATAGTGCGGACTTACCAACATTTGGACGTCCGACAATTGCAACAGTTTTCATTATATATTATTAGTTATTGATTTAACAAACGATATCCCGTCCGTCGGAATAAATTTTACTTTCACTCCTAAAGCTTTTTCCAGTTCACTCGGAGTAACATCATCAAGGAACATAGTTTTATCAGCATTAAGCATAGTTTCTGCCAAAAGCAGAGTACGGCCGAGTTCCTTACCGCTAAGCTGTTCTATAATATCGCCTGCGGTCAAAAGCCCGACAACCGTGATGTCCTTGCCAAAAAAGTTATTCTCAATTTGATATAGATTTACACTAGTATTATCACATACTTTTAATATTTCGTCAAGCATTTCTCGCAAAAGAGGGAACGCGGCAACGCCTGTTGCAATCGAAACACTCCTCTTTTCAGTCGGCGAAGTTAACTCTGTCAATGCCTCACAAACTTCTTCTTCAAAAGAGGCGAGCATTCCAACCCCGTTTTCAAACTGCGGGAAATCGCCGTAATATTCAGCATTAGGGCTTTTGCGCTCTGCCTTTAGATAAAACTCATCAGCGCATGCCGCAGGAAAACCGAACGCCTCTACGGTATCAATAACCGCCGCCGCTGTTTTTTTTGAAAACGGCTTAACATCGGCAAGTCCGTCGCGAAACTTCGTAAGCCCCACAGGAACGCAAGCTATGCTGTCAGCTTCCCACAAGCGCAAGTCCGAAAGAGTACGCGAAAGTTCTTCGCCGTCATTCACCCCGGGCATAAGCACAAGCTGAGTGTTAACCGATATCCCCGCTTTTGTGAGCTTTCTGATATATTTCAAGCATGCTCCCGCCCTCGGATTTTTCATTATCTTGACACGAAGCTCCGGATTAGTAGTATGCACAGAAATATTAATAGGGGAGATGCGCATCTTTATAATCCGCTTTATGTCACTCTCGGTTATGTTCGTAAGAGTGATATAATTTCCGAAGAAAAACGAAAGCCTGTCGTCGTCGTCCTTGAAATAGAGCGACTTTCGAAGACCTTGGGGCAGTTGGTCGATAAAACAGAAATCGCACTTGTTCTTGCAAAACCTCTGCTTATCCATTAAATATGTGTCAAACGCTAAGCCGTCACAAAGGTTTTCACCTTTGACAGTATATGTTTTGCCGTTGCGCAAAAATTTTAATTTTTGCCTTTCGCTTGTCGAGTAAAACTGAAAGTCAAGAACGTCGTTTATCTTATGCCCGTTCACAGACACCAAAAAATCGCCCTGCTGTATACCTACAGAGCCGACTTTTTCGCAAACAGAAGCAATTTTTATCATTTATATACATCAAAACAAGCACAGATAAAATAACTTTCTGTGCTTGTTTCAAAGAATTTCTGATTCTATATTTTACTCAGCCTTAATCTTCTCAACCTGAATAACCTGCTCGCCTTTATAGTATCCGCAAGATTTGCAAACACGGTGCGGAAGTTTGGGTTGATGGCAATGCGGGCAATCAGCAAATACGATCGGTGAAAGTTTCCATACAGCACTTCTTCTTTTATCACGGCGCGCAGGACCAACTTTTCTTTTCGGAACAGCCATTTTATTAATACTCCTAAATAACAATACTACACTGAATAATCGCTCTCTTCAGTGAAGAGTTTTCAGCGAAGAATTATTATAACACAGATAAAACCTCTTGTCAATAGTTTTACGCATCAAATTGAATATTTATATAACTTATCGTAAAAACTACTATCAATTACAATACAATTTCAATGGAGCGTTATTCATGAAAAAAGTTCAGTTTGGAAAAAAGAAAATTTCCGCGAAAGTGTTTTACAGCGCCGCCGCCGTGTGCCTTGTGGCAATCGGCGCGGCAACATATGTATCAGTTGACCGAAGCCTTTCCGACCTTCAAAACGAAACCACAAGCCGTATCGAAGCCTCAGCCCCAAGCATAGACGACACAGGAGTAGGCAAACAGGTTAACGAACCTGTTTCCAATGTTCCTGTCGAATCGTCAACTCCCGAAGAAAAAAGCGAACCGATAAAAACAGGAGCGTTCATCATGCCTATAAACGGCGAAATCATTCAAGGATTCTCAAACGGCCAACTTATCAAAAGCCAAACTCTTTCAGATTGGCGAACACACGACGGAATTGACATTTTGGCCGAAGCGGCAACTCCTGTAAAAGCGATAGGCGACGGTAAAGTAACCGAGGTTCGCGAGGATGCAATGTGGGGCGTTTGCGTGGTAATCGACCATTATAACGGCTATGTCGGATACTATTACGGACTTTCAGAAAGCATTAATATCAAACAGGACGCAGAAGTGAAAATAGGCGACACCATTGGGTCAGTCGGCCCGATTGCCGCCGAAAGTGCTCTTGAAAGTCATCTTCATTTCGGCATAAAAAATCTTGGAAATTGGATTGACCCTGTTTCAGTCATACCTCAAGATTGAGCAGTGTCAATAAATATTGTAGTATTAAAGCAGACATCTAAAGTACGGGAACGAAATGCAAAAATATACGAATTGTAATATTTTACGAAAATTAATAAGCAAATCCGCACGAAGCATTCGTAAGGAATACAAAAGACAAGCTCGCAATCCGAAAGGCGCGCATGGCGAGTGGCTTTTGGATAATTATTATATGCTTGAAAAGCATATAATATCTGTAAAGACTGATATAAAAGGGATTGTCCTGCCATGCGAAGCTGACGGAATTCCGATAATTTATAAAACTGTAGTCCGCTGGATTGAGTCAGAGAACTTCGCTTTAAGCAACGAATCTGTGTCGAAGTTTCTGAATTCCGGGGCAGAGCTTGAAAATTCAGAGCTTGATTTCTTTCCAATTTGTATAAAATTCGCAGTTATAAATCTCTGCGGAAGCGATTATGCGTTCATTTCAAAAGCAGTAAAAGTCTTATCCTTAATTGATACTATATCATTTAAGACGATAATTAAAGAGCATAATAAGCTTGATCAGATATACTCTGCTGACGAATATTACCCGCTCCTCGATGAAAAAACTGCTGACATTTACCGCTATAAGACAGCAAAAATAGCTCTTAAACGCAAGATTTCCGAAACATCTCTTGCGAATGAATACGTTTCCGCAGGCGGTCATGTCGGTAAAAATATATACGACGAGTATAAAAAACTCTTTGGCAAAACCAAATCAGCGTATATTCCGCTGCTCTTAATCCTGTCAGCACTGCTGTCCGTAGCGCTCGCCGCAATAATGCACAACCTATTTTGGGCGTTGCTTTTCTTCTTTCCATTTTGGGAAATTATTCGTCCTGTGCTGGAAAATATATTCGTTTCCAAAGCAAAAGCGGAGTATGCTCCGCGTCTGAATTTCTCTGACGGAGTGCCTGAAAATGCCGCAACAATAGTGGCGATTTCCACTTTGCTGCCGTCACCGAAAGACGCCGACAAGCTTTATGACAAGCTCGAAAAAATGTTCTATGTCGCAGATAAAGGCGCAGTTCAGTTCTGCCTATTAGCAGATTTGGGCAGTGCTGACATTCCGGTTTTAAGCTCTGACCAGTCGAAAATAAATGCCGCAAAAAGCGTCATCAAACGGCTTAATAAGTTTCACGAAAGCCGCTTCATGCTCTTGGTCAGAGCAAGACGCTTCAGCAAAACAGGCAACGAATGGACAGCACCGGAGCGCAAACGCGGAGCAATCTGCTTTCTATCAAAACTAATTCACGAGGGGAAAAATCCAAGCGATTACTCAGATGTCTTATGCTTCGAGGGCGACAAAAATTTTATACAAAAAGTAAAATATATACTTACTCTGGACTTCGACACGCGAATTTTGCTTGAAAGTATAGGAAACCTTGCAGGAATAGCAGCGCACCCGATGAATAAGCCGGTAATCGACGAAAGCACAGGCTTCGTCACCCATGGCTACGGAATTATCACTCCGAAAATGGCTCTTGATTTGCAGTCATCTCTCAAAACTCCGTTTGCGAAAATCATGGGAGGAAGCGGCGGAATTTCCGCCTATGACCTCGGAGCAAACGACCTATATTCAGATGTATACGGCGAAAGCATTTTCTGCGGAAAGGGGCTTATAGATGCCCATGCTTTCTACACTTTATGCTCTGATGAAAGCATAGAGTGGTCAAAAAAACATTTCCCGAAAGAGCAAATTCTATCTCACGATATCCTCGAAGGATGCTACCTCCGCGTGCTATTTGCGTCCGACGTAGAAATGGTTGACGGATTTCCAGAAAGCCCCTTACCGTTTTTCAAACGGCTTCACCGCTGGATGAGGGGAGATACACAAAATATACAATTTGTATTAAAATTCAAAGGACTTTGTCGCTTCAAGCTGTTCGATAATATTCGAAGAATATTGAATCCTATTTTTATTTTTATACTTTTTATATTATCCGCACTACTCGCAGGAAGCCCATCAAAGATACTATTCCTTCTCGGAATATTTTCACTTCTCGGAGGCGAAATCTATTCAATAATAAGCACCGTTACCCACGGAGGATTCCTTGCTCTCGCACGAAAATACTACAGCGGAATCCTGCCGAAAACGTCCGAGCTTTTGGCAAAATGCATCTACACAACATGCTTCCTCCCAAAGTTCGCGATTAACTCTGCTGACGCATTCGTTCGAGGGCTTTTTCGACTTATTTTCACCCGAAAAAAGCTTCTTGAATGGACAACAGCAGCAGCAGTAGAGAAAGAAAAAACAAGCTCATTCGGCATAATAAAATTCTTCTGGTTCCCACAGCTTGCAGGGCTCTTATGCTTCTTCGTGCCGCATTCTTATATTCGCCTTTTGGGAATTTTCTTTTTGTTCTCGGGTATACTTGCTGTATATTCTAGCAAGCGATACAAGTCAAAAAAAGACAAAATTTCTATAAAAACGAAAGATATTCTAATCGAGCAAGCCGCAAAAATGTGGAGATTTTACGAAGATTTCTGCACAAAAGATGAAAACTTTCTCCCTCCTGACAACGTTTCAGAAGCTCCTAATCCGAAAATAGCGCACAGAACAAGCCCCACCAACATCGGGCTTTATCTTTTGTCTGTTATCTCTGCCTGTGATTTCGGATTTATAAGCATTGAACAAACAAAAAAGAGAGTAGAAGACACTATTTCTACCATCGAAAAGATAGCAAAATGGAATGGAAATTTATACAATTGGTATAACACAAAGACACTCGAACTACTCGAACCCTCTTACGTTTCCACGATAGATAGCGGGAACTTTTTGTGCTGTCTGGTGGCTCTCAAAGAGAGCATAAAAGAGTTAGGATTAGGCACAGAACTCAGCGCAAGAGTGGAAAATATCATAGAAGCGACTGACCTTAACCCTCTATACGACAAAAATAAAAAGCTGTTTTCAATTGGATATTCAAGTTCTGACGGCAAACTTTCGGGCTCGTTTTACGACCTCTTGATGTCCGAAAGCCGCCTTACAAGCTACTTCGCCGTAGCAAAACGAACAGTAAGCAAAAAACACTGGCAAGCCCTAGGGCGGCAAATGTCGCTTTCAGGAGTTTATGCAGGACCCGTTTCATGGTCTGGAACAGCCTTCGAGTACTTCATGCCGGAACTGTTTTTACCCTCGAAACCGGGCTCGCTAAGCTATGAGGGAGCAAAATTCTGCCTTGACTGCGGAGAGAAAACAGCAAGCAGTAAGGGCATTCCGTTCGGCGTTTCCGAAAGCGGATTTTACGCATTCGACGAGGACATCAACTACCAATATAAAGCGCACGGAGTACAATGTCTTGCTCTAAAACGAGGGCAAAATGCCGAAACGGTAGTGTCGCCGTACTCGACATTTCTCGCTCTGCCGTTTGCCCCGAACTACTGCCTGAAAAACCTCTCAAAACTTGAACAGTACGGAGCACAGGGAAGATACGGATTTTACGAAGCCGTGGATTTCACACGCTCTCGAATATTCGACTCGAAATTCAAAATCGTACGCCAATACATGGCGCACCACATCGGAATGAGCCTTTTGGCAGTGTCAAATTTCCTGCATGAGGGAATATTTCAAGAGCGCTTCACCCGCGACAAAGCGATGGCATCAGCAAGAGAACTATTAGAAGAGAAAGTACCCGAAGGCGCAAAACTCTTCCGCGGAGTGTATGGCTCTGGGCGTAAAGCACCGTCGCCGCGTAATGTACGGCTGCACAACGAAAACAGAGAGTTCAGGGAATTCAACCCGTTCGAGCCCAAAGCGAAAGTGCTTAAAGGAGCGGAACTTTCAGGAATCATCACCGACTCGGGTGAGAGCTTTTTGACTTATCATGGCGCGAATTTAACCCACCAAAACACAGATTTATTATGCGGCGGAGCAGGCATTTACGCAGGAGTCATCGACGGCGAGAACGTCACATCGCTCACTCCCGCTCCGATTTTTGACAACATAAAACGCAAAACCACTTTTGGAAAAAGCTTTGTGAGTTTCATTACAGAAACCAAAAATCTGATTCTCGGACTTGAGATAATCCACCGCAAAACTCTGCCGATAGAACAGCGTCAGTTCGTAATAAAAAACACTCGAAACCATAAAAGAACAGTTTCCCTGTTTGTATATCTCGAACCAACTTTATCATCACTCGCAGACTTTTCTGCACATCAAGCATTCTCAAAGCTCTTTATAAAGGAGGAGTATGATAATACAAATTGTATAATAAAATGCTCTCGCTCACCAAGAAAGGAAAACGAAAATTTCCCCGCTCTTGCTGTGGGATTTTTAGAGGAAATCGACTTCACTTTTAATCTAAATCGAGAGGACGTTTTAAGCCGCCCTGACGGAGTGAAATCGCTGTTTGAAAACGCGAAAAGCATCAGGCAAGACACAAATTATCTTCCTGATCCATGCGTGTATATTAAAATAGATTTGGACATCCCTCCGAAATCTCAAAAAGATTTGACACTACTACTCGCCGCAGGCGTAACCACCGACGAAGCAGGCGAGAACATCATCAAAGCCCGTAAAGAGGGCTTTACAGAACGCAAAAGAGCCGCTCCGTCACTGCTTCCATCAGGCTCGCTTTCAGGGCGAATCGCAGACACACTCGTACCGAACCTCCTGTGGAACCCCCGCAAACAGAGCACCGCAGGAACGCTTTCCGCAAAAGCTTTATGGCCATGCGGAATCTCAGGCGACCTACCGATTGTGTTTCTGCCACTTGAGGACAAAACCAAAATAGAAGCGTTTTGCGATAACTTAGAAGGCTATATCCTCGCACAAAAAAAGCTGCGGCTATGCGGAATTTCATTCGATATCGTCTGCGGATTTTCCGAAGGCGGAGAGTACGGCAGCCCGATAAAATCTGCCTTGACAGCCACAGCAAGAAGAGTAGGCGCAGAACAATCCGTCAGCAAGAACGGCGGAATCCACTTTGCAGACGAGTCTGTATATGGAGAGTATATATCCACTCTGTTAAAAGACTTGTCTGTAACCGAAAAAACACAGAATAACGAGAGCGAAAAAAGCTTTACTCCGATAAAAATCACTCCATCTAAACGAGGAGAACCTGAGTCTGCTCACGAGAATGCTCTGATAGACGGAAGCCACTTTGATGAAAGCGGAGCATTCCATGTTGGCTCTTCGCCGCGCCTTCCGTGGTGTCATATTCTCGCGAACCAAACGTTCGGAACACTCGTTTCTGATAAAGCACTAGGATATACTTGGAGTATAAATTCACGAGAATGCAAAATCACGCCGTGGTCGAACGACACGGCTCTTGACAACAAAGGAGAAAGGCTAGTTCTTGAAAGCGGCGGAGCATTCCACGACATGATAAACGGCTCTACTGCGGTATTTCATCCCGATTACGCCATGTGGAATTCAGATATTGACGGAATAAAATCAAGCACAATTTTGCGAGTTCCTAAAAAAGGAATGTTCAAAATCATAGATATTGAACTGACAAACAATACTGTTTTCAATAAATTTCTAAACATTGCGTATTATTCTGAACCCATTCTCGACGTCGCTCCTGAAAAATCAAAACTGATAAAACTCCGGAAAAACGACAATATGATTATAGCAAACGGAGTAGGAAATATTGCCGTTAAGGCCAATTCAGTCGTAACAAGTTCTGAAAAAATCGCTGCTGTCTTATCAAAAGAAAATTTTTTCAAAGGAAAATGGAACGACGAAAGCGACGGCTCTTCTATCGCATCCTGCGCAAGCGCAGGTGGAGCAATTTGCCAAATCGACCTCATGCCCGGCGAAACAAAAAATATACGTTTTGTATTATCTTTCGGAACAACCGAGAGCGCAGCGGTAAAACTATCGCAAATGGCACTAAGATATCAGCCCGCAAAGCCTACAAACGCAAACGACATAAAACAGTGGCTTGTCCACCAAACAAAAGCAAGCCGCCTTTGGGGGCGCACGGCGTTCTATCAATGCGGGGGAGCATTCGGCTTTCGTGACCAACTTCAAGACGTCTGCGCATTGTGCAAAACCGACCCTAAGCTTGTGCGGCAACACATTTTGCGCTCTTGCGCATCACAATTTTCAGATGGCGATGTGCTCCACTGGTGGCACGCCTTGCCCAAGTATGGCGGCGGAAAAAAAGGAGTGCGAACCCGCTACAGCGACGACCTGCTGTGGCTTCCGTACACCGTGGCGGAGTATATAAAAAAGACAGGCGACAGCTCTGTCCTTGATGTAACTGTTCCGTTCGCTGACGGTCCACTGCTTGCAGACAGAGAGCAAGAGCAGTATATCTCTGCTCAGACTTCTTCCGAGCGCGCAACCGTGCGTGAACACTGCGTCAGAGCAATAAACAAAGCGATAAATATAGGACGCAACAGAATTCTTAAAATCGGTTGCGGCGATTGGTCGGACGGACTAAATCAAGTCGGCGAAGGTGGCGAGGGAGAAAGTGTTTGGCTTACAATGTTCTGGATTTTAACCGTGCAAAAATTCAAGCCGTTCCTCCATGACACCAAACGCTATGACGAGCTCTGCAAAGACTTAGCCCACGCTGTCGAACAAAACTGCTGGGACACCGACCACTATACCAGAGCGTTCTACGACGACGGCTCGCCGCTTGGAGTAAACTCTGATGACGAATGCCAAATCGACAGCTTACCTCAATCTTTCGCAGCATTCTGTAATAAGTATGGCGACTTCTTCGACAAAGAGCGAGTGAAAACTGCTTTGAATTCAGCGCACAACAGGCTCTTGGGCGAAAATTATATGCGGCTGTTCACTCCTTCGTTTGAAAAAACCGAGCGCAACCCGGGATATATCAAGTCCTATCCTCCCGGAGTTCGCGAAAACGGAGGGCAATACACTCACGCGGCAGTGTGGCTTGCTATGGCAATGAACGGAGCAGACGGCGAAATTAAAGAGAAAGGCGAAAAACTTCTGGAAATGCTTCTGCCAACGTCATATTACAAAGACAAAAGCATAGCCGATAAATATATGCTCGAGCCATATTATATCGCCGCTGATGTCTACGACAACCCAATGCTTAAAGGCAGGGGAGGCTGGAGCATCTATACAGGAAGTGCCGCTTGGATGGCAAGGGCATTGGACGGAGAAACTTGCTAAAGTTTCGCTTAAATAAAATCACCGAGTAACCACTCGGTGATTTTATTTGACTTTACACTGACATAATGTTAAACTCTTCACAAACAATACACATAAAAATTATATAATATCAATCAAACACTAAAACTATATCTGAGGTACAGAAAATGATAAAAATATTACTTGCAGAAGACGAACCGAAGTTGCGCTTTCTTCTTGCCGGCTATCTAAAAAACGAGGGGTACTTGGTCACCTCTGTCGGCAACGGTGAAGAGGCTCTTGCGCGCTTTTATTCCGACAGCTTTGCGCTTTGCATACTCGACGTAATGATGCCGAAGCTCGACGGTCTAAGCGTATGCAAAGAGATTTCAGAAATCTCTCCCGTCCCGTGCATAATGCTCACCGCTTTGAATACAGAGCATGACGAGCTTGAGGGATTTAAGGCAGGAGCAGTCGAGTACATAACAAAGCCGTTCTCGCCGAAAATCCTTGTAACGCGAGTGAAAAATGTCTTGAAAAGAGAGGGGCTCTTGCAAGAAAAAGAATTCACATACGAAAACTTGAAAATCAACTATCGCGAGCGCAAAGTATACATAAACGATGCCCCTGTGCCTATGACGCACAAAGAGTACGAACTTCTGTGCTATATCATAGCGAACAAAAACATAGTCCTGACAAGAGAGCAAATCCTTACAAACGTGTGGGGCTTTGACTATGACGGCGACGAAAGAACCATCGACACCCACATCAAATGCCTTAGAAGCAAGCTAGGGGAGTATGGCAACCTTATAAGCACAATTCGCAAAGTGGGCTATTCGATTAATATAAAATAACGAGATTATACCATGAGCAAAACAAGACGCTTCCCGATACGAAAAAAACTTTTTCTTTTAATATCAGCAGTATGTCTTATAAACATACTCGCTGTTTCCGTGTTCGGAGGAACGTTCTTGGAAAGCTTCCACAAGACAAAAAAGCAGGTAGAAATTACAGCACTGCGACAGGAAATATACAACAAGTATAACAGCGGAGTCACAGGCGCCGAGTTTTTTCGAGTGATAAACAAAGCAGAACGCAACAATAACAGGATTATAATCTTCACTTTCCACGGTTCTACTGCATTGGTAAACAGCCCTACTGCAACGATAAACTATTGCACATTTGGAGAGCGCAAAAACGGCGGAGTAAAATACGACCCGCTTGACGAGGTTAGCACGCTTATAAATGAGCGGTCAAGCATGTTCGAAAGTCTTAAATCAGCACCACATCATCAACAGACCGACGGCTTTATATTCTCATATTCGTTATTGTCATTGTCGGACAATAGCTATCTTATTATTTCCTCTCCGGTCGAGTACATTTCGACTGTTTCTTCTGACGCTTTGATGTTCTTTACTGTGCTCTCTTCGATTACTTTGCTCATTGGTTTGTTAGCATCATATGTGATTTCAAGAAGAATTTCAAAGCCGATTTATAAAATTAAAACAGTAGCGGAAAACGTCGCAAAGCTTGACTTTTCCGACACTCTTGATATAAAAAGCGGCGACGAAATCGGCGACCTTGCGGTAAGCATAAACACTATGTCGGCGCAGATAAAAAACTCAATTGACATCCTTCAAAAAGACCTTGCGAGAGAAGAGGCAACGAACAAAATGCGCCGCGAGTTCATCACAAACGTAAGCCACGATTTCAAGACTCCGCTTTCGCTCATTTACGCCTATGCAGAAGCGGCAGAGGACAATACAGACAACGAGCAGGTGAAAGAATACATTCAGACAATAATACAACAATCTGAAAACATGTCCGACCTCGTGACCCGCCTTTTAAGCCTTTCACAGCTTGAAAGCGGCTTGGTAACGTTTGAAAAACAGGCGTTTGCGCTTAGAGATGTTATCGATACCGTAGTTTCAGGACAGCGGATTTTCGCCGAGAAACAAGGTGCGACAGTCGCCATAGACGTTGACCCTGAAATAATTGCCTACTCTGATTATAAGCGTATCTCGCAAGTGTTCACCAACCTCCACGAGAACGCAATAAAATATACAGAAAGTAATAAAACTATCCAAATCAAGGCAGAAGTGGATAGTAATAAAATAAAAATTTCGGTTATAAACACGGCAAAACATCTTCCCGAGGACGATCTTGCGCAGCTTTTCGACAGCTTTTACCGTACTGACAAATCGCGAACAGGCGAGGAAGACAAGATAAAAGCGAAGTCCTACGGCGTAGGACTTGCGATAATCCGGACAATTATGGACGGTCTTGGCGGCGAGTACAGCGCCGAGAACACATGGATACAGGGCGAAGAGGCAATAAAGTTCTGGTTCACTGTAGACTTGTTTGAGGAGTAGGGGATATTAGTAGAACACTTTCTACTCAAAAAACTGTGCTCGTTTTCGAGCCCTGTGAAGTGACCGTCCGAGGTGGGGCTAAGCCCATTAGAGCCGTCCTCTCTGAAAGAGAGGTTGCTCGAGGCGTGCCCGCCGTGGGGCGGACGGTCACGCGCATCTTGCAAGCAAGATGCCTACCTCTTAAAAAAGCAAGGTGAAATCTCCTTATAAATTATTTAGTGGCACTTTCCCCAACAGCCGCCAACCTTAACGTCCGCAACAAGCGGCACAGAAAGCTTGGCGGCATTTTCCATCTCTTCTTTTAATATCGCTCCCGCCTTGTGACTCACATTCTTCGGGCACTCCAAAATAAGTTCGTCATGTACTTGCAATATGAGCTTCGCTTCTGGGCACTCTGCCAAAAGTCGATTGCGAACATTCACCATCGCGGTCTTGATTATGTCCGCCGCAGTACCTTGAATCGGGCTATTAAGCGCCGCGCGCTTTCCGAATTCGCGCTGCATATGATTTTTAGAAGCAAGTTCAGGAATAGCTCTCCTACGCCCGAAAATAGTCTCTACATATCCATTAAGTTCGGCGTCTTGCACCACCTTATTCATATATTTCGCAATGCCGAAATACAAAGTCTTATAGCCCTCAATATACATCTTCGCTTCGTTGGTCGAAACGCCGATATCCTTAGCAAGCGAGAACGCTCCCATGCCGTAAACAATACCGAAATTTATCGCTTTGGCGCGGCGGCGGAAATCCCCCTCGTCCGTACCAAACACGCTCTTAGCCGTAGCAGAATGGATATCTTCACCGTCAGAGAACGCCTTAATCATGTTTGCATCGCCCGAAATCGAAGCAAGTACCCTAAGCTCAATCTGAGAATAATCCGCTCCTACAAGAACAGAACCGCTTGGCGCAACAAAAAAATTGCGCATTTCCCGCCCAAGTTCTTCACGAATCGGAATATTCTGTAAGTTCGGATTTTTGCTTGCAATCCGCCCCGTCGCAGTGTCCGTCGAGGTAAACGTAGTATGAACTCGGCCATCAAGCTGTATCGCTTTTTCTATTCCCAAAACAAATGTTGAGTGCAATTTCGACAACTTTCTATATTCAAGCAAAAGCGGAACAATCGGGTGCATGTCCTCGATTTTTTTAAGCACCTCTACATTCGTTGAATAACCCGTTTTGGTTTTCTTACCATGAGGAAGCGAAAGCGTTTCAAAAAGTAGTTTTCCCGTTTGAAGAGGGGAGTTTGGATTGAACTCTTCCCCTGCGTAAATCGATATCGCCTCTGTCAAGTTTTCAATTTGACAGAGGAGCTTTTCGCCGAATTCATTAAGTGCATCTCGGTCGATAAGAAATCCTGCTATCTCCATCTCTCTAAGCACTGGCTCAAGGTCAGCTTCAAGCTTTTCGATGAACTCGCTGTTCACTGATTTCGGCTCTTCTTCTATACTGGCAAGACTCAAAAACTCTTCTGCAAGCGACTCTGACGGCGTGCCTAAAAGCTTTAGCACTGATTTCAACTTAAGCTCTTCCAAGCGAGAAAACACCTTATCATTAAGTTCGCACGGCTGTGGAATCTCCACTGGAACTTCGCAGAATATAGTGCCGAGCTCTTTGGAAATATACGCAAGCTCGCGCCCTTTTCTAAGCTTTTCTTTTACTCCCGCAGAGACTGTCAAGTCATCTAGCTTGTTGTAAACCCCGTCAAGGCTTTCGCCTTGACTAAGCAGAGTTTGAGCCGTCTTTTCGCCAACCCCGGGAACCCCGGGGATATTATCACTGCTGTCCCCCATAAGCGCCTTAAGGTCGATGAGTCTGTCTGGAGTCATTCCGTACTTTTCAAAAACCTCTTGCGGAGTATACATAACGTGCCCCGTGTTCGTCGCAAGCCGAACCGAAGTGCTCTCTGAAACGAGTTGCAGACTGTCGCGGTCACCCGTAGCAATGACGGCCTCTTCACCCGCTGCGTTGGCTTTCTTGGCAAGAGTACCCAAAATGTCGTCCGCTTCATAGCCCTCAAGTTCCACACAGCAAAAACCCATCATGCATGCAAGTTCCTTAGCTATCGGAAGCTGTATCGCAAGGTCATCAGACATTGGCTTCCGTGTTCCCTTGTATTCCGCATAAAGCTTATGACGAAAGGTAGGAGCACGTAAATCCCAAGCAATGACCGAAACCCGAGGGTCAAGCTCTTTACGAGCGGACAAAATCATCGTGAAAAAGCCGTGCAGAGCCCCCGTCGGAGTTCCGTCAGGAGCGGTAAGGTTCGATTTAAGAGCATAAAACGCTCTGTTTAACAGGCTGTTGCCGTCGATTATTAAAATCATGATAGTATAGTGTAAGATTTAGTTATAAAAATATAGTATACATTATTACTATAAATATTTCAACCTATTGACTAAAATTCGACAATGTGTTATACTATACACCATATGTCTACATTAATTTCACCATCAATACTTTCTGCCGACTTTGCAAACTTGCAAAGCGATTGTTCGCGTGCGGAAAATGCAGGCGCAAACATGCTTCATGTCGATGTCATGGACGGACATTTTGTTCCGAATATAACAATCGGCGCACCTGTGGTAAAAGCATTAAAAGCAGTGTCATCAGTGCCGCTTGATGTTCACCTGATGATTACTAATCCGGAAAAATATATAAAAGACTTCGCCTCTGCCGGCTCGGATTACATCACAATCCACGAAGAGATAGAGGGAAATGTCGAGGGCATATTAAAAGAAATAAAAGCCCTTGGGGCAAAAGCAGGAATTTCCGTAAAGCCGAATACCCCTATTGAAACAATCCTCCCGTATGCCGACTTACTTGACCTTGTGCTTATCATGACGGTAGAGCCCGGGTTCGGCGGTCAGGCGTTCATGCCAAGCGGACTTGCAAAAATATCATGGTGCAAAGAAAATCTTGCTTCGGACGTGATAATATCCGTTGACGGCGGAGTTGATAAAGAAACCGCTCCGCTGTGTATAGAAGCAGGCGCAACTATGCTTGTGTCAGGAAGCTATATTTTCGGAGCAGAGGATATGACAAAAGCGATAAAGCAACTTAAAACAAAGTGAGATAACGTGAGAGAAAAAGCGAATTACTATCCGGGTAAGTGGAATACCACAGAACATAGCATCGAATGCAAAAAGTCAAATCTTATTGATATACTTATTTGTCTTGTTGCAATTTCTGTTCTTCCTGCTTTTTACTATGGACTTCGAGTCCTTGAAATATATCTCGTAGCAATGGCGGCGGCTGTTGTAACGGATTTTTTATATCATAAATTCATTTTGCGATGCCGTCGCTTTCGCATTGACCCGTATTCTATTGTCACTGCTTTTATTATCGGCGGACTTATGCCCGCGAACATTCCTTACTATGTTGTCATCGTTGCCGTGTGCTTTGCACTGATTATCGGCAAATACCCATTCGGCGGAAACGGAAGAACCTCTTTCAATCCTGCCGCTGTCGGGGTGGCTTTCGCTACGCTTGCGTTCAAATCAGAGTTTGAAAAATTCCCGCGGTTATTGGGATATCAGGCAAATGCCGGTAACTCTTGGCTGAAAGATCTTGTGTTCTCACCGGAACACTACCTTAAAAACGGCGGAGTCGGAAACGTCGAACGCATGGACGCACTAATCGGAAAGTTTGCATCGCCAATGATGTTCGCTCCGCTTATTGTTATTGCCGCATGCGGTATATTCCTAATCTGCCGCAAGACGATAAATTGGAGAATTCCGACTTTCTATCTTGCCACGATTTCAGCATTCGCCGTCATCTTACCGCGCGTTACTTCGGGTGCTTTTTCATCGATGTATAACGAGCTTATGGCTGGG
>JGI994J12354_10002187_pt1 | contig 19273 bp, 19 predicted proteins | sample IntmicLarv3ML3BL_FD_12354 | JGI IMG/M metagenome (IMG submission 12354)
CGAAGTCGCGCCGCCCATTGTAAAGAACTTCAACCCATCAATGGTGAATACCTGTCCGCGCATCAGATGATATATGCTGTCCATAATCCTGTGCGCCTTGCCGCCGCAAAACGAAATGACCTCATAGCCATTGAGCAAGGGATGATTTTCGTGGTTGCCATCCACAAAAAGTGTTGTGAAATTTCTTTCGTTGAGACAGTTCAGCAAGTATTTTTCTTCCGCGCTGTTGTCCCACACGCCGCCAAAATCCCCGCAGATGATAACATAATCGCTTTTGGTTAAATTTTTCTGCTCCGGGAAAAGCGCCGTGTGCAGCTTGTGAATGTCACGTTGAATATGTGTGTCGCCTGTTATGTAAATCATGGTTTGCTCTGCTCCTTTTCAGATTATCCGTAGTGTTGATGCAACTCATCTACGATGCTATCTGTCACGGTATCTACATCAACTTTTATTTCCATGCCTACACCCTGTGCTTCCAGCTTTGCCAGCAGCACATCAATATCTTCAGCGAACATCTGGCCTATACCCCGCAATACAGCCTCGCACTCTTCCATCCACTTGTGGAATGCATGAGGATCAGTGATCCATACATTATTGTAACATATATCAAGCCAACGCTGCGCCTTGTTCCGCGCTTCAACATCCGTTATTGAGTTGATTTCACTCTGGTACTGCGCATGGCAGGTTCGTGTCATCCTCATATCTGGCTGCCTCCTTTTTGATGTAAATCTCCCGCAGCCCTGACATATTGCTCAACAACGTCATAAGCTTCGTCATAGTTGCTGTATTCTACACTATTGACATCAATTTCACGGAATATCCAATGTTGATTTGGATTTTTGGGGTTCGCTGAATACCGTTTTGGAATATACAAAAATATAAGATGCTTCGGTTTGCGGTTTCCGTCCTTATCGGTGGGAAAGAACGTAAAGTAATGCGATATACCGCAGAGATCACTTGTTTGATAGTCAATTTCATCACAGCCGCCAGCGCCTAGTATACCCTGTACATTGGTAATGAAATCGCTAAACTCATGAAACACGCGTTGCGCAAACCGTTCATTTGGATATTCCCTAATCGGCTTATGCTTGGAACTTGTAATAACATTCGCAAGCTGCAAATGAACCCTGACTTCCATCACGTTTTCACAAGACACCCCCAGCTGTTCTGACAACTCATCTATAAGCTCAAGATCGCCCAAACTCCCACCGGGGATATCAAGATTGAGATACATTTTTTCGTAAACCGCATTCAACACCGTCCGATAACATATCATATTGGGGCGAAATCGCGGGTTGTCGAACACAGGGCTGTCATCACCATCCCAACCCTTCATAATAGCCGCCGCCACCCCTGCCGATCTGCTGATTCCGGCCTCGCAATGGACAATCAGCCTATCCATCCTTAGCCGAACGATATTCCTCACAAACGAAGCGATTTCCCCGGCATCGTCGTAAGTAATGCAGTTTTCTCCACCCACATACATATCCACATCGTCAAAGTGTATTTTAAAATGCGCCAGTATTCCATTGTTCGGATTGTTGGACAGGTTCGGATAATCTTTGTCGCAATCCGAAATGGAAATCACCGCGATTTTTTCACGATGTGGCACAAAAGAAAATCGGTACGCTTCTTCTCGGCTCATGATTTCAATTTGCAAGTTATGCACCTCCGGTTTTGCTATGTTTCTCCAACGCATGGAACACCTTGTGATACACCATTTGATTTGGGCTATATCTGAAATCGGCAAAGATAGAAATGCCTTGCTTTTCAAAATGTTCCATGATTGCCGCCGCGCAGCCGGGGCTTCTGCTTTGACCATATTCGCACTGGCAGATGATATCCAGCCCATCGGCTTTTGCGGCATAGATGAACTGCGCCAAATCGTCCGCTTCCGGGAAATATGTTTCATAGGTAAGATTGTACTCGCCAACTTCCATAATCGCGATATCGTGCAGGGCGATTTTGAACACCCGCTCAGTTTTGCCCGAATAGTCCACCGACTGCGGAAAAAAATTGTATTTGTAGTTGCGTTCGGTTGGCGCATCATAAAAACTGATAACCGCAGTGTTCGCGGGAAAACCTTCTTGCAAAAGGGTTTCAATTGAATCTCTGGAATGGATGTCAATCTGCATTTTTTACTCCTTCCTATTCGCTATTATCTTCGCCCACCCGAGGTGTCGTGCATATCAAAGTTATATTCTTCAATTTTGCTCATTCGCTTATGTCCTTGCTTCCATACGACTCTACACCCTCCAATTTTTCAAGTGCCCACATATATTCCGTATGCCGCCAAGATTCCTCCCTTGTAGAGAATGGCCCATAATATAGCTCTCCGTCTTTTTCATGTACAAACGAATCTACATAGGCACGCATTTCTTCTACGCTGGAGAATGGCCCGAGTAATGTCCTGAAATCAATATCCGCCTGCGATGCATGCGGTTTTTCCCGTATATCCAGTTCCGCTATCACCTCCGCTGCGCACCCCATATCACTGCGAAGATTGTCACGCTGTTCCTCGTGAATGATAAGATTGTACGCTTTCATCATCATTTCCACCGAGAGTTCGCCCTTCATGTGGCGGCTGATTGCTTTTAGTACGCGATTCATCCCAATCAACTCGCCACGGTAATATTCCAAGTTCAGCGTGGCAGGGTTGAAGTCCCAATGAACGCAGCCGCTTTCGCGCATCGCGTAACCGTGAACCGAATCCATCATACTTTTGCCTATCATGTACCGCCGTTCAGAATCGGTCAGCACAAACGGCTCGGCCTCAAAGGCTAAAATATCGCCCCTGCAAAACGGCACCGGAACATGCATTTGATAGTCATGGAATATCAGCTTGCAGCCATCATGGTCAAGATTATTTTCCATATGCATGCAGTCCCGCAACAACTGGTGCAGGCTCTCGTGAATTGTGCATTCATGTTTCGTTCCAGCGCGGCCAATGGCTTTTGTATCGGGCTGTGTATCAATCATATGCTGCCACGCTGCATGCCGTTGCGCAAGCGGTTTTTTGCTTTGGTATATAATATAAGCCTGCTCCGTTGAATCAAAGCTGTGCGCCAATGCGCGGCAATGCGCGGCGATGTCGCGCGACGGGATAAAGCTATAGATGTCATTGTATTCCGCCGCTTGCTCCGATGGCTTGTTCTCGTCCTTTTTAATGTCTTTCAGTTCCGCCATTTCAAGGCAGTCCAAATAGTTCCTGTGTTTTTTGATATACTCATCCCGCAAAATCACTCCGTAAGCATTCAAAAGCAAATCCTCTGAAACTCCCTGCTCCTTTTTCATGTAGCTGCTCAGCACACGCAGGGTACGGTCTTTGCCTTTTAGATCACCATGATAGTATTCAAAAGAACAATCGAAAGGCCAATTGCCGTCAGTTCTGCATATCACACCATCATCATCCACGCCATAGCATACCGCGTACATATCTTCGTCAGGCCGGTAGCATAAGCGGTCTATTACACGGAGCTTTGAATCACCATTGATCACAATATCGCCTTTTTGAAACGGCGTGGGAACGTCAACCCACATCCCGGCAAACCCCTCGTACCACAACTCATGCCGCGGGTCTGTTTCTTCTATAACTTCACTTTGAAAAAGCGTCACAACCTCGCCTGTATGTTTGCTGTCGGGGCGTGTGATTTCAGCGGCAACCCGTCTGCGGGCATCTCCAATCCATCGCTTATATATTGTATATTTTTCAAGGCAGCTGTTATCATTCTTGCCCCTGTCTCGGATTGCCTCCATAACAGCATCCAGTGTCGGGAACAGCGTCGTACATTCGATTTCATGAGCGGCAATTTGATTTGCACAATGCGCAGGAACATCGCAGGCATAGGAGTAAACCGCATTTGGCTTGTCCGCTTTGAACAAATCCATCACGTGATTTTCCAGCGACATGTAGTCGCGCAGAAACTGATGTAAGCTGTCATAGTGCGGCGCCCAAGGGTGTTCGGTCACTTCCATATCCGGCTGGGTGTCGATAATCCATCGCCATTCACTATGTCGCTCGACTAGTGTTTTTTCGCTCAGCCACACGATAATCGCCATTTCCAGCGGAGTGAACGTATGACCTATGCTGCGGCAATGTTCGGCGATGTCTTTTGAATTGATGAAGCTGTAGATATCCATTTGTCAATCCTCCTGCGTTCTCTTCGGAATAACCTTGTTGTATTGGTAACTAACTCTCACATCCACCCCAATATCCCGAATAAACAAAATATCCGCAAAACTCCAAACACGGTCTAACATGTAATGAATCGGATAGCAAATAAAATCGTTGTCGAACTCGCCATTAAAATATTCGCCGTTCCAATTCATGCTTTTATCAATGGTTATCGACTTTTGGAAATCTTCGCTATTGACTTTACTGTAGTGGCAATGGCTTAATCCACTGTCCATACACCGCAGCGTTTCTTCGCCAAGATAAGCCGCAACATTATCAACTGCATCACGCTCACCACCAATTCGCGGATAAGCTTGTATCATAATTTCAATTTCATAATCTTTGAGAAATGCATCCCTTCGCTTCATTCGTTTTTCTAATGCTGCCGCAATCTTGAGCGCTTCTTGCCAGCCTTTCGCACAGGCTTCATACAATTCATTATTGATTGCAAGAAAGCGCTCGCGATTTTCATCTGTCCATTGAAAATCTGCATCAAGCCGTTTTTTTCGTTCCCGCAATACAGCTTTGATCATTTGTTTTACATCATATTCAGGATATTTGCATATGCCAAACACCATGCAACTAAGCTTTGCCGCGATTTTAACAAGCATTGGCAGCTCATATCCCGCAAGAATTTCTGCAACAACATCACACTTCGTCCGATGCGCCATCAACAGATGAATTTCTTTTTCAATTTTATAATCTTTTGCGCTATCCATTGACATCTCCTTTACTTTCATAATGGCTGGAATGATCCGGCACAAACCGCACCGGAAAACCATCCAACTCAAATTCACGGATAACGGAAGCTTCAAAGCCTTACCAATCGGCAAGCACCGGATTATGATACACCGTTGCCTTGCCATTCGCTATCTCCACACGCCCGCGAGGAAAGCGATTCCACGGCTTACTGCGGATTTTCTGCGGCAAACCCTTCGCTGCCAATAACCAAGTCTGCTCATGCGCAAAGGAATTCCCCTTTTTTGAGTTGTAGGGCAGTTGTCCGTCAAGCACGCTGCCGTTTGCATCGCAACTGGCCGCATATGTAAGCAGCTTCCGGCTGCCGTTGTTTCGGTAATGGATGCGCTGATGCTCATTTTGTTTTCTCCTCGCCTCTGCATAGTGTTCTTCAATTCTCTTCCGGTTTTTTGTTCACCGCCTTATAAAACTCTTGCGGTAAATCACGTGTTTCATACCCGCGATAACTCTCGCGCATGACGGTATGATATGTTTTGCCTTTAAAAACAACGCTTTGCAACGCATCGCATCCGCTGAATACGTGCTCGCCGATGAATTCGATATCATCCGGAATGATAACGCTTGTGAGATTTTTACAATCCCAAAACGCACCGAATTCAACGAGCATCATACCAGCGGGCAATACAATGCTTGTCAAGTTTTCGCAGCCGCGAAACGCATCCTCGCCGATGCGCTTCAGGCTTTCCGGCAGGGTGATATTTTTCAGTTCTTTGTGTCCGCGAAATACGTCATGCATCATGCGGATCACGCCGTCTGGCACAACATAAGACTCCTGCGTTTGGTTGTACAAGATCAATACCGTGTTATTGTTACAGAATGTCGCACCGTCAACATCCGTAATGCCGGAATATAAATACGTCTCCATTTTCATTTTTAATGTTCCTCTCTTTATTTATTTTCTTAATTGGAAAATTGGATTGGCATCACACTTTTATACGTCTTGTCACCCGCGATTCTCATCTTGCGTTTTTTGCGCTTGGCAAATGTGCGAAAGGCTTTCGAATCCATGTAACTTGTGAATTCATCAAACACATCCCATTGCTTTAGCGGTTTTTCGCCCGGCTTGGTCGTTCCATACAAAACAGCGGTTTTCTTTTCTGCCGACCATATCACAATCGTGTGATGGTTGTGTGCTGTAGCCCAATCAAACACAAGCACCTCAAACTCATCATAGTTCATTGCGGGTGGGCAGACAACGTGGTGGCTTTCAAAGTGATCGTTTTCTCCCGCGCATGACCTGCCAAAACAGCTGATAAACCAGCCTTTGATAAAGCCAAATCCACAGCCGTATTGCGCCAAATCGGCCGCAGACTCGCAGCCGGATTCACCATCAGGGAGAAAAAACGAAGAAATCACGGCAACATTTTGATTGTTCTGCACAGCTCGGCTTAAATCATATGTCGCTGTCCAGCTTTTCACGTAGTTTTCCCATCGCTCCTCAAAATCTGGGTTATCGCCTTCCTGGGCTTTGTAATTCTCATAAATCTGAGGCAGCAGCGATTCCACAACGCCCAATGCAACCCCCTGCTCTGGCAGACGAAATAACATATTGATACCAATGTCATTAAAGTCACGCACACTATCGTCACTGCAATTCCATCCTTGATAATCCAATACCTCATTTTCATCAATCGCCAGCAGCTGGTCAAAGTCGTTTTTAATCATGACAAGCGCATTGTTTTTTAAAAAAACATGGAATGAAAACGATTCACATTTACAATCCTCAACAACCTGATCAAAACGGTTCATCGCAGCATCCTCCGATTTCTTTCGTTGTCTCATATAACCTTTCTAATATTCTTACCATCGCCAGTGTATCCAGCCTGCAATAAGCCAGCAATGCTTCACGGATTCCAGCGATTTCGGCGAGTGTTTTTTCATGCAGCGCGGCAAACGCCGTCATTGCTTCGCTGCCATTGTGGATTAGATTCAGAGCGGCATAATCCAGTTCGGGATCATCAGGAAACAACGCGGGCAGCACCGCTTTGATTGAGTACGACCCGCCCATCTCACGGCAGTAATAATACCCCTTGCGGAACGGCTCTGCCAAGTCTTTGATGCCGCCGTGTATGTTCATCAAATGCTCCGACAAATCCGGGAACCATTCTGCCAGCTCACGGATACGCCCCTTTTCAAAACTAGCGCTATACGCCAGAACACACGCACCCTGCGGAATGTCGGCGCATAGCCGCTCTGCAAGTTCACGGCGGGGATCGCTGCCCTCTTTGCCTAAAAATTCTTTGTGTATCGGTTCTGTGCCGGGCGTTTCCTGTATGTGCAGGGAATATTGAAACGGTATCTGCTGATAGGGCTTTACGCCGTCCCACAGCGGGATCGCCTGCTGGTAAGTTTCAAAGTCCAAGTGATACAACGGGTAAGTCAGGCCATTCAAAAACTGGCGAATGCTGTACGGTTCAATGTGCGGCGGCTGATTCAGCACCGCTGTTTTCACTTGCAGCAACTGCATTTCGTTGAGCGCTGTGCCGCTGTTGAACACGTCCTCAAAGCTGACAATCCCGCTCTGATAAGCCATATCTTTTTTTGCGCCGTGCATACCAAACCCAATGTCATATACATTTGGCTGCTGCAAATCACGAAAACACCACGCTTGATATCCGCAGCCTTTGCAACGACTTCCAATCTCAATTTCTGGCTCGGCTTCTTGCGTTGCGATTGATTTCATTTTCGCGATGGCGCTTCCGATATCATCCTGCAAACGCAAAACCGCTTTCGTGCAATCCGTGATAGAAAACAACACTTGCAAATCAAGCTCGCCCTGCCGCGTGTATTCGTTGTTCAACTGCATCAGCGACACCTTGGAAACAGGTAACCCGCTGTTCGTCACCACATAATATTGAAACGCCATATCATCATAATAGATATCTTTCAACTGGGTGGAGCTTTTCACCTCAACGATTTCATAGCCGTTGCCCATCTTGCGCAGAATATCCACGCTGCAAAAATTGCCGTCATACGAAAAAGACGCTTCCGCTATGACATTTGCCCCGGCATCAAGCAAACTCTGGGTTTCGCTTATCATGCCGCTGATGTTTGAACGGTCAAACGGCACTTCGGCATACTCGCCAAAGTATCCCTTTGCCAGTTCTCCCACGACGTGCCCGGTGGTTACGCGGGTTTCGTCCAAGGTTGATTTGTCGAACTGCTCCGGCATGTGCTTGTTCATCCACAGGATTTTCGGGTACTGGATACCCGCACAATATTTTGATTTTGAAAGGTTCATCATCGCACACCTCTTTTTACTTATATTTTTTTACATCATCTGCCGTGACAGCACTTCCATAACCTTCTCATATCCCCACTTTAGAGTGGACATATCAGCTGCCGCCGTCACTCAAGCATTTCCTTTCGGCGGTCCATTCGATTGTTACAGTGTAATCGGCGGACACACCATAATCTGCCCATGTAAAATCCGCAGGAAACGATTGGCTCTCTTTCCGTGCTATCAATGAAAAAATGCTTTCCTTGATTACATTGTGTGTAAATGTTTTACATGTTTTCCATAGTTCAAACGCATCACAGCTCGAATCAACAGTTCCGAACAACGAGCTGATTTGCTTTTCCGCAGACCAAATGAGCGCTGTTTGTTGTTTGTGTGTCTTGGCCAGTGCCAGTATGGATTTTTCAAACGCTTCATAGCTTATGTCTTCTGGACAAACCACGTTATGGCTGCTCACACACCATGCAATCCTCTCGCAACCTCCACCGTAAGGTTCAACATACCATTTAGCAAAATTGAACCCATAGCCCAAACGCCGCAAATCCATTGGCAGTTGAGAAGCATCCTCTTCTTTTTCGCCGCAACGTTGAAACGAAGAAATCACTGCGACATTCTGATTCTCCTGCGCTGCTTTCATCAGTCTATGGTGCGCTTTCCACGATTTGATAGCTTCGTCCCAATATCTTTTGAATTCAAGCTCACATCCACGCGCCTTTTCCTGCTGCTCATATTTCTTGTACAACTGCGGGATTAACGATCCCACAACAGAAATATTGATTCCCAGCTCGGGCAAGCGATGTAACATGCCAATGCCAAAAACGCATACATCGGTCAAAGATTGGGTGCTGCCATGCTCCCACGAATGATCCGATGTTGATTTAGTTGCCCTGCGATGCCTACGAATTTTATATAAATCCCATGCGCCTTCAAAATAGACCACATCGGCAGGGTTTATCGAAATCAATCTGTCCAAATTATTTTCAATTATTTCAAGGGTGTTGTCCTTATAGAAAATATGGCACGAAAATTGTCTTTCCTCACACTCATAACGGAATCGTTCAAATTTTTCTGCTACGCCGCCTGCCCCTTTTCCACGTATGAATTGATGGTTTAGCGCTTCCATCACCTTCTCATATACCCGCTTGTTCGGACAATACCGTTCATCCTCAAATATTTCAGTGCCGTTGCCGTTCAAAAACTGCTTGACGGCAGCGGCAATTCCAGCGCTGCGCGACTGCCCATATTCGCACTGGCAAATCAAAGTTTCCGCTTCGCCCAATATGGACTTGATGAACGCGGCCACTTCTGCGGCATCCGCATTGCTGAACATATGATGTTCTCTGGCCAACGCCCTGACTTCCGCTTCTGTGGGTTTTCTTTCCAGCATATCTTCCAAGTGATCCACGCTTACATCGTTGAACTTCAATCGAAGGCGGTAGTCAGGATTGTGTTTGAGCCTAACAGCGCAATTATCTGTGTCCGCGATGCTGATTAATGCGGTTCGCGCCGGAAACGGCTCCATTGCCCTGCGTTGGATGCTTTCTCTGCTTTCGATTTCGATTTTCAAAAGTTAGCCCTCCACTCCATGTTTTTATGGATTGATTTTTTTGTCCGCCAAGTTACACGCTGTAACTAGATAGAAAAATCAACGCATCGATTGCCCGCTGGGTGCAAAAGACTATTTGCTGTGTCGGTTCAGTGAATCCTAATGCTGCATTTCTAACCTTTTTCCGATACAGAGTTAGGTCCATCCCCGCACTTTCCGCCCAAGCAAACTCTTCAACAGCACTCCATACGAAATCATATGACATTGGACCTGCTACAATATCAAAATCATGTACAGGGATGTATTCTCTTCGACTGCGAATGATTTCATTGAGCCAAGCGTTTAGACCCTCTTCAGTTGCTATATCATGAAACTCTAAACATCTCAAAGTATTAAGAACACTTGGGTTCCACGTATACACACTGACAATTTTGAAACCGCCGCTTGTTCTACTTGCCCACGTCTCTGCTTGCTCCTTAACCGTTGTACAATAGAAGCCAAAGCCGAAATCTTGGCGGTGTTCAGCGCTATGTTTCAAATCAGGCTCACGCACCTCTACAGCCCCGCCATGATATAGCCGGTTGAAGGTTAATATATTCCTTGCGGTATATACAGGCCTGCAATTATCGTTGATTAACTCCACCAAAGTCTCTTTCATAATTCGTTCTCCTTGCCTCTATGACTGATTCATCCCCTATGGTACAACAATACCATAGGGGATGGGACAAAAATAGCACACTGATCGGTCAAGTATATTTTTTCATCATCTTTGCTGCCGCTTCGGCAATTCGTTTCCGCAGCCCTTCCGGTTTCAGCACTTCAACATGCTCACCATATTGCATCGCCCAATAAAACATCGCTTGCTCATTCACATGCACATCGGCGATTATGCCGCTGTCATCGCTTTCCTTCAGCTTGACATCAAGGCCGAACCAGTCAATCACATCGCTGATAAGATATTGCTTTGTTTTGAATTTCACGCGAATGCTTTCGCCCGAAAACATATACAAACGCTCTGCCATATGCTTTGGCAAATCCAAACCGTTTTTCAGCTCCGGAACTTCCTTTGTCGGGGTAATCGGCTTGTCCAATATGCGAATGCATGAAATGCGGTCAATGCGAAAGTTTGAGGTATCGGGGTACTCCTTGTTTTTCCCAATCAAATAATACCGCCCATTGGCAGCCGCCATCTGATATGGACTCACCTCGTACTCCTTTGGGCTGCCATCGCTGTTCTTTCGGGGGCGCTGCTGCTTATCAATGCCGTATTCATTATAATAAAAGGCAACCCGCCGCCCGGCAGAAATTGCTTCGTCCAGAATTTCGATTGTATAGAATAGCTCCTTGTTTTCTGGCAGCTGCTCCGGCATCGTCCGAATATGCTTCACTCTGGCCTTGAAATAAACGCTGGACAACCCCTCCAGTTTTTCAATCAACTCTTTGCACTGGCTATAGGGGATGTGCTTTGAAAATAATAAACTGTCAATCAGCAGGCGCAATTCGGCATCAATGAACTCACGCGTCAAATACCAGTCGGAACAAACGGTTTCTTCCTCGCCGTTTTTCTTTTTTCGCACGGTTTCGGAGTATTCGAGGTCATAGCCAAAGTCAATCAAATTCATCAGATTGCGCTTGATTGCCTTGCGGTCTGCCGTTTGGAAATACTCCCGCTCCAACCGCTCGCCGATATCCTTTGCGGAAAGGCGGTGGTTTTCATCGGAATATTTTCGGAGAATATCAAGGATGTTTAAAATTAACATCTTTTTCGGCGGGGTTGAATACATGACGAATCACCTCTTTGTTTATGATTATTCTTCTACAATTTTCAAATACTTATATATTGTGGGATAAGACAGCGCACACACCCTTGCCAGTTCGACCTTGTTCATCCTGCCAGCTTTGTACTGCGGATAATGCTTATAAAAAACACTTGGTATATCATTTTCTGTGGTCGTTGGTCTGCCTATGGTTTTGCCCTTTGCTGCGGCATTTGCCATGCCGGACTTCACGCGCTGGCTGATCATGTTTCGTTCCAGTTCGCTGAACACGCCCATCATTTTGAGCATGCCCTCTGTCATGGGGTCAAGCGCAGAAGTACAGTCAACCACAAAATTTCCCAAAATCAATTTAATGCCTCTGGCCTTTGCCAGTTCGATAATATCACATAGTTGTTTGGTGCTCCGGGTAATCCGGCTGACCTCTGTAGCGATGATGGTATCGCCGGACTTTACAAGATGAAGCAGCTTGGTCAGCTCAACCCGATGTTCCTTTGTCCCGCTCATATACTCTTTATAGATCGTATCATCGCATGCGCCGTGCTGTTTTAGTTCTCGAACCTGTCTGTTAATGTCCTGCATTTCCTCGTTTGTGGAACAACGCGCATAACCATATATCATAAACGTCCTCCAATATGTCAAATATTTCCATTTATTGACATTATTATAATATATAAACAAAAAGAAGTCAAGACTTTTCTTTATATATTCGGCCGGAAAATGATATGATTTCGGTTGTTTTGGTGGTTCAAAAAACTATAAATGGAAAGAACTCTTTTCTTTTATGACAAATGCCCCTGCACAGAAAAGCCTTTGTTTACTGTGCAAGGAGCTTTACGCTTCATTGAGCTTCGTTATCCATTCTTAACCGTCAGCCACGCATCAAATTCCCAATCCATCGGGCATTTATATTTTCCTTCATGCTCAACTGCTTTGCGCAGTTCTTCTTGAAATTTGATGTAGTCGCTGTAATTCCATTGGCTCCACGGTTTTGAAACGCCCTCTTTGTATAGGTTGTACTTCCCCTTCTTGTCCTTCAACTCAATACCAAGGGTAACAGAAGCTTTCATGATATAGCTATCTACAGGAACATGCAGATACTGTTCGATTGGTTCTAACATCGCTTCCCAACAGTCCATAACGAGCATATTTTTCAACGTCATATTAAGCCATTTTTGTGCAAGTCCATATGCAAATCCGCTTCCCATCCATTTGACTTTTTTATGGACATTGTACTCATTCGATACTCTGCATATTTCCTCGCAAGTTTTTTGATGCCAATCATCAAACGACTTCTGTTGAGACAATTCAAGCGTGAACATAGTTTCAATACAACTGTCAATCAGGCTCTCTATTTTCTCCCGCCATTCCAACTTTTTTTGTTTCAGTTCGCCAATGCCTGCAAGGTTTCTCTGTACATCTCTGTACGCAACATGCGCACAAATCCGTATCGTCCGTTCTTCGCCGAAAAGTAGGTTCAATAAAAATTCCATGCTGTTTGACTTTTTCATAGTATACTACCTCTTACTTTCAACATATTTCAACACTTATTGACATTATACATCCCGATTCGAGCAAAGTCAATCTCTTTTCGTGAATTAAATCGAAAAATGTCGCAACCTTCCGGTATAATACTATGGGAGGATGGTAAATTTATGAAATTCGCAGAAACACTTCGGCAGTTGATTGAAGAGGCAAACATTTCGCAAAAGGAGCTGGCAAGGGAAATAAAAATGTCCCCCTCTACTCTTGCAAATTATGTGCAAGGGTCAAGAAGCCCGGACTATGACACCCTCATGTCCATCGCTGGATACTTCAACGTAACCACAGATTACCTTTTGGGCTTCCAGCCTGAAAAGGTCGATGAATACATGGAGATAAAGTTGATACAGATATTCCGATCACTTACACCGGAACAGCAGCAGATATACCTTGAACAGGGCGGCGCTTTTGTCCGCACGAACCGCAAGGGCAAAAATACTTAGGTGAAACCTTTTATATCAATGAATCAGGGTAACAAAAAAGACGGAGGACGCCCTATAGGAGTCAGATAGTCACTGCAAAAACCGTGTTTCCCACGCCACCTGTGTATAAAAATACCTAACCTCTGAATCGGCAACACCAATTCAGAGGTTTTTCTATGGTTTGTAGTTAGGCTAACGCTGGGAATCCGTTACGTATCAAGAAAATCCCAGTCCGCGCCAAGCACCCAGCGCAAAGCGGATAACTTGCCGAATAACATACCACGGTAAAAATCCTCCTCTGGGTCAAGGGTTTCCACGCCGTACTTGTCCTCGATCCTTTGCGCCGCAGCATATGCGCCTTGCCGGATATCTTCAGGGCATTCCCCTTCATCAAGACGGCCATTGCAGCGACTGTTAATGTGATGTAGATACCACGCCCTCTCGCAGAACTCCTCCTCTGCCGCGATAATTTCATCAGTGGCACGGCGGTGGGGTTCGTGAACCTGAACAAACCCGCCAAGCAAGCAGACCTTTGCACCAAGCAAAAGCTCGTAGGCTGCGATGAACTTATCCTCGACTTCAGGCGCGAATTCGTTCGCCAAACATCGCGCTTTGGCAATGTCGCTTTGCGCGTAATCGATTAGTTCGATGATGCGAGCGTCCTCATCACAAAGGGGAGCGTCCTCGTCACGATAATCGTAATCCATTGGAACGAAATCCATGGGTTCCATTTGTATTATCCTCCTTGAAAATTGTTGTCACCATCCGTTGGTGCAGATTGATAAAGGACATGCGATATCTTATATATTATCCCCTCCTTTCGTCTGCCACAGTGCCGAGATGGCCTTTGCAAGCCCGCGCTGAAACCGTTTATCGGCGTTGATGTCCTCGGCAGTCAAGCCCAGCGCATCAAGTGTGCTGCTGATATCGTTCGTATAGGTGTACTCGTGGTTGGCCAGCTCATATGAAAACATCTCATAAATATAGCCTTCCCCGGTCGTATCACCATCAACGGCCGTCTGATGCTCCTCCGCATGCCTGTCGAACATTTCATGGAGCCTGTCGTGGTCAGTGCGGCGATAAAAGCCGCCAGTCCCGCCAAGGCTGTAAAGCTTGCTTTCTTCGCCAGCTGACAGCCCAAATGACTTCATCCCCTCGGTGAACTGCTTCTCGCTAAAAGCAAAGAAGAAGGGGAATGCGTTGACTTCGCGTTGCTGCCTGTCGCGAAGAATCTTGTATCGGTTGGACATTTTGCTACTCCTTATCTTTGATAAATTAGAATTGGGGAGGATCATCACCAGAACCACCATCATCACCATTATTGGTGATGTTAAAAGGGATCAAGAATGGTGCGAAAACCGGGCCATCACCATTCACCCCAAGGCCATCACCATTCTGCAAGCCGTTGCTATTATTGAGATTCTGGCTATATGGTGGTAATGGTGATGAATTCACCTTGTGCAAGGATATATGGGTGCCATTATCCTTGCAATGTTTCTCAAACGAGATGCCAACAGCCTCCAAATTGCTTTTGATGGCCTTCAGCCTCTTTGATAAACCGTTCGGCTGACGAGGAAGCAACCCTGGGTCAATGCCATAGTCCGGAGCAATCCGCGCCAACTCAACGCGCAGATCGGATATCCTGCCATGCCATACAGCGCAGCCATTCATCAGTGCGACTATCAGCGTTGCCACCGCGTCGGCGTTAATTGCTTCGGTGTTCTGAATGTTCTGGTTCGCTTCATACTCGTTGAGGAACGTCTGACCCAATCCACCCAGCGCTTCGCCTATGGCATAACACCATGTGGCAAAGTCCGCCATACGAGTCAAGTTGCTTAGTTCGAGGGTTGGATAAATTGCCATCGCCTTTGACAAAGTATCCAGTACCCCTCCCAGTATGGAAGCTCGATCCTCTTGGAACTTGGCCATTATCTTGCTAAGTTCCCTGCGCTCGTTCGCGGGCACTCGTTCAAGCTCCAATAGCAGCGCCCTATCAAGAAGATCAGGCCGGGTTGCTACTATATTGATACCGTTGATGGCGATACATTTCTGTATCTTGATAATGTAATCCTCGCCGTTCGTAAACAGTTTCCGCTGTTGAATGCCACCGCCTGTACTCGCCCGGCACAGCATATCGCTTGTTTCCACGGAGATGTGCGAAATATTGTCGAACGGAACGAACAAATGCTGATTTAGGCTTACCGCCAACGAGCGTTGGTCTTTTTCGAGCGTCAGGGTTTCGAGTGCAGAGGGATCAATCAAGCTCTTCAACAGGGTGCATGCCGTTGTCTTGGCACTTCCCTTTTCTCCGTGGAATACCATGATTGCGTGTGGGATGCCGGGAATGAAACAGGCAATCATGGCACACAAGAACAATGTTGTGTTCTCCTTGATATTGATGTATTGGAGAATCTTCCTGACATCTCCGGCAGGCTCTGGTATTACCTGAACAGACTGATGACGATATCGATAGAAAAGAAACGGCGGATTATCAACGATTTCCCATCCTTCCGCTGTTACTTTGACCGCTTTCCACTCCGGGTGGGTTAGGTCATACCATAGGGCATCGTCATGTGAAGCTACACGAGTAGCAAGGGTTATGGGTTCAGGGCTGTCGAACAACGCCTTTGCCGTAAGGACAGACAACGCTTGCCCCAACGCATCATTTTTTATCGGTGTTCCGACCTCCTTGTAGTAGAGCCGATGCAACCATGCGCTTGCATAGCTGCTGTCCAGCGGCCAAAGCTCCCGATGGCTGCCTTCTGGAAAAGCGACATACGCATTCTCCATATCATCGCGAAGGGTTGTCACGCCGATATCTTCGGCAAGTTCTAGCAGGATTTCCGCTTGTGATCGCCGCGATTCCCTTCCATTCCTCGCCGAGGCTATTGGCTCCGGATCAGCGGCAGGGACATCATATGTTGGCAATGCATCCACCTCGTCCATCGTATGACCAAGCGCAAGCCAATCGAAAATGTCCTCTTTGTGGTTCAAGCCGGGCAAAACCACAATTCGGGCATCCGGGATATGAGCAGCCATCCTGTTTGCATACTCCATCCCCGGCTTATCGTTGTCAGGAAGAATCGTGACCGACTTCCCCTTAAAATATGCCGTGTACTCCGGTAGCCATCGCGATTTCGCTCCGCTGTGAAGGGTTGTGGCAACGCGCCCAGTTTGGATGATCGCTTCTGCGCACTTCTCTCCTTCCACGAAGTAGATTGTGTCCGCTTCTATCACGGCTGGGAGATTGTAGGGAACAGACTTCGCACCCTTCAGGTTCTTCTGCCCATTGGGTTGCTCAAAGAAGAAGCCCTTGTCGCCATCATCATAGTCTGTTCGAGTTTTCTGATAGCACAGCACTCCCGCCGCGTCATGGTATTCATAGGTGTGTGTTCGGATGCCTTTCCTCCTTGGTTTTTGCTGCTGTGTGTACAGGTCTGCCATGGACAAACCTAACTTGTCCATGACATCTTCTGAGTTACAGCCAGCAAAGCAATGCAAGAGAATTTGTTTTCCATCCTCCGATAAAGAAATGGACAGGCTGGGGTCATGATCCTCGTGTGCAGGGCAAAGAGCCATAAGACTTGTGTCGCTGTTGCTCTTCACTCCTTGAAGTCTTGCTTTGATATCTGAAAACGTCATTGCCCAGCCCTCCTTATCGCGCCGTGGGCTACTGGTGCAGAATCAGTAGCGATGCAGCCACTGTTAAGATAGTCAAGAAGAGCATCGAAGTTGAGCAGTCTCTTTCTGCCTGCCATTACCACCGGAATTTTGTTGGTAAGGGCAAGCTTACGGATGAAGTTTTTCGACACGCTGGTCTGTGGATCAATTGATAACAACGCTGCGTACGCCTCATCGAGCGTCCGCATGCGAGCAATGGTATGACCTTGCATAATTTTTTTCCTTTCTTTATAATTATCTTGCCCTAAACCTATATATATGGTATAATAAAGATACAGGGCTTTGATTGGTGATTTGCCTTGTAGCCGGTTCATCTGTCGGCGATATCGTTCAAGTGTTGTTACCACTTGGGCGATATTTTATTTTTGCCATGTGTCAGATGGCGTCTTCTCTAAGGCCAAATCATTGTGAATCTCCTCCTCTCAAATGATATCCGGTATAGTAGTATTATATATAAAATCAACAGATAAGTCAACTATTTTATATTATGCATAAAGATGTGTTTATTTATAAAGATTAGTATTGACAGGTCGATTTTTATATGCTATTATATATGTAAGGCAAACAAAAACTACGAAAGGGTTGGCTTATATGGACGAAGACAACATTTTCCAAAAGAGGTTAAAGGAAGCAAGGGAAACGGCTAAACTATCCCAAGCCAAATTGGCAGAAGCCGCAGACGTTACGCCCGCGACTATATCCTCCTATGAAAACACAGAAAAAAGCCCCTCGGTAGCTATCGCAAAAAGGATGGCTCAAGTTTTGGACGTTTCGATTGATTGGTTGTGTGGAAATGAGTCGATAACAGCTTCAACAATGAGTGCTTTTTTTGCTCTTATAACAGTCTTGAAAAAATTCAAGCCTCGTATTGAATTTGAAGAACAAACCAAGGATGGTATCAGCAAAACAGCCGCCAAACTTATATTTGATGACGGTCTTTTTGAAGTCCTTTGTGGAGATTTTTTGTTTGGAAGCATCATTCCAGAAGAAATAACGAATTTTTTTAAAGAATATTCTAATATCCAAACCGTAAAAAATATGCAATTATTATCTAGTGAACAGATAGAAAATTTAGAAACCGATTTGCTAAAAAAATATAAACACTTGCCGGATCTCCCGGTTTATGAACCAGTTCAAAAAGGAGAAGACCAAAATGGCAACAATCCAAAGACGTAAAAATTCCTACCTCATAACCGCCTCCTGCGGTTACGACAACCAAGGCAGGCAAATTCGCAAGACCATGACTTGGAAGCCCCCATCAGACATGACCGAAAAGCAAATTGAAAAAGAGCTCAAACGGCAAGCCGTTCTGTTTGATGAACAAGTCCGTACCGGGCACTATCTAAGCGGCAACGTTAAATTTGCCGACTTTATTGAAACATGGTTCCGGGACTATGCCGAAACCCAACTGCGCCCCCGCACTATACTCGCCTACAAACAATTAATAGGCCGCACCGTGGAAGCGTTAGGACATTTGCCGCTTGACCACATCCAGCCACAACATCTATCGGCCTTCTATAAGAACCTTGCCGAGCCGGGAATAAAGGACAGGGCAACCTATATTTGCACGGTGGAGTTGAAGGCTCAAATTAAAGCAGGAGGCTTCGGCATCAATCAATTCTGTGAGCTGGCCCAAATAGCCGATACCACATTGCGGGCAGCGTGGAATGGTCAGCCAATCGCTGAACAATCTGCCTTAAACATAAGCAATGCCCTTGGGCTGGGGTTCGACAAGACCTTCACACCAAAGACCAAGGATCGGGTTTTGTCAGCCAATACAATAGGGCATTACCACAGCTTTATCAGTGCTGTATTGGAACGCGCGGTCAAATGGAACTTGATTCTATCCAACCCCTGCCGCCGCATTGACCCGCCTAAGATAGAGAAGAAAACACCACAGTATTTGAACGAACACGAAGCTGCCCGGATGCTGGAACTCTTGCAAGTTGAAGATGATCCCTATCGGACAATCTTTATTCTTCTGCTCTATACCGGGATGCGCCGGGGTGAACTGATGGGGCTGGAATGGAAGGACATTGATTTCAACACTGGCGTATTGTCCATCTGCCGCACTTCGCAATATATAAAAGAGCGGGGCATATTTACAGATGATGTGAAAAATAAATCCTCGCACCG
>JGI994J12354_10002188_pt1 | contig 19262 bp, 15 predicted proteins | sample IntmicLarv3ML3BL_FD_12354 | JGI IMG/M metagenome (IMG submission 12354)
CGGACAACCCCGAAAAACCTTTATCCTTAGCCAGCTTAACGGCTTCATTACATGCGGCGGAATCCGGCACGCGGCTCATAAACACAATCTGATAAACCGACACCCTTAATATACTTTTAATCAGGGGCTTCATCTTATTAAGCGCCGTTTTGGAGTACAGCCCGATTATATGGTCAATAAAAAGCAGATTACGCAAGGTTCCGTTGACCATTTCCGTAACCATTGCCTTGCTGGCCTGTGGAACATCTTCCAGCTTATTAAGCGCTCTGCCAAGCACAATATTGTTATAGCCGCCGTCACCTATAATATCCATAAGGGCGAAAACCGCTATTTCACGCTCGTTTACATTTTTCATCATAATACTCCTATTTTATAAATTATTTTAATAGTATAATAAAAGAGCTACGGCTGTCAATTACGTAAAGGACAGCCATAGCCTTTTTATTTGGCGTTACTATTATTTTTTTCACGAAATATTTCTGCCGGCAGAGAATTATTGTTATATGCGTTTGGCGGATACAAATTTTATTCCATGTTTCATAAATATTTATTGCAGCCGAAGCCCGGTTCTGCCCCGCTTCGCCACAGCCGGATAAACAGGCCCCGAAAATGCTTCTACATTTTCAATTGAATCCACGCCTTCAATGTCTATTCCGTACACATCCCGCTGAATTTGATAAAAATTCGCCGGGCGAAAGCTAATGCACATCTGCTCCTCCTCGCTAAGCGAGTTAAACCATTCGAACCATCTGATTTCATCAGCTTCAAGGGTTGCCGCATTAACCGTCACTAATGCGGAGGACAACAAAAATATGGCAAAAAATATTGCGGTCAAGCTTTTTTTCATGGGCACCACCTTCTAAATATGGCGATTTTTGTTTATCAAATTATACGATTACCGCCTGTAATGTGTCAATTGCTATATTTTCGCCTTTCTCAAAAGCAAAGAGTTGCTCACCACGCAAACGGAGCTGGCCGCCATGGCCGCGCCTGCTATAATTGGGTTTAGAAGGCCGAACGCCGCGAAAGGTACTCCGATAATATTATAAAAAAATGCCCAGAAAAGATTTTGTTTAATTTTTTTCATGGTTTTTCTGGAAAGGATTATTGCGCTTCTGACGCTTCGCAAATCTCCCCGCAGAAGGGTTATATCGGCGGCTTCCATGGCGATATCCGTTCCCGTTCCCATGGCCATGCCTATATCCGCCGTGGCAAGAGCCGGCGCGTCGTTTATACCGTCGCCAACCATTATGGTTACGGCACCTTTTTTCTTAAGCTCGCCGATTGCCTCGGCTTTGTTTTCGGGCAGAACCTCCGCAAGCACATTGTCTATACCCGCTTGCTGGCCTATGGCTTTAGCCGTGCGGGCGTTGTCGCCTGTAATCATATATACGCTTATGCCAAGCTCCTTCAAACCGACCACAGCCTCCGCCGAAGTTTCTTTCATAGTATCCGCAACGGCTATGATTCCCGCTATTTGGCTGTCTGCCGCTATATACATGGCGGTTTTCCCCATGTTTTCAAGCTCCGCCGCCGCTTCCGATATTTCATTGGCCACTTCAATGCCTTCCATAAGCTTCATGGTTCCCGCGAGAACGCTTTTGCCGTTTACCGTTGCCGAAATTCCTTTTCCGGGTATTGCCGCGAAATTTTCAGCCGAATATATTTCAAGGCCTTTATTGAGCGCGGCGCAATATATGCTTTGCCCCAGAGGATGCTCCGATGGTTTCTCCGCTGAAGCCGCAAGGCTAAGCAATTCATCTTCCGCCATGGCGCCGAAAACAACAACATCCGTAACCTCCGGCTCACCTTTTGTTATTGTGCCTGTTTTGTCAAAAATAACCGTATTGGCCTTATGGCAGGTTTCCAGATATTCCCCGCCTTTTATTAATATACCGTGCTGGGCGCCAAGGCCCGTGCCTACCATAATGGCCGTAGGCGTGGCAAGCCCAAGAGAGCATGGGCATGCAATAACAAGCACGGATATGGCATTAATAGCCGCCAAACCGTAATCCCCACCGTAAACGGCCCAGCCTATAAATGTAACAATTGCAATAACAATAATCGCCGGAACGAAAATGCCCGAAACCCTGTCCGCAATTTTCTGAATAGGCGCCTTGTTACCCTGAGCTTTTTCAACCATCTCCACGATTTGGCTCAAAGCCGTTTCTTTGCCGACTTTTTCCGCCTTCAAAGTAAAGGAGCCGAATTTATTTATAGTCGCGCCGATAACATAATCGCCTTCTTCAACATCCACGGGAATGCTCTCTCCCGTTATCATGGACTGGTCGATTGAAGATTTGCCGCTAAGCACATGCCCGTCCACCGGAATTTTCTCCCCGGGCTTAACCAGCAAAATATCGCCGACTACGACATTTTCAATAGGGATTTCAACTTCCTCCCCATCTCTTATAATTATGGCGGTGGATGCCTTCAATTCCATAAGTTTCTTAATGGCGGCTGTTGTGTGCCCTTTTGCGCGGGATTCGAAAAATTTACCCAAAAGCACCAAGGTAATTACAACCGAGGAAGATTCAAAATAAATCTCCTTCATCCCCATGAAAGTAGCCAAATCCTCTATAAAAAAAACATTGTAAACACTTAAAAAATAAGCCGCCGTTGTGCCTATAGCAACCAACAAATCCATATTAGAGCCGCCTGTTGCAACGGCTGAATAGGCATTTTTATAAAACCGCCTGCCTATGAAAAACTGCACAGGTGTCGCCAGCATAAACTGATTCAACTCATTATGCAAAGTCATGGTAAATGAATTGTGTATATCGAGAAATGACGTTATCATGCCCAAAAGCATAGGGAAGCTTAATAATACCGCCAAAATCAAATCACGCTCCAGTGATTTTTGCTCCTTAAGCTTGACCTCATCAAAACGCTTGTCAATTTCTTCTGCGCTGCCTTCAACAACGCCATAACCCAGCTTTATAATCATTTTAACAAATTCATCATGATTGGTCACTTCGGCATCAAAGCGCACGGTGGCCTTTTCCGCCAGAAGGTTCACGCTGGCAATATCAACCCCGACCATTTTATTAAGCTGCTTTTCAACCCTTGCGGAGCAAGCGGCACAGCTCATTCCCGTAACTCTTATATTATCTATGGTAAGCATAATTTCCCCTCCCTAAGCCAAAAGCTTACTTAAAATATCCGTTATTTCCTTCAACTTAACCTCTTTGGCCTCATCATTTTCCATGGCCTCCATAACGCAGGTTTGCATATGCTGAGCCAGAATAAGCTTGTTAGCCCGCCTGACCAAAGCCTCCGCCGCCAGTAGCTGATTGGAAATGTCAATACAATAGCGGCCTTCCTCAATCATATTTACGATTCCGTCAATCTGCCCTCTGCAAGTTTTAAGGGCGGCCACTGCCTTCTTCTTTTCTTCGTTCATTTTACCTCTCCCTCCCCGTGGGGGTGTTGTAACTTTATGATAACTCCGCGAAAATTGTTTGTCAAGGAGAACTTTTGGTATAATGAAAACTCCACCATCACGGGGCGGGGTTTTTATGTAATCAGTTGAATTATGTGAGTTGTTACCGGCTGATTTCAAAAGTTTTTATATAAGCGGATATTTGCCGTAACTTGTACAGCCTGTATACGAAGAAAAACGGGCCTGAGATTAATAAGAGAAAAAGGGAGAACAGAAACAGCCCTATGTCGTCGAGCTTATTATAGCCTTGAGTTGACATTGATTTTGCGGTTTGCGCCTCATAGTTTTGTATATTTTTTTCCGCCTCATGCCTTGGCGAGAAAAAGTCAATCTTCACAAAAGAGCCGAAAGGCAGGAAAAAACATATGAGAGCAATTATAAATATTTTCTGTAGCGAAAGGTTTGTAATGCTTTCGTATACAGGGAAGTTAAACGCCCAGTAAGTTTTAAGAACCGGAACATATGCTATATTCCCATCCGAACTGAAAATGGTATTAACCCGAGCATGATGAAGCGCAGAAAACACTGCAACAATAAAAATTATACCTATTATACTTGAAATTATTATGCGCCTTTTAATTTTCTTTACCTCTTTCCCTGCGCAATCACCGCAAACGCCGATATTCTTATTTTCATCAGTTAGGATATTATAGCAGGCCTTGCATCTTTTGGCTTTCTTCTCTTTTTTCTTAAACATAAGCCGCACCTCCGGTTAAGATTTTGATTTAATCAAGACAATCCCAGTTTATTTGCCGAAAATTTCCACAAATTTTTCTTCTTTTATTATCTCCACGCCAAGCTCTCTAGCTTTCTTATTTTTCGATGAAGCCGATTCGGCATCGTTATTGATTAAATAATCCGTGTTATTGCTCACGGCGGAGGCCACCTTGCCGCCTATGCTTTCAATATAAGTTTGGAGAGCCTTGCGGTTTTCAAACATTTCAAGGCTGCCTGTGATTACGAAGGTTTTACCCGAGAGCGCCGCGCTTTCAATTTTAGGCCGCCGAATATCCAAAAGCTTAATCGCCTCCTCCGCCATGGCGCGGTTTTTATCCCCGGCGAAATAGCTGAGCACCGCATGAGCCATAATAGCGCCGAAACCGTCAATAACGGTCAAGTCCCCTTCCGCTGCATTTATAATGGAAGAAAAATCATAATTAAAGTTGCCGCAAAGCAGCTTTGCCCCAACAAGGCCTATGTGGTTTATGCCAAGGGCGTATATAAAGCTATGGAGCATGCAGGTTTTACTTTTTTCAATGGAATTAAGCAAATTATTTACAGATTTTTCGCCGAAACCTTCCAATGCCATAATTTCGTCTTTTTTCTCATGGAGGCTGAATAAATCGAGATAATTGCCGGCAAAACCCTTGTCAACGAATTTTTCAACAGTAGCTTCCGAAAAGCCTTCTATATTCATGGCGTCACGGGAAACGAAATGGGTCAAGGCCTTAACCTGCTGGGCTTTGCAGTTGGGGTTTGTGCAATATAAAAACCGCACGCCGTTTTGGGCGACTATCTCCGTTTCCCCGTCGCAAACGCCGCATTTTTCGGGAATTTCAAAAGTGGCGCTTCCGGTTAAATTCTCCGCCACCTGAGGGATTATCATATTGGCTTTGTAAACGGTTATCTCATCGCCAACGCCCAGCTTCAAGCCTTCAACTATGCTCAAGTTATGAAGGCTGGCGCGGTTTACGGTTGTGCCCTCCAGCTCCACCGGCTCAAATATGGCGATTGGGTTAATGAGCCCTGTGCGGGAGGTATTCCAGCTAATTTCAAGAAGCCTTGTAACCGCGATTTCATCCTCCCATTTTAAGGCGATGGAATCTTTGGGAAATTTCGAAGTAACCCCAAGAGAAGCGCTGTAGCTAATGCTGTCCAACGTAAGCACCAAGCCATCCGAAGGGAGATTGTTCCCCTCAACCTGCCCTTTGAACCACAAAACGGCTTCCTCCACATTTTCGCTGTTTACCAATTTATAATAAGCGGGAAAAAAGCCCTGCTCCGCCGCCCATTCTAAGCTCTTTCGCTTGCTGTCACGGGTTATTTCCTCATCTTCCGTAATAACGCTGAATAAATTAAATTCCACCTTGCGCTCTTTAAGAACCGCGCTGTCCAACTGACGAACCGTTCCCGAGCAAAGATTGCGGGGGTTTTTATATTTGGCGCCTTCTTCAAGCTTTTCGTTGATTTTTTCAAATTCGCAATAGGAAATTACGGCTTCCCCCCGAAAAGCTATGGCGCCGTTATAATCTATAGTATGGGGTATGCCCGCAAAATGCATGGCATTGTGGGTAACATCCTCGCCAATTTCACCGTTGCCCCTTGTGATAGCCTGAATGAGCTTGCCGCCGGCGTATTTAAGAACAACCGTAAGCCCGTCCAGCTTCCAGCTTAGAATGCCTTCTTTATCGCCTAAAAACGCCCCCAACACCGCCGCATCCTTGGTTTTATCCAGCGAAAGCATTCGCTGCTCATGAGTCACCTTGGGCAAAAAGCCGACCACCTTATAACCTACATTAAGCGTAGGGCTGTCAGGATATATATTGCCGGTTTCAGCTTCCAGCTTAACCAGCTCATCATAAAGCCTGTCATATTCATAATTAGGCATAATTTCTTCATCATTGGCGTAATAGGCTTCCGATGCCTTGTTTAATAACTCTATTAACTCACGAATCCGCTCCACAGGCGATACCTCCGCAATAAATATTTTTTATTTCAGCATATTTAATCAGCAATTTTCGTATTTTCTTTCATATAAAATATTACCATACCGATATATAATTAACCATAGTTAAAAATAAAAGAAAATTAATGCGCCATATACGGAGTGAAATTTATGAAACGCAAAAAATCTATTTTGAGACGGCTTATAAAACGCCTGCTTTCCGTTGCCCTTATTTTTTGCATAATTAGAGGGAGCTTTGAGATATATACAGTTTTTAAAGAGATTCAACTGGCTCATGAAGCCGCCCAAATCTATACGACCGAGAAAAAAGAAGCCACAGGCTTACGCGAATACAGGCCGCCCCAGCCTTCGCCCGCTCCAGAGCCTGCGCCTACCGTTGCCGAAGAAAACGAGCCGGAGCCCATAACCCCCGAGCCAAGGGAATTAATCGTAAAACCGGAGCTTGAAGCCCTTAGGGCGCAATATAGCAATGAAGATATTATAGGCTTTCTAAGCGTTGAAGGCACCACGATAAATTACCCCGTACTACAATATACGGATAATGATTTTTATCTTTCAAAAAATATTTATAAAGAAAACAATTCCGCCGGATCCATTTTTCTTGATTATGAAAATAATATCGAAAATCTCGATATGAATACCGTAATCTACGGCCATAATATGAAAAATGATATAATGTTCCACGGATTAAGAAATTATAAGGATTTTTCTTTTTGGGAAAATCATAAATATATTCATTTTAATACAATTTATGACGATATGGTATTTGAAATATTCGCTTATTATACGCCTGCGGACTCCTATCCGTATATTTATGCCAACTATGAAGATAATGTGTTTTTCAACCTTCTGGCTCAAATTAAAGAAATGGCGTATTATGACACCGGAATCGGCGTAAACACCACGGATAAAATAATACATTTATCCACCTGCACAAATACAACCAACAACACCCGCATGGCAGTAGTTGGCAAGTTAATTGAGCTAAATGGTGAGGAATTTCAACATTCAAGCCGGTGATACTATTTATATCCGCCGGTTGGTACAATTTGTTTTTCACCAATATGTGTAAAAAGTATGTTTGAAATTGATAATTTTTTAGCAATTTTGTTAAAATTTAGTTTTTATTCAGTTTTTTTCGACTTTACTATTGCAATTAAATTATTTCTCAATTATAATTAAATTGCGTTAAAGGTTTGGATAAATTTACCGATAAATAAAATAAGAGAATCAATTGCTACCGATAAAGGCAAACCAGGTGAAAGTCTGGGGCGCAAAGACACGGGTCTAAGGTGTAAACTATGACAGCCGGTCTGCCGAAAAGCTAACCACATAATTCACCACTTTACTTATGCAGTTAGTTTTTTAACCTACTTTATTTCTACAAACTTTTTGTTTGTGAAATTTCGGTTATAGGCATAGGGAAAGGGGTGCTTTTCATTTTATGATAAAATTATTCCTTGGCAGCCGATGGCTCGATAACCCCAAAGCTACTTAACTTATCAGCGCCGAATAACAAATCATTACGGAAAGGAGAAGGTGGACATGTTAAAACGATTTTACTTTATATTTTTAATAACAATTTTTATTATGAGCTTCGGAACAGTTGAAGTTTTTGCGACCGCCTCGAATTTTAAGATTGATATTTCACAAACCTCCAACGGCATAGTTTCCGTAACCGGAACCCCCGGAGCGAAAACCGTTAAGGTTCAGATTTCAAAAGAAGGCGAAAAATTAAAATACAATTATGTCTATTCATCAACAAACCAAAACATTTACCCATTGCAACTGGGAAACGGCAAATATACAATAACCGTGCTTGAAAATAAATCAGGCAATGAATATATGAAATTAGTTTCTAAAACCGTTAATGTAACAAATATTTCCGAAAAAGCGCTATATACAAGTTCCATACAGCTTGTTGATTATAAAAGCAGTAAAGATTCCATTAAAGAAATGAAAAGCTTAATAGCTTCCACGAAGGATGAAAACGAAAAGGTTCTCATAATCTACGATTATCTTATATCGCATTTCGATTATGATTATGAAAAGGCTAACAAAATAACTCAAGGCACCACCACCGATTATCTTCCTGTTATTGACAGCGTGTACAGCGCAAAAAAAGGCATATGCTATGATTACGCATCTGTGCTGGCGGGAGTTCTCCGCAGCGCAGGCATACCAACAAAACTCCAAATGGGTTATTCCAGTGACATACCTAATCAATACCATGCTTGGAATGAGATTTATGTAGGCGGCACATGGTTCAAGATTGACGCCACCTATGACACACAGGTCAAAAAGGCCAATTTGGAAGTAAATGTCAAGAAACCTGACAATAAGTTTACTGTTCTAAAATACTATTAAAAGTTCAAAAAAAGACCGGACCCCCTCCTGGTCTTTTTTTGATGTTGACAATTAATCGGAAATCCGCTGCAAAATATTTTGTTACATAATTATGACAGGCAAATATTTCACCGATATTTTGTTTGGCACAAATGCATTTCAAACAAAAACCCTTTGAAACCCTTGAAATGTAAGGCCTTTGCGGGTATTTGCCTTATATACAACTCTTAGGCCATTTAAAATAATATTGCCAATTTTTGTAAGCTTATACGCCTGTGTTCAGCCTATTGTGCGAAATGAAGCGAATATTTTTCCATTTAGTAAACAAAGCTTAATACTCCCCTACTTTACATATTATTACGAAAATGTTATCATTTTATATGTAAAATTATATACAAGTGTTTTTAAACAGTAAAAATATTCATAGTTTCGTAATTTATTTATGATATTTGCGCCGTTTGTCAAATTACACTTGATGTTTAAGGAGCGATTAAAAATGAAAATAAAAACTAAAATTCTTTCTTCATTTTTATTAACGGCTGTGTTTACATTTGTGTTTTCTGTTGTTTCAAATGTAAATACCTTTGCCGCAATTGAGGTTTATATGGATGGAGTTCAGCTTCATTATACAGATGTAGAGCCTCAAATTGTCAATGACAGAACTATGGTGCCTTTAGCGGCAACCGCCACCCATTTCGGCATGACATATGTTTGGAATGGCGAAACCAGAACCATGGTTTTCTCCGGCAACGGCAGAACTATGATTCATACTGTTTATGACAATAAAATTTATGTAAACGGCATACCTGTTGAATTTAATGACGTTGGTATGAATTCAGTAATCGTTAATGACAGAACATTGATGCCTATAAGAATGCTGGCGGAAGCCATCGGTTGCGTGGTTGAATGGGATGATTTGGGCATAGTTGATATTTGGACGGATGTAGGCGAATACACTACCCCTTCTTATCCATCCGAAGATAATTCCAATCAAAATACACCTGCTCCAAGTACGCCTTCCCAGCAGGGTTCAAGCCAATCACCAACGGGACAGGTTACTATTTACGCTGTGGCTCAAGATAAAACAGCTATAGAAACAGGCCAGTCTTTCAGAGTTTCCGTTGATACAAACTTGGTCGCAACCATGGTTAAAATCACGGATTTCGACGGCAATTTGCTTCAAGAGATTACCGAGTTCACCGAGGATACTCAAGGCAGATATTTCAAAGCCACCGTCACTCCCGAAGAAACAGGTGAAGTTTCGCTTAAAATCTACGCCGGTAATGAAGGCGGTTATTCTCTGGAAAGCAAGAATTTAACCGTAGTCGTCAATGCAATCGTTAAAAATATTTTTATTGAGAGTATTAAATTAAGCAGCAAATCAGTTGAACCCGGCAGAGATGTTGATGTGATATTCTATACTTCGAAAAATGTTACAAGAGTAGTTATTTCCGATGATCACGGCACGGTAAGAAAGCTCAGCAACCGCAACGATTATACCAATAACTACTATATTTGGGAAACCTATTTATATGTTCCGGATGAAGTTGGCGATTATACTTATAAAATAACCGCTTATGATTATAATGACGCTTCCGAATTCGAAAGTTTTGTGGTTCCTGTCAAACTGGGAGCCGCCACCGGAAATACCGACGGCATTATTAAAACATTTGACTATGTTAGAGCAGATGCCAAGGAAAAATGCAATATTACCGTAACTACAAACAGGGATGTTGATGAGCTTCAAATGAAAACAAGAGACGGAGAGCTTGTAAGCTCAACCACAAGGCCGGCCGAAACCTCCGGTACAACCCTCACATGGAAATTCCATATAAGGCCTGATTATTCCGAAAATTATTATCTCTATGCTTTCGATTCAAATGGCAAGGAAATAGATTATATGACGGTTTATATTGACGTTAATTAATGAATAATACCAAACAAAATTAATGTTATAAGACAAAAAAACTCCTTCGTTTGTGACGAGGGAGTTTTTTATTGGAATTTATCTATAATTGAAAAAATCATAAAACCTAAAGCTACTGAAATTAAATACAAGCCTTTACTATTATTCCACCCAGCCTTTTAAAGATTCATGAGCCATTTTAAGCTGCTCCATTATTTGGATATGTTGAGGGCATTGAGGTTCACATGCGCCGCATTCAATACATTTATCAGCGCCCCTGCCCAGTTTGCTAAGCAGCATATAACTCCTTTGAGGCTGTGCAAAGTTTTCAAACATCATGCCTTCATTATAACGGGAGAAAATAGTAGGTATATTTACGCCGTTAGGGCATGGCAAGCAATATTCGCAGCCTGTGCAAGGTATTGTCACTATGGATTTATAAGCATCTCTTGCTTTTACAATAATATCTTTTTCCTTAGCGTTAAGGCAGCCGGGAACCATATCCGCCTGTGAAAACATAGCAATGTTTTCTTTCAACTGCTCCATGGTGGTCATTCCGCTTAAAATAGTGCTAACTTGAGGATAATCTACCAGATGCCTGAAAGCCCATTCTACCGGCTTGCGCTCTATTCCCGACGAATTGTAAATATCCATAACGCTCTTTGGCCCGCCGGCTAATCCGCCGCCCCTCAAAGGCTCCATAATAACCATGGCACAGCCTTTTTCGCCTGCGTCAAAAATAGCCTGCTCCGTAGCCTCATGATTAACATCCAGCATATTTTGCTGAACTTGGCACATATCCCAATCATAAGTTCCCAGTATATCCTTGAAAACCTTATATGTTCCGTGCATGGAGAAGCCAATATTTTTAATAAGCCCTTCTTCCTTGAACTTAACATATTCATCATAGATTTTGCGATCGCGTATTTCATTCCAAGTAGCGTCACCTATATTATGTATCAAATACACATCCAGATAGTCCGTACGGAGCTTTTTAAGTGTGTTTTCAAGATTTGTACGGATAGTGGCTGTATCCTTCATAGCGGGAAGCGGCTGCTTGGTAACTATTTTAACATTTTTACGAAGGCCGCCGTCAAGGGCTTCACCCAAGATTTCCTCACTGGTGCTTCCGTGATAAGTAAAAGCTGTATCGAAATAGTTTATTCCGTTATTCGCAGCATAGCGTATGAGTTCATAAGCTTTTTCCCTGTCAACCGGGGCCGAATCAGGCGATTCCCCTACTATTCTGGGAAGGCGCATACAACCTAGCCCCAACAATGATGATTCAAAGCCTGCTTTGCCATATTGACGATATTGCATATTATTTCCCCCTTAGTAAATTTAATAGCAAGGTCTGTTTGCTTTAATATATTTATTATAACTTAATAAAAGTTAAAAAACAATAAATTACTGTAGCCGTACAGCTTTCCATGCCCTTGGCGGATGGAAAATCAGATTAGCACCTACATATTAATATTTGCATTGGGTCTTTAAATTTAGCTGAATAATTATTCCGGCCGTATTTATTGAAGCAAGTTGCAGGCTGCTCAATTTTTTCTTTCAATAAAGATTCAACAAATGATTTTTTTCAATATTTTTTATGATTTTTGATTAAAATTAGCATATTTTCTCTTTATTCGTATTTATATTTTGCCGATATATACTTTATAGAAGGCGAGTTGATTTATTTATCCTATTATCGATTCTTCCGCTTTCAATTCACTCAAATTTCAGCGTCATTCTTTGACGATAAAGCTTATATTCCCGCAAAGCAAACTTTTCTATATTCAGAAAGGATTATTATATGGACACAGTTGACAAAACATTGGATCAATTAAATAGAACAATAATCCTGCGCAAAAATGATTGCCCTGTTTGCAAAACTTCCTTCGACAACTGGGATGTGGCCTCTTACAAAGTACGAATTGTGAAAAGCGAACTGGATTTACGCACCCATTTCGCGCCCTATGATCCCCTTTACTATGCGGCCATAGTATGCCCATCTTGCGGTTACAGCGCGCTGCGTTCTTATTTCTCGAAAATAACCCCCAGACAAGGCCGGGCTATATTGGAGAGTATAACTCCCCGTTTCAGGCCGAAAGAATATGGGCAAATTTATACTGTGGAAAATGCTATAGACCGTTTTAAGCAGGCCCTTTTCTCCGCAAATATCAAAAAGGCCCCGGAAAGTGAAAAAGCGCTTATAAGCTTGCAGCTTTCATGGCTTCATCATGATAATAATGACGAGGATAACGAAATACTTTTTCGCGAAAATGCTTTGGACGGCTTCCGTCACGCCTATGAAAATGAAGATTTTCCCATTGCAGGCATGGATCAGTTTACTCTGCAATATCTTTTGGGCGAATTGTACAGAAGGCGCGGACAATTGGACGATGCTATGCAATTCATAGGTTTAACGATGACCGGCCGAGGCGTTCCCTCCAGATTAAAAGAGCGCGCGGAAGATGTAAAAGAGCTTATTTTAGCAGAAAGAGAATATCTCCAAGCAATATACGCCCCTGACGGCAAGGCAATATAGAAACAAAAAGCCCGATTTCTTTAGAAATCGGGCTTTTTTTATTATCACAAATAATCGTAGAGCTCATCTATACTTTTCAAAATTATATCCGCTTTGATGGGGGATTCTTCATACATTTTCATATCCGTTTCGCCGCTTAGAACCAGAGCGCTGGTTGCCCCTGAACGGTTGCCCAGCTCAATATCCGTATATAGCCTGTCGCCGAATACAATTGTATCAGCTATGGTGAGCCCCGTTTCCCTCAGGGCTTTTTCTATGCCGAAACTTTCAGGCTTGCCGAAGGCCTTATCAGGCATTTTCCCCGTGGTGGCTTTAATAAGCGCCATGAAGCTACCCACATCAGGCACAAAATATCCCAAATCCGTCGGACATACGAAATCTGTATGGGTTACAAAATAAGGCGTATTTTTATGCAGCAGCTCCGTAATTTTCAACAGTTTAGCATAATTTAGCTGCGTGTCAAATGTCAAAAGTATGCATTGGGGATTAAGCTCATCATACTCAAAGCCCTTGGAAATTATATGCTCCGAAACTTTGTCATTAGCCGCAAAATATATTTTTTCAAAACCGTTATCCGCCAAATAACCCAAAGCAATATCCAGGGAGGTTATTAGGTGGATTTTTTCCGTATCAAGGCCGGATTTTTCAAGGTTAGCTATATAATGAGCCGGCAACTTGGAGGAATTGTTTGTTATAACATAAATATATTTTCCTTGGTAAAATAGCTTTTCAAAAACCGCCTTCGTCCGGCTGAACAGGCGGTTATCCAAGGATATAGTTCCGTCAATATCAAAAATAAAAAGCTTTTTATCCTTTATTATTTCTCTCATCAACTATTCTCCTTATTTAAGCCCCGCATAAAGGCTTAATAAAAAATCTTTATTTCCTTTTAATGATATTTTATCATAATATGCCATTTTCTTCCGTTTTTTTATTTTACTAAAATATTAACATTCAAAAAGTTTTAACGGTAAATGACTTAGCAAATATAATATCTTTCCAAAGACTGCCTGCGATTTAAAAAGAAAACTTTATTTTTCCTCTATTTTCTTCATTTTCAATATATATCAAATTTTCAGACAATTGATTTTATTTATACTTTCGCTCTCCATTATAGCATTTACATTATACTTATTATAAATTTTTAATATAGAAACGAACTTTTACTTTGCTTGACACTGTTATAACTTAAGCTTACACTTCTAGTATATTGTATACCGTTTCAATGAAGCGGGTAAAATCTATTGACAAATATATATTTGCCAATGTATCAGATTCAAAAAATTAGGGGGATTTACATGACTACCAATCAAAGTATTTTATCATGGATTGATGAAATGGTTGCGCTTACACAGCCTGAAAAAACGCTTTGGATAACCGGCTGCGAAAAGCAACTTGACGAGCTCCGAAAGCAAGCCATAGCTGATGGTGACCTGTTTGAATTAAATCAGGAAAAATTGCCGGGCTGCTACCTTCACCGTTCGGATATTTCGGATGTTGCAAGGGTTGAAGAACGCACTCTCATCTGTACAGAAAGCGAAAGAGATTCCGGCCCTACAAACAACTGGATGCAAAAAGATAAAGCTTATGAAATGCTTAGGGGCATTTTCAGCGGCTGTATGAAGGGTCGCACCATGTACATAATTCCTTACAGCATGGGTCCAAGCGGTTCTCCTTTCACAAAAGTAGGTATTGAAATTACAGATTCCATATATGTTGTGCTTAACATGGCTATTATGACCCGTATGGGAACCGCAGCTTTAGAGCATTTAGGCGATTCTACCGACTGGGTTAAAGGCCTCCACTCCGTTGCCGAGCTTGACCCTGAAAAAAGATATATCTGCCATTTTCCTGATGATAATGCCATTTGGTCTGTTAACTCAGGCTACGGCGGCAATGCCCTCTTAGGCAAAAAATGCTTCGCTTTGCGTATTGCTTCCACACAAGGCAAGAGAGAAGGCTGGCTGGCCGAGCATATGCTTATATTAGGCATGGAAGACCCTGAAGGTAATGTGTCATACATTGCGGCGGCTTTCCCATCAGCTTGCGGCAAAACAAACTTGGCAATGCTTATCCCGCCTGAATTCTACGCTCAAAAAGGCTATAAATTCTGGACGGTAGGCGATGATATTGCTTGGCTCAGAATAGCGGAAGACGGCAGGCTTTGGGCTATAAATCCTGAAAATGGCTTCTTCGGCGTTGCTCCGGGAACAAGTGAAAAATCCAATCCCAACGCTCTTGCGGCTACATCAAAAGGAACTATATTTACAAATGTTGTTCAAAATCTTGATGATAATACTGTTTGGTGGGAAAAAATGGACAAAAACCCACCGAAAAACGCGCTTAACTGGAAAGGCGAAAAATGGGATCATACAGACGGTTCCAATGGCGCCCATCCAAACAGCCGTTTCACGGCCTCCGCTAAGAACTGCCCATGTATAAGCTCCGAATTTGACAGCCCTATGGGTGTTCCGATTTCCGCTCTTATTTTCGGCGGCAGGCGCGCCAAAACCGCTCCTCTGGTTTACGGCAGCAGAAACTGGCAGCACGGCGTTTTCATCGGCTCCATTATGGCTTCCGAAACCACGGCAGCCGCAGCAGGTCAAGTAGGCGTTGTTCGCCGCGATCCGATGGCTATGCTTCCATTCTGCGGCTATAACATGGGCGATTATTTCGGCCACTGGCTTGAAATGGGCAAAAAACTCGGCGACAAGGCTCCGTTAATCTTCAACGTAAACTGGTTCAGAACCAATGAAGAAGGCGATTTCGTATGGCCGGGCTTCGGTGAAAATACCAGAGTTCTCAAATATATTATGGACTGCGTTAAAAGCAAAGCTCACAGAGTTGATACCCCAATCGGCCTCATGCCTGATGTGAATGATATTGAACTTGAAGGATCCGGCCTCACAAAAGAGGATTTAGAATTCCTTCTCACTATAGACAACAGCCTCTGGAAAGAAGAAGCCGACAGGATTGAAGCTTTCTACAATAAATTTAACGGCACAATCCCCAAAGAATTAATGGACGAGCTGGCAAACTTAAGAAGCAAGCTTGGCTAAGATTTTTAATTATAAAAGAGGTCCTCGTGGCGATTTATGCGCTGCGGGGATTTTTTTTCACGAAAATAAAAACCCTTAAAACAAGGGCTTTTATTTTGTATTATTAATTTATGACAAATCAACTATCCCGCTCTACCAATTTCTCTACAACGATTATTTTCCGTTGGGGATTGTTTTCCGTGGCGGCATTGGCCTCCCTAATTTTTTCAAACCCAAGCTTAGTCCAAAATGCCCTGCCTTTTATATTATTCTCCAAAACTCCAAGCTGAACCCGATTGCAGCCGACATTGCCTGTGGCTTTTATTATGGCTTCCGCAAATTCGCTTCCCATGCGGTTTCTGTGGAGTTGGCCATGGATAAGCAGCAGGCCGATCCAAACGCAATCCGCCCCGGGATAGCCAACCAGAATGTCCATAACACCGACACAGTTGCCACTTTTCCAAATGCCTAGGAAAAGCTTGTTCGAGCGGTGGAAATCCGGCGGAGTAGCAGAAGCATCTCGCTTACAATCTTCCGGTGTTGCGACTTTTCCGCCTGAAAGAAGAAAAAATTCCTGATTCGTGTCGTAAACCTCCATAATTTCTTCACAAGTTTGCTCAGATATTTCTTTAATTTCGTAGAAACTCAGGAGCTTTCTTATTTCGCCAAGCATTATTATCCCCTTCCCCTTGAATGCCGCGTGTTGCTTAATAGCCTGTATAAATTTGGGTTGATCCTGCTTCATTTTTGTTAAATTTAATCAAGTTTTTATAATCTTTAGTCAAATTTTTCATGGCTTTTTTAGAAATTTCACTGGATTGAAGCCTTATGCTCTTGTTCTTGCCCTTTTGGTTAATATAATAAAAATCTATATAATTTGTCACGGTAATGAAAATATATTTAACTTTCCCCCAATTGCTGCGGGTTATAGAGTCAAAAAGCAAATATGTTTTTATGCCGCCTTTTTTAAGGACTATGCCGTTTTCATACACTTCCACCTTCGTAAGGAGCATAACCACAAATTGCAAAGTGCCGAAAAATCCGAAAACCCACATACCTGCCCAAAGAGCGAATTTATCCGGATTATTTTCCATTGTATAGCCGTTTTTCAAAATAAAGCTTAAAATAAAAGTGACAATTGCAAAATAAATAATCACCTGAAAAAGATAAACCGGCTTACAGCTAGGTATAATTTTTATAAGCTGCCCCATTTTGTTTTTCATAATAGCCCCCTGTGTAGATTTTAATAAACAATACCGATTATAACATAAACCTACGGCAAACATCAAAATAATGTTGATTCTCTGCATTTTAAAGCCCCGGCCAAATAGCCGGGGCTTTATCCAAGTATATTTTTCAATATACATTGCTGTTGGGACGGCCTTTCGGCCGTACCTAAAAGGAGAGGAGTTTATCGAAAATTAGAAGCTAGTACTGTTATCTTCCAGAAGAATTACGTTTAAGGTTACATTATCCTTACCGTCTCTGATAAGCTTAACCTCAACCGCATCACCAATGGCGCATTTCTGCACTTCTTCCGAAAGCTGACTCATATTCAAAACCGTTTGCCCGTTGAAACTTGTAATAATGTCCGAAGGCTTTATACCGGCTTTGTCGGCGCCCGAGTCGGGAACAACCGATTCCACTATTATGCCCATCATAGGCAGGCTAAAGGCCTGAGCGACTGTTTCAGTCATATTAAAGCCTTGAATGCCCAGAAGGGGTCTTGCGGTTTTATTGCGAATTTGCTCAATTATGGGCATTGCCAAGTCGGTGGTAAGGGCGTAGCCTGTACCTTCAACTCTGGCCTCAACAAATTTCACCATGTTGATGCCTATAACTTCACCTTTCAAATTTATCAAAGGCCCGCCGCTGTTTCCGGGGTTTATGGCCGCATCTGTCTGAATTACCGTAAAGGGCTTGCCCTCTACCACTATTTCTTTATTAACGCCGCTTACGAAGCCGAATGTAGCTGTATTGCCCTTACCAAGAGCATTACCTACGGCTATGACGAAATCCCCAACCCGCATGGAGCCCGATTCCGCAAAAGCTGCGATTGTAAATTCATTTATTCCATTTTTTTGTAAATCCTTTATATTAACCGAAATAACGGCTAAATCCGAACCGACATCCTTACCAACAAGGCTTGCGGCAACTTCCTCGCTGCCTTTAACGGAAACGGCAACGCTACTGGCGCCTGAAACAACATGCTCATTGGTTACGATATACAATTTTTCATCATCTTTATCGAAAATAATTCCGCTGCCGCCGGAAGGCACATCTTCTTCAATCTGCGCTCCGAAAATATTGCCTGCGGAGCTTGTTTTCATGGCTGTAATGCAAACCACGGAAGGCTCGACGCTGTCTATAAGGCCCGCAAAACTTGGAACACCGCTTAGAGGTTCATTTGCAACAGTATCAATAAGATTTTCAGCATCTCTTACAAATGTAAAGGCCGGAGTTTGTTCAATATTATAGGAAGCCGGAGCATTTCCCTCTCCCGCTGTAAGCTTAGGTATGATAAAATGGGTCGCCACGGAAATGGCTATGCCTATGGAAAACCCGCCAAGTACCGAAACTATACAAGCTATTGCAATAAGGCGCTTGAATTTTCCTTTTCCGCCGCCTTGAGCTTCGCTTTTAACGGTTTCTTTAAAAAATGAGCTGTTTGTATCCAAATTCGCGGCGGCTTTATTATCACCGCAATCCTGCTCTATTACGCTTTGAGTAACGACTTCTCTTACGCCTTGGTCAAAGCTATCTATCTGCATATTTTCATCAGCCAAAACCGCCTCGGTATCTACAGACAATAAATCCTTATCAATTTCAGCCTGTATTCTGTCAATTTCCGATATGTCAAAAGGATTATCCTTCAACTCATCCATAAATAACCTCCGAAGCATGCTCTTTCCTATGCTGTAATAATATAATACCATTTAAATTTAAACATAATGTGAATAGAATGTAAACATTTTATCTTTAATAATTAAAATTCTATGATAAAACTCTAATAATACAAAAGCCTTTTGGAGCATTTCCGGCTTAAAAGCTATATTTTTCGCGTATTTCATAGATGTCATTTATATTTATATCAGGCCGCCTTATGTATTCAGGCGGCCTGATATAAATTATATTAAGCTCATGCTTATTTATCCCGTAAAGCTAGAAGGATTTATGAGCATTGGCATCGCGCATTTCTATGGTGAGAGTCAATTCTGTATCATCGCGGAAAATTTTCACCTCCGCCATATCGCCCACTTGTGTTTTGGCCACTTCCTCCTGTAATTTTTCCATGGCCAGCACAG
>JGI994J12354_10002189_pt1 | contig 19260 bp, 16 predicted proteins | sample IntmicLarv3ML3BL_FD_12354 | JGI IMG/M metagenome (IMG submission 12354)
GAGCTCAATGGCGACTCTCTTGATGTATGTGGGTCTTATTCTTCCCATTTTATTCACCGATTAACCCCGATTAAGTGGATGCCTTATTTAAGCTTTATTAGCTTTGCGGGGGTGCCCGCATGATAATTTTCCTTCGGGACACGGTCCTCTGACGCAAGGCGGGCCCGCATCTTTGAATATTGTGGGTGAAACTTCCTTGCAGAGTTCCAGCATTCTTTCCGCCATATCTCTTATTTCCCATTGTGCCCTCTCACAACATCTGGAAGAGAAGAAATGCAAAAGTTCTCTTGCGTTCATCGTTATCGTTATGTTGGTCGTGCAGCCGTTCGGCAAAAGATATCTTGCGTCCTCGGCGGGTATTCCTTTCTCGACCAGATCGGAATACGCGTTCCATATCTCGTCCATCAACTCATTGTATACGACAAGCGTCTCGGGATCTGCTTTTATTGTTTCGGGAGTGACGAAAGTAGGGTCCTTCAACGAGACATACCTCTGACTTTGTTGTGAAAATGATGCTATTCTGTGTCTCACCAGCTGATGCGTAAGTGCTCTGGAAACACCTTCCACGGAAAAAGTGAATACCGCATGCTCAATGACAGAGTGATGCCCCATCCCCACGATCTTCCCCAGACTCTTTGCTGGATCCCCCGTACCCAAAAGATCCGCCGACGATCTTTCCGAATAACATGACTTTCCGGCTGCGGCACATATGATGTCTGCATCTTTGGTGTACGCCAATAATTCCACTTTCATTCCGAATCCCCCTCTAAATTGCTGTTCCAAACCTGTGATCTGATCTCGTCCATCTTTTCTTTGTTCATCAGTTCGATTAACCTTATTTTCCTCATCGGAAGGTCTTCCAGGATCTTGCACAGACCTTCGACGTGCGCGTCCCCCACTACAACGACCACATTGTTGTACTTTTCCAGTACTTTCCTTATCTTGTCCGCCATACAGACATTTCTCTCGTCTATGAGTTTTCTCACCAGTGTGGGATACCTCTTTCGCATATTTTCCACATATTTCTCCTCGTTCGCAGAAAAATCCTTTTGCGTGCTTTCGACCTTCTTCTGTCCGAAGAGCCTGTCGGTGAAAGAGGATACGGAGTATTTTCTCTTCTCCATGAAAGTCATCTCCTCTTCCAACTCGCGCATGACCTGCTCCGCGTCTCTGTCGATGCATATTATCTCCGCGCCCAAAAGTATGCCGGAGTTGATTGCCGCAAGAAGTTCGCTTCCCGTCTGTACTCCGTTCTCGGCGGACATCTTGTCCTGGTATCTCGCCGATTCTCGATATATCTTCGGAATATCCTTGGAAAGATCGTCGGGGTCCACTTTTTTGCCGCCGTTGTTCATCAATGCGTTGAAACGATTTTCGTCCAGCTCCACGAGGACCGCTTCCGGCCATGTGTGTTTGATGATGAAAGATACGGGCTCCGCTATATCGAAAACGTGTCCCGTTCCTATCATCGTTATCATGCCCGTAAGATGGCGATTCGGTTAAATAATCCTCCCTTCCCCTTTCGATTATGTTCGCCGACCGTCATGCATCAGAATTTTATCCGAGGATAATATCTCGTGTCAATGAGAAAATACGATCTTGTATGCTTTGACATGGACGGGACCCTCACCCGTTTGAGGAGTTCGTGGTGTTGGATACACCAAAATCTTGGAGTGGACAACGAACAAAGTTATCAGGCATACATCAACGGGAAGATCGATGAGATGGAATTCATGAGAAGAGACATCGCCCTATGGAAAGATGTCAACCCCAACATAAAGATCAAGGACCTAATACATCTGTTCCAGGATATGCCTTTGATTGAAGGCATACAAGAGACGATCGCGTGTCTAAGGGATGCGGGGATCGTGTGCGTCATTGTGAGCGGCGGCATTGATCTTGCCGCAAGAATGATCGCCGAAGAATTCGGATTCGATGATTTTGCGGCGGATGAGATCTGCAGTTATCCTGACGGTTCACTGACCGGCGAAGGAAAACTTACCGTTGACCTCAAAGACAAAGGGATCAACGTCAGAGAATTCATAGCAAAATACGGAACGACCGCCGAGCGTACGATCTCGGTCGGAAATTCCTTCACCGATATCTCCATGTTCGAGAATTCCGGCATGTCCATAGCGTTCAACCCGACCGATGAGTACACCATCGAGGCTGCCACACATACTGTGAATTCGGATAATATCTCGGATATTCTGGATCTCATCCTATTGGAGGATCATTCCTCTTCATCGAAAAAGTAATCCTCTTCGTTGAATTCACCGAGATCCTCTTCCGGATCCAAAACATCGTAGACTTTCCTTCTCATCTTCCCGTAGATGCGTACTATCTCTCTCGCTTCCGCGGTTCCCTTTTTCAGAAGACGGTCCTTTGTCTTGATCGCATGGATTATCGCATCGTAATCATCGAACGCCAAGGTCATTCCGACGGTAAACTCGTCATCGGGTTCCGCCTCCACTCTCAATGGTATCGTGACACGGTCGTTATTGACGGATACTTTCACGCTGAGAACATCATATTGCTTGACCCAGAGCCTCACTATCTTATCAGCCTGCGCCCTCTTCACGCGCGAACCGTCCTTCACATCCATGAAGGTGACACATACCCTTCTTCCGTCGTCCATGTAGAATTCATCGTCTATTGTGATCAATTCATTGCTCTCGAGCCGCGTTTCGGTGGTATCTGTAACATCCCCATCGCTGAACAGGACCTTTACAGTAAGTATCTCCGGGATCCTGATGGTGTCTGAGAATATCCTTCCGCACTCCGTGCAGCGGAAAGTGCCGGTGATATTATCGTTTCCCATCCTTCCTTTCAGTATATCATGGTCTGTAAGGTCGTCACAATCAGGACACTGAATGTAAATGGACTCCGGCATCTCTCTTTTTACCATATTCATCATCACTTTTTTGTCATAAATGGGGGATCGTGCCCCGGAATGATCATGTCCGCATACTTGGATATCAACTTAATACTTTCCAGTGCCGTTTCGGGATCGAAATTTATTACGGGAGGTATTTTTTTCTCGTAATTCGAGTATCCGGGTATGGCGTCCCCCGCCACGACATATTTTTGATCCCCGTCGATGAAAACACTTACCGACCCCTTTGTGTGGCCTGGAGTGTGTACGATCCTTATCCCTTTCGAGATCTGCATCTCCTTTTCGAAAAGGACCGCTTTCGGGATCTTTTCCTCTTCTGCCGAATGCAATAGTATCTCTGCATTGGGAAACAAGTCGTTATTTCCCACATGGTCTTGATGTGAATGTGTCAGGATCACCGTGTCTACGTCCTTTGGGTACACGCCGATCTGCTTGAAAGAGGTCTTGATCGCAGGCAGCATGTGTTTCGTACTGGTATCCACAACTATCATTCGATCCTCTGTTCGGATGAGCGTTGAATTCGAATGCGCATTAAAAACATCTCCATTCTCGTCTCTCTGAAAACTTCCGATCGCCAACACATCGATATTGATCATCGTTCGTAATATACCGTTCCGATAAAACAACCTTCCTATACGTTCATTTTATCCAAAGATACTACTTAGCCTGTTTGATGAAGTTCGACCCATCGATCGAGATCACCAAAAATGATCGAGTGTACCCGCCGTCCGAAGATAGCATACTGTTGATAGAGTCTTTCGATGTTGTTGCGGGAGAGGCACTGTTGGAAATAGGATGCGGTTCCGGGGTCGTATCGCTTCACTGCGCCAAGAACGGAGCGATCGTGACGTGCGGCGATCTTAACGAGGAGGCAGTAGCACTTACAAAAAAGAACGCGGAACTCAATGTCCTCGGATTATGCGTAATGCATACGAATGTCTATTCGAACATAACCGGACGATACGATACGATACTGTTCAATCTCCCTTACCTTCCCGTTGACGAAGAGGGCGAATTGGCAATGTCCTGGTCCGGAGGTGATGATGGTCTGGGTCCTTTGCCCGCCTTGTTGGATGGTGCCCCTTCGCGTCTGAATCCTAACGGACGGATCATAGTTGTCGTATCCTCTTTGATGGATCAAAGCAAGCTCTCGGACCTTCTATCAAAGTACACTGTAAGAACACTGTCCGAGCTTCCTCTCTTCTTCGAAAAGCTGCAGGTCCTGGAGATCAGGCTCAACCGATAAGTTTCTTTATCTCCTGGGCAAGAAGATCGTTCGCCTGTTTTCCGTCGATCTTTCCCCTCAATGCACCCATGACAGGTCCCATGAGCGGGCCTATGGCTTCCAGTCCTTTGCTTCTGACGAACTCCTCGCGCTCTTTCACGATGCCTGCTATGATACCCGCCGCCTCGCTTGTATCGACGGATTCCAATCCGAGCTTCTTGATCGCATTCTCGATGTCCGTTCCGGAAGACAATTCCCTCAACAGGGACGGAAGCGCCTCTTTAGAGAAACAGTTCTGTCTCAGCATCTCGAACATCTTGAATATGGTCCCGTCCGCGACGGAGTCCGGGTCCAGACCTTCATGTTCCAATTCGGTGTACGTGTTGAGGAACATCGTTGCGGCCACCGAAGCCATATCGTACTCGTCGGACAGCTTCGAGAAAAGTTCATCGTAACTGCGTCTGACTATCTGGTTCGCCTGCTGTTTGTTTATCTTGTATCTGTCGACCAATCTCTTCTCTATCTGTTCAGGGAACTCTGGGAGATTTTTCCTTATGGAATCCATTCTTTCTTCGGTGATCAGAGTTGGAGGTATATCCGTTTCTGGATACATTCTGGCCGCCCCCGGCAGAGGTCTGGAATATTTCGTTGTTCCGTCCGGGAGCGGGTCTCTTGTCTCCTCGGGTACTCCGTTGAGAGCTTCATTCGCTCTTTCCACGGCGATCTGCAAAGCATCCTTTGCTCTCTTCTCCGCGGCTGCGCATATGACGAATGCATCGTTTTCTTTGTTAAGACCCAGATGCTTCTTCAATGCCTCTACGTAATCCGCTTCTATCCCGTAGTTCGGAAGTTCGTCGGAATGGAATATTCCCTTGACCCCTTTGGTCCTCGCATACTGGGCCATTTCCGCACCCAGCCTCAATTTTCCGCCGTCTCCGTTCATCACGCCTGCAAATCCCGGAAGCCTTATCGCCAAAACCTTTCCTTTGTCGTCCAATGCTCCTTTGATGACCTTCGATGCGCAACCTTCGAACACGGTCGTTACATCCACGGTTTCCGTCGCCACAGCGCCGACGTTCCTTTTATTAAGTATCTCTTTGACTCTAAGGAGCATTTTCTGTCTCTCTACCTCGTTCCTCACGAAATCTGGCAGCATCCTGAGTTCCTGCACTCCTTTGATCTCGACACGTGCGCCTCCGGGAATGGAGATGTTCAGATCCTCTCTGATGGTCCCGATCCCGCGTTTCACTTTCTTTGTCGCCCTGAGCAATGTTCCCAATCTGAGTGCGACCTCCATCACTTCTTCCGGCGTTCGCATATCCGGTGCCGTGGCAACCTCTATCAGCGGAATGCCCAACCTGTCCAAACGATACGTTGTCTCGTTGGTCTTCGCTTCGATCTTGCGTGCGGCATCCTCTTCCAAGCAAACGGAGAGGATCCCTATCTTCTTCCCGTTGACCTCGACTGAACCGTTCATGGCCACCAGGGATGTCCGCTGGAATCCCGACGTATTGGATCCGTCCACGACGATCTTTCTCATGAATTGTATCTCGTCCACCACTTGGGCATCCAACATCGCGGAGTAAACGAGTGCCGTTTCCATGGCCACTGCATTGACCGGATGCGGGGGTTCCTCATCCATCTCCACCAGGCATGATGCGTTCTCGCAACATTGATATCTGAACCCTATGTTCCTCTGGAATTGTGCCAATGCTGCGCGATCGATCTCCCCCATCTCGCTCGTGGTCGGCCTCAGTCTCCTGTAATATGCCCCTTTCCCTTCTTCCTTGAGTTCGCTTTCACAATCGCAGAAGAGTTTCTTTGTATCCAGCTGCTGGTGGATCTCGATCCCGCACATCAGTTCGTCAGCCATCTACGACCCTCCTGTCGCTCATCTCTCCCGCAAGCGGGGTCATCATTATCCTCTTTGCTTCTTCGGCACCATCGGAATTTGCCAGTGCCCACATCAGTTTAACGTATGCTGTTTCCGGCAACATGTCCATGACCGAGATCGCTCCCGCAGAGATCATATCCCTTCCCGTGTTGTACACGTTGAGATTCGTGCGGCCGTTCAAACATTGGGATGTTATCACAACGACTACCCCTTTGTCACATGCTTTTTTGATCAGCGGGACCATATTCTCGTTCACATGACCCAGACCTGATCCCGATATCACTATTCCCTTGCTTTTCATGACTATGTCTTCAAACAGACCTGGATCCATTCCGGGATAATATTGAAGCAGGATCGTGGACTTCTCCATGCCGGTCCTGATCTTTCGGTCTCTCCCCCCGACCTTTTGCTCTTCGCAGGTGAATTCCATGTTCCCTGCGTTGTCTATATGTGCTACGGGCGGTGCATTGATGCTTTCGAACGCATCACGTCTGGAAGTGTGCATCTTCCTCACTCTTGTGCCCAAATGCACGGCAAACGAATCATCTCCCAGCGTATCGTGCATAAGCACGAACACTCCCGCTCTCTTTCCGCCGACGCAGAACCTTACGGCGGCCGTGAGATTCGATGATGCGTCCGAGGAAGGACGATCGGATGATCTCTGCGCTCCCACGAAAACTATCGGTTTGTTCACATCGCCCAACATGAACGATAATGCTGCCGCGGTGTACCCCATTGTGTCAGTCCCGTGCGGTATCAGTATCGCGTCGGCACCGTTCTCCATCTCTTCGTGAACGGCCTCTGCGAGCGCCTGCCAGTGTTCAATATTCATGTTTTCCGAGAATATCGAGAAAAGTACCCTTGCGGATATGTTCGCCATTTCCCTGAGTTCGGGTACGGCATTGACGAGTTCCGATGTCGACAGGGCGGGATGGACCGCGCCTGTCCTGTAATCGACATACGATGCTATCGTTCCGCCGGTCCCTATCAATACAACCTTCGGAAGCCCTTCCTTTGCCGCGACTGTGCTCTCCGTTTTGCGAACCTCCGGCTGTTTTTCAATTATCTTGATCTTCGAACTCTCGGATACCTTTATCCCTATGTTGTACCCGCTGTTCATTTTCAGCACGATTATATCGGGTGCACTGAATTCGTGGTGCGGCATCAATATGCCGACATACGTACCTTTGTCGCATTCCACCGAAAGTCTGCATCCTTCACCGGCATCTATATCCTTCAGCATCTTGGATAAATAGTCTGAATAGCTCATTATGTTCAAAATCGCATAATACAAGCAGACGTATAAGGATAGTGTTTATATTTCAGAAGACATCCCGCCCTCATGCACATCATCCAAGTAGGGATGGAGTATGACGTTCTGAAAGAGAACAATAACATCGCAAATTCCAATTACCGTCTTTTGAAGGAGAATGGGGTAAAGACGATAGAGTTCATGGGTTCCATAGGATCGGGAAAAACAGCATTGATAATCAAGCTGGCCGAACGTTTGAGAAAAAAAGGCCTCAGTGTATGTGCAATAGCCGGTGATGTCACCGGAGAGGATGACCTCAAACGCATGCGAAATTCGGGCATGGATGCCGTGAACTGCAATACGGGACATGAATGTCATTTGGACGCGAATCTTGTAAGAAAAGTCCTCAACTCACTCGACCTGAAAAAATATGATGTCATAATGATAGAGAATGTCGGCAATCTGGTCTGTCCCGCGGATTTCCCGCTGGGCGCGGACTACAGGGTGGTCGTTGTATCAGTAACAGAGGGGGACGACATGGTGCGCAAACATCACGATATTTTCATTCACTCGGATGTGGCGATACTGAACAAAATAGATATCGCTCATGCGGTGGATGTCGATCCCGACATTATAGCCAAAGATTATAATACGTTGACAGGCGGTCTCAGGGACATCCATATGTGCAGCGTAAAAAGAGAAGAGGGACTAGAAGAGATACTTTCGGTGCTGAGACTCTGAGGTGAACAATATGAAGATTCTGACAGTAGGGGGAGGCGGAAGAGAACATGCGGCTGTTGAGGCCCTTTATCAATCGGGCGCAGAGATCTATTCCGTAATGAAGAATGCCAATCCGGGCATAATTAGAAGATCAAAGGGTTACAAGATCATTGAAGAACGCAACATCGACGACATCTGCGAGTTCGTCATAGAAAACGATATCGATCTGGCGTTCATAGGGCCGGAAGGGCCGCTGGACATCGGACTGGTCGATGCCCTTGCAAATATCGGCGTCAAATGCGCCGCACCTACAAAAGCCGCTGCAAGGATCGAGACCTCAAAGGCCTTCATGAGAGAACTTGTCGCAAAGTACAACATCGAAGGAAACTTGGGATATGCCATATTCAAGAATATCAACGACGCCGAAAAATATCTCAGATCCCTAGATCATGAGATCGTCGTCAAACCCATCGGGCTCACCGGCGGAAAAGGAGTAAAGGTACAGGGAGAACACCTGAACAGCCACGAAGAAACGATGGAGTACGTAAGAGAAATCCTGTCCAGCGACATCGGGATCGAAGGAGTACTTTTCGAAGAACGTGCGATAGGAGAGGAATTCACCCAGATGGTCTTTGTAGACGGTACACATATCGCCCCTATGCCTATCGTACAGGACCATAAACGCGCTTACGAAGGCGATACCGGCCCCAACACCGGAGGGATGGGGGCCTATTCCGATGCCAATCACTTACTCCCCTTTGTTGACGAGGCTTCGAGAGACAAGGCGATAGAGATATTGCATTCGATCGTGGACGCCATGCGTGAAGAGGGATGTCCTTACCATGGCCCGATGTACGGGCAGTTCATGCTCACCATCAATGGTCCGAAGATCATCGAGATCAACTCCAGATTCGGAGACCCAGAGGCCATGAATGTCCTTTCGATCATAGAGACGGATTTCCTCACGGTCATTAAAGAAATGGCAGCGGGGAAATTGCGTGAAGAGGTCAAATTCAAGCCTTTGGCCACTGTTTGCAAATACGTTGTTCCCAAAGGATACGGCACCGAATCCCAGGCAGGTCACGAGATATTCGTCGACGAAGAGAAGATCAAAGAATGCGGCGCGGCCGTATACTATGCCAATGTGAACTTGGTTGACGGAAAGATAATGACAGGTACGTCTCGGTCCGTCGGTATCGTGGGAATAGGCGAAACGATAGAAGATGCCAACAATAACTGCGAAAAGGCACTCTCGTATGTCCGCGGGGAAGCCATATCCGTACGCCACGACATAGGTACTTCGGCACTGATACAGAAGAAGACGGAACGCATGAAAAAGATCCTCTCATGATAAGGATTGCGACGAAGATCGCGTATCAGGGTGACGATTTCTGCGGTTCCCAGATCCAACCCGGAGTCAGGACCGTCGAAGGAGATATCCTACAAGACATCCGTAAACTCTGCGACCTCACAGATGAGGGGATCGACCTTCGTTTGGCAAGCAGAACCGACCGCAATGTCAATGCACTGGGTAATGTGGCGGTGTTCAATTCGAACATCGGAGATCCATTGACCCTGATCAAAGCATTGAACGCAGTGTCCGATGGGATATTCTACAGATCGTTCTCCTTAGTTGATGAATCCTTTAACCCCCGCCACGCGGAATCTCGGACATATGATTATATCGTACCTTCCGAAGGCCTGAATGTCTCGGATATGAGAGAAAGTGCACATCTATTCCTTGGCGAACATGACTTCGTAAGATTTTGCAAACCGGACGGAAAATCGACCGTACTGTCTCTGGACGACATAGAGATCTCGACGGACGGGGATCTCATCATCATGAGATTCGTTGCCAGACGCTACCTGTGGAACATGATAAGACGCATATCCGCAGCGGTGATATCCGTCGGAAGAGGGGATTCGAACATCTCGGATGTGGAGGATGCACTGCAAGGCAAAAACATGACATTCGGCCTGGCAAGGGCCGATGCCCTCACGCTGACGGACATCACTTATCCTGACATTGATTTTGAAACCGCACCGTGTAATACGTTCGATCCGCGTTCGAAAGAAAAATTATTTAAAAATCATCTTGAAAAGCGCTTTTTTGAATCATTGTAAATACTGATCAAGAAATACGGAATCATGGAAGGATTGAGAACCACCGTCGCCGAAGCCACAGAAATATTGTCCCATATCGAAAAGACTCGCGAACAGGCCATACGGAATTCAAGGGAGATCATCCGTCTCACAAAGAAGGTCATCCATTCCATTCACGTCAAAGAGATAGACATCGAAAGCCTGAAAGAACTGCAGGAGAAGGTTGCGAACATTTATGACCCCCTCATGCAGAATATGATGCAGGATGCAATGGCGGAATATGCCGAGGCCGTTATCATATGCTCGGTAACCGCCAACAACCCTTTACCCTCGTTCTCCGAACTGGGAATATCGCCTCAGGCGTGGGTACTGGGGCTTGCGGATTCTCTGGGTGAGATGAGAAGATTGCTGCTGAGCATGCTTATAGATTCCAAGATCGCGGAAGCGGTTTCCATGTATTCCGAAATGGAAGAGATCTTCGATGCTCTCATGACCTTCGATATTCCGGATGCAATAGTTCCCATAAGAAGGAAACAAGACATCGCACGAGGAATAATGGATAAAACACAGACGGACATAACGTCCGCCGTGTTAATGAAAAATATGGTTTCTTAAAAGGTTTAACGTCTCGACTTCGGCTTTCCGTAGTTCTTGACCTGCTTGCGGTAGAAGTAGATCGCTAAGATCACGAACAGCACCAACATTATACCCAGAAGGATGTTGACCAGTCCGTAATCGGAATGACCGACGTAGAATGTGCCTACCCCTCCGATGATAGAACCTCTGTAATCTCCGATATTTTCTTCACCCGCAACTATCTCGAACGTATGCTCTCCGTTTGAAAGAGAGTCCGTGACCCAATCATAGGACACGGTCGTGACCGCGTTCGCCTTGACTGACACCGTACTCTTGCTGTCCTCTACCAGAACGCCATCCACTTTGAAGTAGACAGTGAAGTCCGTGAAATCAACATTGCTGTTGTTTGTCAGCGTAGCGGACAACTTGATCGGCGTGACCACGGTTATCGTCAAAGACTTCTCGGATTTGATCTCGTCTTCGTCATCAATGATCTCCGTGAATGACACCACCAAGGTGTACTTGCCCGGCGTCGCAGGTGCCTTAACGGTCAGCGTTGTGGGCAGACCATTGTGTAGGGCCCCGGAAGACGGCGAAACCGCACCGGACTGCGCAGCACCATTGTTGTCGTTGAGTACAGCCGAATACTTTAGCTCCAGAACGGAAAAGCTGTCGGACTCGAAGAATATTATGTCGAAGGTCAGTTCGCCGGATATCTTTACGACGGTCGTATCGCCTCTGATCTCGGAGGTCGCTGCATCCGTCTCCTCAGCGGAACTGAGCACACAGACTCCCGCCACCAGTACCATCATGAGTACTGCCATTGCCGCAATTATCTTCTTCGTACGAACACCCCCTTCTTTATTCCGAGCCATATCATCAGGATGAAAGCCAACACCATCAATGCAGCCAACACCATCGTTGCTATGGGAACGCTGCTCTTTTCGTTATGGACTCCGTCACCCTTTGCCGCCATATCGGATGATTCCAATTCTGCCGGCTGCGCAGACATGCTGAATGTCGCGGTATTTCCAACTATGACCATTCCGCTGCTCTCCTCTGAGGTGAGGTTGCATGATGCGCTCATGGTCACGGTTATTCCGGGGACGGTCGTGGATGATGAATCCCTGCACATGACCTTGATGTAAATCAAAGTGGTACCGAAGGCGTTGATACTGTAGGTACCTCCCGTGCCCCTGATCTCCTGCCCGTTTGCATCTGACAACACCAATGTCCAGTTGCTTGAGGCACCGGTCATTGTCACATTCAAGGTTACGGATTTCAGATAGTTGTCGTTGTTGGTCATAGTCACGGCGTACATGTACTCATGACCGTTGACCGCATCCGCAAAGGCTCCCGGCGTTCCGCTTTTTTCGACACGCATATTGGTCGTAGTCGGTGACGAGAATATGCTTCCCGGCAACACATACGTTCCGGCATCCGTACCATTTATCGATTTTACAGAAACATTGAGGTCTTTGTTACCCGCACCTATCCTTGTAGCATCGTATGTTCCGGAGACCGTCACAGTGCCTGTGGATTCTGCACCCACCGTCAGAGTGTAAGTTGTATCGAGGATCCATGCTGGTCCTGCGCTGACGACGTACGTCTGCGCGAACTTCTCGTTGTTCTTCACCGAGAGCGTGAATGATCCGTGTCCGTTGGAGAAGCTGAAGTTGCTTCCCGACAGATCCGAATCCGTTTTCGATCCGGACGTTGTCACCGGGAAGTTGCATATCGCTCCATCCTTCACTTCACTGGCTGCCATCGTCGTTGATCCCTGGAATTCGAATGTGTTCGTGCCCGACTTCACCGTAACATCCGCGGTCAAAGACAATGCCTTTCCGGTCGGAACGGTCATTTCGAATGATCCGTTCGTCACGGTGAAGGGTATCGTTATACCGTCGTATCTTACTTCGAGCGTTCCGTTAGCATCTGCGCCCACGTATCCCTTTATGACCGCTTTCGCAGCCTTGTTGGAAAGGTCCAATGTTGTGTTCGCCGAGATATTGCTCACACTTGCATAAGCGATCGATTCCGAATCTCCAGTTCCGCTTGTCGCGGAGACATAGAAGTCATGTCCTCTCTCGAAGTAATAGATCAACTTGTCACCCGAATCGACGAAGAACTTTCCTTCGTCGGTGGATTTGACTGTTATCTCGTCCGTCCTCGAAGCGTTCATAGTTACCGTCACAACGTTTGTCGTATCGATATTCAGGCTGCCTGACTGGCCGGGGTATATGTACACCGTGCCGCTGAAGTACTGTCCGTTGGTTCCTTCTACCAGTGCCGTGTACTGTCCGGGGACAACATACGTCGTCGATGAGGTTATGCTGTACTTTGTGGTCGAAGTGTTATAGAGTTTTATCTCCACGGGTACAGAACTGGACACCGGCACGAGCTTGACGAAGTTCGTACTGTCCGGCTCTGCTTTTGCCGTGAGCCTCCATGTGTTGGATGTGTTACCGGTACCGGACGACGGTGTCGACGATCTCTTTTCCATGTTGAACATAGAATTGTTGATCGCTTCCGTTGTCAGTTCCGCACTGTATCCTGTCGGCACCTTGAACTCGACCTTGCCGGTTGTATCCGTCTTCATGATCAGTTCGTAGTCAATGCCGCCCATCGCCATTTTCATGCTCACATCCACAAATGCGATTCCCTTCGTGGACCCGGACGACATATTGGTCGAGTAATTGAGGGTTATCGTGTGGGTGCGTGCTGTTTCCATTTTCAGATCGCCGAGGTTCGTTGCGCCCGACGAGACGTTCACTGTCTTCAACAACGCATTCATCGAACTGTTGTAAGCGTACAGCGTGTACGTTCCCGCAGGCAGCTTGACGTTGAATTCTCCGTTCTCGTTCGCGGTGAATATCAAGGTCGCGCCGGTAGACGTTACGAAAGCCACGGTTCCTGCTGTGACCTCGCCCTTGGAGTCCTTGAGCACTCCCTTTACATCGTATCCGGCGTAAGAGTTGAGGGATATCGAAGATCCGGACGAAGTTCCGTAGTAGACCGTGTTGCCGCTCACCGCGTAAGCGGAGTACATGCCGTTGTTACCTCCGCTCGTCGGCACCGCAAAGGTTCCCGACGAAGCGGACGAATACATGAATCCGAAGGACATTATCGACACCAAGCTGCCTGAGGGCGCTCCTGTGACCGATACATTCCTGGCCTCGTATGCGACAAGCGTTGCGGATTTGCCGCTGGTGCTTTCCACCGTGACCGACGGGTTCAACACTGATACCAGTCCTCCTCCGGACAGATACATTGTGTAAACTCCGGGGATTACTGAGACCTTTGCCTGTCCGTCCTCTATGGGAGCTTTGAATTCCGCTCCGGTCGAATTGTTCATTGCGACCACAAAGGTGCTGGGTGAATTGACGCTCTTACCGAATTGATCGTTCACCGTTACGGTTATCACTGCCGATGTCGCGGATATGCGTGCACCGACATTGTTCCCGAGGTTCGCTTGAATCGTGGCCTTGTTGATCTCGGTTCCGGATGCCGCATACACTGTCACAGTGTACGTATCCGGGACTATGTTGTTGAATGTGTATGTGCCACTGACCACGCTGGCCTGTGCACGGTATTTGGACGCTGTGCCCTCTATTATCACATATGAATCCTCAGTGTACGGGTTGGAATTGATCACAACGCTTCCGCTGAGGCTCGTTGCCGCCAGGTTCATAACCGCAGGTATCAACGAGATGTCCTCGTATGTGCTCATCACAAATCCGCCGGTCATCGAATTCGATCCGGAGGAGAATGTCACGTAGTACTCTTTGTCCGTGGGGACCATGATCTCGTATGATCCGTCCGCTTTCGTGAACGCCGTGGATCTCTGTACGTATTCCACTGTTCCCGTCACGGAGTGATCTGCCTTCTCGAAGACCGATACCCTTATGCCCGCCGCTCCGACATTTCCTGAAGACGACGCGTAATTGACACGTCCCTCAAAGGACGACCAGTTACCGGGATCGTACTCTAGCATAACGACGCTTGAGATGTAGTTGATCATTCCGCCGTGTTCTTCCTGAAGAGCGATCGCTTCGTACGCATCCATTCTCTCCCATCCGTCGCTCGTCACGGTAGCACTGCTGCTGGGGTTGTACATTACGCTCCAGTAAGCCACCTTATATCCGGGCATTCCGAATCCGGGATTCGCTTTCGTCGTACCGTCGCTCAGTCCCAGGGCATTGAGATAATCTATGGGTCCGTTGAACCCTGCCGCAGCGGGAGACATTCCGATGAATGCCTTCCAGAAGAAAGTGTCGTACATCGCATTCGTGTAGTTGACATATCCCGTGCTCGTGTTGTACGTGTAGAAGTACGAGGGTTCCCCGTATGCGCTGCTGAGACTGTAGTTCCCGAGGAATGCTATGCTTGAGAACAGTGATCCGTCTCCGTATGCGATCGGGAGCATGGACCTGTCCACGGTTACGTACGATATCGATTCACCGCTTGCCGAGCGAACGCTGTTGTAGAATGAATCGATCTTGGAATTGGTGAGTGAGGTCGTTATGTAGTTTCCGAGAGCCAGGTACAATGCGTTTTCCTCGGTAACGTCGGAACTCAGTCCGGGATAAGTTGTCGGGTTGGCCTTGACCTCTTCGACTGCGGTAGACGGATCGTCTACATATCCCTTTATTGTGTTGTAGTTGAGACCTGCGGATTCTATCGCCGATCTGAAATCCTTAATGTCTCCGGACAAGATCAGACGGATTATCATTGCCGCCGTTGCCTTGGTACTATCATTAGCCAGGAACGTATATGCCATCATGGCCGCCCCTCCTCCGAACGCATCGGTGACCGAATCGAATTTTCCGTCCGCGACCGCACTGAAGGAATTGCCCGTCCATGTTACGAGCGCGCCTGTCTTGTTTCTGTTTTCGTATGTGCTCCACAATCTGCTGAGATCGTTGGAGTCGTCTGTCATTATCGTGTAGCCGAGCCCTCCTCCGAAATAACCGTCTCCGTTGTTGCTGTTGGAAGGGGTTGCGGCATCCACTGCGAATGCCACGTTCGGAGCCACTATCAGTGCCGCTACCGCGACGACAGTGAACAATTGAATCGGCTTGAGTGATTTGCGCAATGCGTGTTTCACGCCGTTTCCTCTCATGCCTGAAACGTATTCTCTGATGTCGGTCGCCCGAAGTACCAAAAGTATCACTGCCGCGGAACCTACCGCGAATCCTGCACCTGCGATCACCGCATAGGAGGATGAATACCATCCGATGAAGAACATCATGAGAAGCCACCACATAATGAACGTGTACTTTCTGGATTCGACGTTCTTGCGGTATTTGTAGAACATGTATGCGAACATCACCAGCGGAAGCCACAATGTGACCCATCCGAAGAATGCCGCCATCGAAGATATCGTTGTGTGCCTGGACGTTGCCGCCATTTCCGATATCAACGGGTTGGAATACAGCTCGTTGCCGCTTACGACGGCAGAGAACATGTCTCCCGAAACGAAATACAGTACAACGAGTATCACTGCCGCGATGATTATCGTCACCGGCAGCATCAACACCCATGATCTGTTCACAGTCATGCTGAAGAACAGCATGAGCGCGACCGCGATCAATGCCAACAGGAACGGGCCCGAGAACACAAGGTCCCACAGACCCGACACTATATACAGCGGTGCCGAGATCAGGACGCCCAGCAGGATCACTGCGGAATATGTTCCGACAGTCAATGCCACATCTTTGGATCTGAAGCGATCCACCAATGCCTGAGCGACCATGAAGAATATCATGACCAAGAGGATTATGCGGAACTGATTCCACGACATCGCGATCATGGCGAACAGAATTCCCGCTATCAACACGTTCTTGCGTATGTTCCTGTCTTCCAACACAGCCTTGAATCCTACAAGTTGTGTTTTGTCGCACCCTTCCATCGTTTTGAGCAGGAAGTATACCATGAAAGCGAACAAGAACCCTACGAAGGCGTATTCTGTCCCGTTGGAGAACACCGTGGTCATTATGATAAGTGCGAAGAATGCGTACAAGATCGCCGCCAAAAGACCGGTCTTCTCATCGTTGAACATCTTCCTTCCGATCAGATAAACTGGCCAGCATGTCAATGCTGCGAATATCGGAGCCGAGAAGGCCAATGTTCCCGCTGCGGCTGTTCCTGATGAAACGCCGAATAACGAAACCACTCCCGCGACACCGGACAGTATGAAGTCCATGAAGGCCGGGAACACATTGACAGATCCGACCGGATAATTGAAGGCCGTATCCGTGAACGCAAAGGTTCCGTTGAGTATACTTTCGATCGTGTGTAAGTGGCTTGATGCCCCCGCACCGCCGGACAGTGCATAATCACTGCCTGCGGACACGCCGTAGGCGAAAATGAATCTGATGACAAACGCAACGACCATTATCGCCAATAACGTTATCAGGCGCCACTCTCTCCTGAACAATGACTCCTGGGCATCATCCGATGCCGGCAGGAATCCTTCGTCCGTTGTGGGTCTGGCAGACCTAACTCCAAATTTGCGCATTCTATTATTCTCCGTGCTGTAGAATAGGGGTTGATGCCCGAATGCGTATTTATAGGTTTATAGGCACGCGCGTCTGCCTTGAATGTGCGGATATCACAGTAAGCTCGATATCTCTTCACATATCGCCTCGGCCGTTCTGACCGGGTCCTTTGCTTCGTATATCGCCCTTCCGACTATCACATAATCCGCACCTGCGGATATCGCCGAGGCTGCGCTTCCGCCCTGGGCACCAACCCCGGGAGAGATTATTGTCCTGTCACCTGCTATCGCCCTTATGGCAGCGATCCTGTCCGGTCTGGTGGCGGGAGCAACAAATCCTGCAACCCCGCACCTGACTCCTATAGCGGCCATCTCCTCGGCATGGGGGGAGGTAAAGGTCTTCCCGCCGGGATGGCTCATTTCCGTGACCGCGTATATTTCCGCCTTCTTTCCTGCCGCTTCAACCGCTGCACTCAAAGAGTCTTCTCCCGGAAAAGCATGAACAATCACTCCGGCCGCCCCCCTGAGTACGGATTCTTCGACAATGAGGCGCACTGTGTTCGGTATGTCCGCTACCTTGAAATCGCATATGACATTTACTGTGCCAGAAAGTTTTTTTATTATATCCGGACCTGCCGAAAGTACCAACGGCCAATTGACCTTGACGGCATCTACGAGATCTGCCACATCGCTCGCGATCTCTATGGCCTTCTTCTCGTTGGTTTCATCCAATGCGAGGATCAATCCCGTGTTTCTTTTCATCGGAAAAATTTGTAGGGGCCCGATGTATATTAAAACATCGTATCCATGTTGCTTTGATGTCTTTCAAGAAATACGAGTATGGTTCCGCATCGAATATGCTGCTCCCGCAGGGATGCAAATATTGCGTTACGGGCTCCAAGATGGTATTATTCATAACGGGGGTCTGCAGAACCGGCTGTTTCTACTGTCCCGTATCCCCGGAAAAGAAAGACAAGGACGTCATATTTGCGAACGAAAGACGTATAACGAATTTAGAAGAAATGTTAGAGGAAGCTGAAATGATGGATGCCTGCGGAACCGGCATAACGGGAGGCGATCCCTTAACTGCCGTGGATCGAACGATCGAGGCGATAAAAATGCTGAAAGGACACTTCGGCAAAGGGCATCACATACACCTTTACACCTCTTCTATAGACCTGGATAAAGTAAAAAAGCTCAGAAATGCCGGTCTTGACGAGATAAGATTCCACCCTCCAACGGAACAATGGGGATCCTTTGACACGAGTATTCTCTCAGAGATCGTTTCGATCAAAGGATTGGATGTCGGGATCGAAGTGCCTGCCATACCCGGAATGGAAGAAGAGTTGGAAAGATTGGTTATCTCCGTCGTGAATGCAGGGGTCAAGTTCGTCAACATAAACGAGTTCGAATTCTCTGAAAGCAACTGGGACATGATGGAGGATCGCGGATACGAGATAAAGGCCGAATTATCGTCGTCCATACTCGGATCGGAGGAGATCGCAATAGGGATCATGAAGAAACACAGACGATATCCCATACACTTTTGCTCGTCGTCGTTCAAAGACGGAGTCCAGCTGAGGAACAGATTGCTGCGCCGCGCCAAACATATTGCCAAGAAATACGATATCATCACCGAGGACGGCACTTTGATCAAGGGCATAGTATACGCCGACGATCTGGACTCCGCAGTGAACACACTGACAAAAGAATACGGAGTTCCCTCGTCACTCCTTTATGCCGACATGGACCGCGACCGGATAGAGATCGCATCCTGGGTGCTGGAAAGGATAGCCGACCGTCTTCCTTACAAATGCTACATCGTGGAGGAATACTCCACTTCGGACAGAATGGAAGTGGAACGTACCCCGCTGGGTAAAAAACAAGATCAAATGGTTTTGTAAACTGTTTGCGCCGGATGGGGGCTTTAATCCACACTTATGCTCTGGATCTCGTGATGTCTGTTCACGATATCTCTCGCTATGCGCAAATTCTTGCCGGCTTTACCTATCGCACGTCCTTTGAGCTTAGGGTCCACGGTGATCGTGGCATGCGTTATGTTCCCACGCTGTTCGATAACGACCTTCTGAGGCCC
>JGI994J12354_10002190_pt1 | contig 19255 bp, 16 predicted proteins | sample IntmicLarv3ML3BL_FD_12354 | JGI IMG/M metagenome (IMG submission 12354)
CGGGAAGGGCGAGCTCGACCCCACGGGGGTGATGTCGATTTTCTACTACATCACCTTTGGCCTGATGTTTTCCGATGCGGCCTACGGTGCAATTATCTTCTTCGTCTGTCTCTTCTGCCTGTTGCGCTTCAAGAACATGGAGCCCAACTGGAACCGCAATGTCCGGCTCTTCATGTGGTGCGGGCTCTCCACCGTGCTGTGGGGCGTCGTCTTCTCCAGCTATTTCGGCGACATTGTCGATATCGTCAGCCAGCAGTTCTTCGGTGTACACTACACCATCCCGCCGCTGTGGTTCTCCCCCATGGAAAACCCCATGCTGCTGCTGGCATTCAGCTTGGGCGTCGGTGTGGTACACCTGACCGCCGGATACATCATGAAGGGCCTCACCTGCGTGCACCAGAAGGATTACGCCGGCGTGATTTATGACATGGTCTTCCCCATCGCAGCCTGGTATCCCCTGATGGCCATTCTGGTGGGAAGCGATTTGTTCGAGGGCCTGGCCGGCTTCAAGGTGGCGCTGCCCGAGGTCGTAACCCAGATCTGCCTGGGTATCTCGGCCCTATCCATTGTGGGGATCATCCTCACCGGCGGGCGAGAGAGCAAGAATTGGGGCAAGCGCATCATGAAGGGGCTTTATGCCCTCTACAGCATCCTCTCAGGCTGGCTCAGCGATATTTTAAGCTACTCCCGCCTGCTGGCCCTAGGCCTTGCCACCGGCGTCATCGCCAGCGTCATGAATCAGCTGGGTGCCATGACGGGCACCAGCGTTTTCGGGGCGGTCGCCTTTTTGATTATCTTTCTGGCCGGGCAAGGCCTCAACTTCGGCATCAATGTTCTGGGCGCCTACGTGCACAGCAACCGTCTGGCCTATGTCGAGTTCTTCGGGAAGTTCTACAACGGCGGAGGACGCAAGTTTTCCCCGTTTGCCGTACATACGAAATACATCAAAATTCGGGAGGAAATGCGATCATGACAATGTCTTATCTGCAATCCATCAGCGGGCCCTTTTTCGCGGTGCTCGGTGTGGCCCTGGCCGCCGTCATGCCGGGCATCGGCTCGGCCAAGGGAGTTGCCATCGCGGGGCAGGCGGCCTCGGCCGCGGTGACCGAGGAACCGGGGCTTTTCGGCAAGGTTCTCATTTTGCAGCTGCTGCCCGGCACCCAGGGCATTTACGGCATGCTCATTGCCTTCATCACCATGAGCCAGGTTGGCATTCTGGGCGGCAACGGCAACCTCGATTTCATCCGGGGGCTGGCCTATCTCATCGCCTGCCTGCCCATCGCCATCGTCGGCTACTATTCGGCCATCCAGCAGGCCAACACCTCTATCGCGGCCATCAACACGGTCTCCAAGCGGCCCGACCAGTTCGGCAAGGCCATGCTCTTCCCCGTCATGGTGGAGACCTATGCCATCCTGGCGCTGCTCATCAGCCTTCTGGCCGTTGTCAATGTCAGTAACATGTTTGCGTAAACTTGTGGGGAAGCCAACAGGCTGGGAGGTGAGTTGTTGACAGGGCTGGATAAGATTATTTCGGAAATTCTTCAGGAATCCGAAAAAGAGGCGCAGGCGATTGTCGCCGTCGCCACCGTCCGCGCCGAGGAAATCCTCGAGGAGGCCCGGCAGACGGGCAGCACGGTGAGTGACCGGCTCGACGCCATGTACGACAAAAAAGCGGAGGCGCTGGCCAGCGGCTTTGAAAGCGCGCTGGCGTTACAGCGCCGCCGGGCCGAGCTGTCCGCGCGGCAGCACTTGATTGCCGAAACCCTTCAAGTGGCCAAGACCACGCTGTGCCATTTGCCCGAGGACGCATATTTTGATCTACTCATCAAGCTGGCAGCCAAGGCGGCCCACGCCGCAGAGGGCGTCTATTTTCTCAACACCCGGGACAGCGGCCGGCTTCCCGCCGATTTTGAGGCGAGACTGAACGCCGCCATCCCCACGGGTGCGACGCTTCGGCGTGGCGGCAAAACGGTGGATATCGACGGCGGATTGGTGCTGGAATACGGCAATGTCGTTGAAAATTGCGCCATTGACGCCATCTTTGACGCCCGGGCCGATGCCTTTTCTGACATCATCCAGGGCGTGATGATGGGCACACAGGCCTGAAAAAGGGCGAAAGGAGGTGGCGCATGTGGCGGATGCATATGTTTACGCGGTAACGCGGGTACACATTCACGAGCAAAAGCTGCTAAATCGGCAAGATTTTGAGCATTTACTGGCTGCGGGAGGCGTCCCTGAGGCGATTCGCCTGCTCTCCGACAAGGGATGGGGCTCCGCCGAGCTCCCTCGGGGGGACGTGAGCGCCCTCATCGATTTTGAGCTGGGCCGCGCATGGGCCTTCATGGGCGAGCTGGTGGACGACCTCTCCCCCTTCGATACTCTGCGCGTCGCTGCCGACTATCATAACCTCAAGGCAGCCATTAAGCTGGATTTTTCGGGCGACGCGGCCCTCGACCGGGCGCAGCACTATGTAAACCACGGCACCCTTGCGGTGGACACCCTTGAGAACGCGGCCAAAGCCCACGATTTTTCGGTGCTGCCCGAGGCCATGGCCAAGGCCGGACAGGCCGCTTATGAGGCCTTGGCCCACACGGGCAACGGCCAGGCCTGCGATATCGAAATAGACCGCGCCGCCCTGCTGGCCATGGCGCAGGCGGGCAAAAAGAGCAAGAGCGCACTGCTCGCCCAATATGCCACGCTGACGGTGGACACCGCCAACATCAAGGCGGCTGTGCGCTGCTGCAAGATGCACAAGGATCGCGCGTTTATCGAGCGGGTTATCGTCCCCGCCGGGACACTGGACACCCATGCGCTCATGGCCGCCGCCGAGCTGGGGCCGGAGGCCATCTATCTGTGCCTCAAGGACACCGCCTATGCCGAAGCCGTCGAGGCCCTCAAGGTCTCGCTCGCCGCCTTCGAGCGCGCTTGCGACAATAAGCTCATGGCGCTCATCCGTCCGCAGCGGCTCAATTACTTCACCCTGGAGCCGCTGGTGGCCTACATTCTGGCCCGGGAAAACGAGATTCAAATGGTACGCCTCATCCTCTCGGCCCTGGAAAATCATTTTGACGGCGATACCCTGCGCGAAAGGCTGCGTGAGAGCTATGTATAAAATTGCCGTGATGGGCGACCGCGACAGCATTTACGGCTTTGCTGCCGTGGGGCTCGACATCTACCCCACCGATGGCGAGGGGAATATTGCGCGGCAGGTGCAGAGGCTTTCCGAAAATGGGTACGCCATCATCTACATGACAGAGGCGCTTTATAGCCGTCACGAGAGCGAGCTGAGTATCTTCAGCAGCATGCCGCTGCCCGCCATCATCCCCATCCCCGGCGCTTCGGGCAACACGGGGGTTGGCATCGCGCGGGTGCGCAAGTCGGTAGAAAAAGCCGTGGGCTCGGATATTCTCTTTGGTAAAGGATAATGCCTGGGAAGGGTTGGTACATGGAATGGGCAATATAGGCAGAATAAAAAAGGTGGCCGGGCCGCTTGTCGTTGCCAACGGCATGCGCGAGGCCAATATGTTCGATGTGGTGCGCGTGGCGGACAGCCGCCTCATCGGCGAAATCATCGAAATGCGGGGCGATCTGGCCAGCATTCAGGTGTACGAGGAGACGAGCGGCCTGGGCCCTGGTGCCCCGGTGGAGAGCACCGGCATGCCCATGAGCGTCGAGCTCGGCCCCGGGCTGATTAAAAGTATCTACGACGGCATTCAGCGTCCTCTGGACGCCATCAAAAAGGTGAGCGGCGCGCGCCTTGAGCGCGGTGTCGAGGTCTCGAGCCTGAGCCGCGAGGCGCTTTGGGATTTCGAGCCCACAGCCCGGGTGGGCGAGCGTGTCACCGGCGGTGACATCCTGGGCACTGTCCAGGAGACCGCCATCATCTCTCACAAAATCATGGTGCCGCCTGGCGTCTCGGGCATCGTCAAGCGGATCGAGGGCGGCACCTTCAACGTTGAGGCGGCCATCGCCGTGCTGGAGACCGACGGTGGCGATGTGCCGGTTTCCATGATGCAGCGCTGGCCTGTCCGCCGAGGCCGGCCCTACCGCGAGAAACTCAACCCCGATGTCCCGCTTGTGACCGGGCAGCGGGTTATCGACCTGCTGTTCCCCATCGCCCGGGGTGGCACCGCCGCCATCCCCGGCCCCTTTGGCAGCGGCAAGACGGTGACCCAGCACCAGCTGGCCAAGTGGGCCGACGCCGAGATCATCGTCTACATCGGCTGTGGCGAGCGCGGCAACGAGATGACCGACGTGCTCCTCGAGTTCCCCGAGCTGGTTGATCCCACCACGGGCAAGAGCCTCATGGAGCGTACCGTGCTCATCGCCAACACCTCCGACATGCCGGTGGCTGCTCGTGAGGCCTCGGTTTACACCGGCATCACCATTGCCGAATACTTCCGCGACATGGGCTACAGCGTCGCCCTCATGGCCGATTCAACCTCCCGCTGGGCCGAGGCCATGCGCGAGATGAGCGGCCGATTGGAGGAAATGCCCGGCGAGGAGGGCTATCCCGCCTATTTGGGCAGCCGTTTGGCGCAGTTTTATGAGCGCGCGGGGCGCGTTAAGACTTTGGGCACCGCGCCCCGGGAGGGAGCCCTGTCGGTCATCGGTGCGGTCTCCCCTTCCGGCGGCGATTTTTCCGAGCCGGTGACCCAGGCCACGCTGCGCATTGTCAAGGTCTTCTGGTCGCTGGATGCCCAGCTGGCCTTTGCCCGGCATTTCCCGGCCATCAACTGGCTCAACAGCTATTCCCTCTATCTGGACGATGTGGGCAAGTGGTTCAACGCCGAGGTCAGCCGCGACTGGATGGACAAGCGGGCCGCCATGATGATGCTGCTGCAAAAGGAGAGCGAGCTCGAGGAGATCGTCCAGCTGGTGGGCATCGACGCCCTCAGCCCTCAGGACCGCCTGGTGCTCGAGGTGTCCCGCAGCATCCGCGAGGACTTTTTGCATCAAGATTCCTTCCACGAGGTCGATACCTATACCCCTCTGGCCAAGCAGTACGCCCTGATGACCCTCATTCTCGATTATCACACGATTTGTCTGGAGGCGCTGGAAAGCGGGGTCTCCATTTCGGACCTTTCGGCCCTGGCCGTACGCGAGGCCATCGGGCGTTTTAAGTACACCCTCGCAGACCGGGTGGCCACGGAGTATGAGGCCATCAAGGGCCGGTTGATCGCAGAGGTTGACGACCTGGTTCGCAGGCTAAAGGAGGATGTCTGATGCCGAAAGAATACAAAACCATTCAGGAGGTCGCCGGACCTCTGATGCTGGTGACCGGCGTCAGCGATGTCAGCTATGACGAGCTGGGCGAGGTCGAGTTGGCAAGCGGCGAGCGCCGCCGCTGCAAGGTGCTGGAAATCGATGGCGGCAACGCCCTTATGCAGCTTTTCGAGAACTCGGCGGGCATCAACCTGGAAAACTCCAAGGTGCGCTTTTTCGGACGGAGCATGGAGCTGGGCGTGTCGGAGGACATGCTCAGCCGGGTTTTCGACGGCCTGGGCCGGCCCATGGACGGCGGGCCCGACATCCTCCCCGAGTTCCGGCGCGACATCAACGGCCTGCCTATGAATCCCTCGGCCCGGGCCTACCCCCAAGAGTTTATCCAAACCGGCATTTCGGCCATCGATGGGCTCAACACCCTGGTGCGCGGGCAAAAGCTGCCCATCTTCTCGGGCAGCGGCCTCCCCCACGCCCAACTGGCCGCGCAGATTGCGCGGCAGGCCAAGGTGCGCGGTGCCCACGAGAGCTTCGCCGTCGTCTTTGTGGCCATGGGCATCACTTTTGAGGAATCCAACTTCTTCATCAATTCCTTCAAGGAGAGCGGCGCCATTGACCGTACGGTCATGTTCATCAACCTGGCCGACGACCCGGCCGTCGAGCGCATCGCGACGCCTCGCATGGGGCTGACTGCCGCCGAGTATCTGGCCTTTGAGAAGGACATGCACGTGCTCGTCATCATGACCGATGTGACCAACTATGCCGACGCTCTGCGCGAGGTCTCGGCGGCACGCAAGGAAGTCCCCGGTCGGCGCGGCTATCCCGGCTACATGTACACCGACCTCGCCACCCTCTACGAGCGGGCCGGGCGGCTGGAGGGCAAGACGGGCTCCATCACCATGATTCCCATTCTCACCATGCCCGAGGACGACAAAACCCACCCCATCCCCGATTTAACCGGGTATATTACCGAGGGGCAGATCATCCTAGCCCGGGACCTCTACCGCAAAGGTGCCCAGCCGCCCATCGATGTGTTGCCCTCCCTCTCCCGCCTCAAGGACAAGGGCATTGGCGAGGGTAAAACCCGGGCCGATCATGCCAATACCATGAATCAGCTCTTCGCCGCCTACTCCCGCGGGAAGAACGCCAAGGAGCTCATGACCGTGCTGGGCGAGGCGGCGTTGACAAAAATCGACCTCCTCTATGCCAAGTTCGCCGATGCGTTTGAGGCGCAGTATGTCCATCAGGGATATCAGGAGAACCGCGACATCGAGGAGACTCTCGCCCTGGGGTGGGCGCTGCTCCACATTCTGCCGCGCAGCGAGCTCAAGCGCATCAAGGACGAGTTCCTCGATACCTACTACCACGAATCCCTTTAGTCCAAAAGGAGGCGACCCAGTGGCGAAAAAGCAGATTAACCCGACCCGCATGGAGCTGACGCGCATCAAACGCAAGCTGGTGACGGCGCGGCGTGGGCACAAGCTCCTCAAAGACAAGCGCGATGAGCTTATGCGCCAGTTTTTGGAGCTTGTCAAGCTGAATATGGCCTTGCGCCAGCAGGTGGAAACCGGCCTTCGGGGCTGCTCCGGCAACTTTGCCCTGGCCCGGGCCATGATGAAAACCGGCGAGATCAACACCGCCCTGCTGGCCCCCAGCCAGGAGGCCGCCATTGAGGTGTCGGAAAAAAACATTATGAGCGTCCTCGTTCCGCAGTTTGAAATCAAGCTGAAAAGCGCAGACGAGAGCAACATTTACCCCTACGGCCTCAGCTTCACCTCGGGGGATTTGGATGACGCTGTCAAGTCTCTGGCCGACATTCTGCCCGAGCTTTTGCAACTGGCCCAGGTGGAAAAAAGCTGTCAGCTCATGGCCGCCGAAATTGAAAAAACCCGCCGACGCGTCAACGCGCTGGAATATGTGATGATCCCCGAGATGGAGGAGAATATCAAGTACATCTCCATGAAGCTGGACGAAAACGAGCGCTCTAACCAAGCGCGGCTGATGAAGGTCAAGGACATGATGCTCGAATCGGCTGGCTACAGCAAGTGATCGCTGCGGAAAGTGTCATTCTATAAAGTTCAAGGGTCTGCCCGCTGCTGAAAGCAGTGGGCAGACCCTTGGTTTCTTTATAAGGTTTTCTTTGCGCGCCCTCAGCTGCTGCGCCTTCGATTCCCGAATAGAGCCTGATCTTTTTCCTTTTTCGCGTTCCACGCGTTGATGATCAATGCCACCGCGACAATCGAATAGGAGACAAAGACCCTAAAATATTCGGCGACGGCCGACATGTCAAATATCCGAACACCCGCCACCGGCATAACAATAAACAGAAATTGGAAGAGCGCTGTTCCGACAATGACTCTTGGAATCCCCGCCTTGCTGGCGGTTGCCCCGCCAACCAGCAGCGCCGCCGCCGCGTAAAGCGCCACGCTGTTTGCGCCCGAATATACCGTCATAACGCCGATGTTTTGCAGCCAAATCAGCTGCCCGAAGCTGGCCAGCACGGTCGAGATAATCATGGAGATGATGCGTGTTTTGTTGACATTGATTCCGGCTGCCGCCGAGACGCTCGTATCCTGCCCCACAGCGCGAACCTCCTGGCCCAGCTTGGTTCTCATGAACCACCGGGTCAACAGACAAAACGCAACCAATAGAAAAATCGAAAACAGTGGAATGTGGATGCCGCCAATTTCCATGGATACTCCGAACAGCTTGTCGATGAGTGTGTCGAAGCTGCCCGCAACGCCGTCCAGCTTGATGGTGTTGCGAATGCCATAGCCTCGAGACAGCACCAAGGTCTCGTCGCTCACCGGGATGATTCGGCCCATGCCAAACAAGACGATAATTTGATAGACACCCACGACGAAAAATCCGAGCACATAGGTGGTAATCATCTCTCGGCCCCGGGCGTTGTTGAGCAGATAACCTGCAAAAAGGCCAAGCACTATAGAGATGGGCACTGAAACCAGCATGGCCAGAAAGAGCCCCGACGCGCCGCCTATCTGCCAATCGGTCACCAAAATCAGCGCAATTTGTCCGGCGCACGCGCCCAGGGCCAGCCCAAAGTTGATGCCCATGCCCGCGATGAGCGGAATGAGAAGAGAAAGTACTAAAAAAGTATCTCGGCCCAGGCGGCTGACGATCTCCTGAACCAAATGCCCGCCCGAATAGCCGGAGAGCGGCGCCATGGCGGCACTGATGAGGATAAAAACGATGGGCACAATATTTTTTGCCAAAAACATCTTGATATCGAATTTTTTAGCCATCATCTGCTCTCCTTTCTTGTTAGCGCATACAGCACCATGCCATTGGATATGACCATCCGCAGCGCTTCCGCGATGTCCCCAAAGGCCTCGCCGGCCACCATGGGCCCAATGGTGATGACGCCTTGGAATAGAAAGGCGCCGATAATGACATTTTTGATGGAGGCCTTCCTCAGCGCAGCGCCGCCGACGAGCACAGCGGCGACGGTTTGCAAGGTCAGGTTATTCGGCGCCATGTAGAGCTGCACGAAGGTATAGTGCTGATAGTAGACGATGGCGCCCAGCGCCGCAATGACGGTGGACAGAACCACCGAAATCAGGCGCATCTTGTTGATGCTGACGCCCGAGGCCTTTGCGTATTCGGGGTTCGAGCCCACGGCTGTCATGGCAGTGCCCAGCTTGGAGCGGAAGAAGAGCCACATCAAAAAGCAGCAGAGCGCACCGAACAGCAGCATCCCCACGGGCACGCTGATGATAGAGCCGATTTTGAATTGTAAGATGTTATCCAGCACGCCGGACCAGTTCTTGTCCAGGGTGATTTGCGGCTTCATGCCGTTGCCCCCGAAGCCATAGAGCAGAATCGGGTTCTTGAAGGGCAGAAACTTAATCCAGCCAAGGCTCATGAAAGCGATGAAGGCAAAGCCGATATAGGTGGATATAATCATTTCATCGCCTTTGATCCGGTTGAGGATGTAGCCGTATATCAGGCCGACCACTGCGGCAAAGGCGCACCCGATGATGGCCGCGACCAATATGCCGACCAGACCCGTGGCCTGAAGCTCGATGCTGCACACCGCGCCGAAGGCCCCCGACGCAACGCCGAGGGGGATGCCAAAGTTTAGGCCGCAGCCGGCCTGAATCATCGGCACCAGGGACAAAATCAAAATCAGATTCATCCCGAAACGGCCAATCAAATCGTTGACGGCGTACTGATAGTTGATGCCTACCGCGGGACAGGCCAGAAACAGGGCCAGCAGAAAAAGGCTGATAATCAGCCGGGGCCAGCCAATCTTTGCAATCATTTTAGTCATGGGCCACCTCCTTCTCCACGCCGAGACCCGCCATGAGCAAGCCGAACTTCTCTGATTCCTCGGCGGCGCTCAAAATCCCGGCCACCTTGCCCTCGCTGATGATGGCAATTCTGTCGCAAATAGACCGAAGTTCTTCAAGCTCGGAGGAGATCATGACAATGGTGACCCCGTTTTCCTCATTATAGCGTTTCAGGGCTTGAAGCACCAAGGCTTTCGCCCCGATATCGATGCCGCGCGTCGGCTCGGATACGAAAAGCAGCTCGGGCTCGAGGTCGAAGGCCCTTGCCAAGCAGACCTTCTGCTGATTGCCGCCCGAGAGCTCGCGCACCTTCTGCTTTTCGCTGACACAGCGAATTTCCAGAGAATCGATGTACTTGAGCGCCGTTTCACGCATGGATTTATCGTCGCGCATCTTGATCATCGCGTATTTTTTCAGATGTTTGTTGAGCACCTGCATGGCCGTGAAGGTCACGTTCCAATAAATGGGTTCGTCCAAAAGCAGGCCGAAGCCGCGCCTGTCCTCCGAGACAAAGGCCAGCTTCAAATCGAGGGCCGCTTTGGGCGCGTTGAGGGCGAAGCGCTTGCCCTTGAAGGTGATGCTGCCGCCCGCCTCAGCCAAGCCCATGATGCCGTTGGGGATGCCCAGCTTGCCCTGTCCGGCCAAGCCGCCGATGCCGAGGAACTCTCCCCTTCTGATACCAAGCGTGACATCGTCCACCATCTCCCCGGCCATATTCACCCAGAGATTTTCGATGCTCATGACGATGTCGCTCTCATTATCCAAGGCACTTTCTCTCGCGGCTGTCTTGTGGTCAACCTCCCGGCCCACCATCCACTTCGCGAGATCTGTGACCGAGTAGCCCTCTTCCCGGGTGACGTTCTTGACAATTTCACCGTCGCGCAGCACGATGACCGAGTCACACACATCGACGATTTCTTGAAGCCGGTGGCTGATGAAGATGATGGCCACCCCTCTGTCCGCCAGCTTTCGCAGGGCCTTGATGAGGATTTCGGCCTCGCTCTCGGTCAAAACCGCGGTGGGCTCATCAAAAATCAGCACCTTGACATTTTCACGGTTGACCTCCCGCGATATTTCGACAAACTGCTTGTGCCCCACCGGCATGTCGGCCACCAGCATATCCGGGCTCAGATTTACGTCGAGCAGCTCGATGACTTCTTTGGCAGACAGATTCATCCTGTGTCGGTCAAGGGTTGAGAGCTTTTTGCCCAGCACCGCCGAAAGCACGCTATCCTTTGTGTGCTCCCGATTCAGGAGAATGTTCTCCGTGGCGGTAAATCCGGGTATCAGCGAAAACTCCTGATGTACCATGCCGATGCCCGCATTGATGGCATCCATGGGATTGCTGAAGCTCAGCTTTTCACCATCGATGTAGATGGCGCCCTCGTATCCGCCGGTTGCTTTGATATCATCCATAAAAAAAAGGGTTTTCATCATGGTGGATTTTCCGGCGCCGTTCTCGCCAACCAACCCCATGATTTTGCCCTTTTCCAGTGAAAAGGAGATATCCTTGAGTACCTTATTATCAAAAAAAGACTTGCTTACATTCTGAAAGCGTAAAACGCTATTGTCACTATCCACGACACCACCGCCCTTATACATAACCCGGCTAAACCCAGGCAGGCCTTTTACCCGCCCGGATTTAACCGAATTTTTTTATTCACGTTGCAGGCGCGTGCTCAGGCACGCCCCCCATTATTTGATGCTGTAGAACTTCTCGGGGATGGGCTGATCCAAAACGCTGGTGAAGCCCTTGCCCAGGATGTAGGTCTCCATGGAAAGGAGATAGTAATTGCTGATTTCGTTGCCGTTGGGGTCAACATACATCTCCAGCGCCCACTCGCAGCCCGGCGTGACGGCCTGATAGGCTTTGATGAGGTCGCTCTTAAAGTCGCCCGTGTCGCGGCCTTCAATCATGTCGATAGCCAGCTGATAGAGGCCCGTGGTGCCGCAGTAGAGGAAGGAATAGGCCCAAGTGCCCATTCTGCCGCCCTGCCCCTTGTCCACGATGTCCTTCTCGATTTCCTGGGTCATGGCCCACCAGTCGCCCATCTGAGCGGTCAGGTCGAGGCCCAGAGCGCCGGGATAGCCGCAGTTGGGCGACATATCGTCTTGATCCAGGAACATGCCCCCAAGCTCGGCCACACGCTTGATAATGGGCTCGTGCAAAGCGGTATTGGTGGTGAAATACACCGCGTCTTTTCCGTACTGGTCCAGGAGACGGGGCATCATATCATAAACCTGCTGCTGGGCACCGGCCACGCCCACTTCGCTGGCGGGGTCGGGCACAGTGACAAAGACAAACTCAATGCCGAGGTCCTTGCAGGCTTCCTCAAACATGTTTCTTCTTCTCGAGAGGGTCTCAACACTCATGTGGCGCGGGAAGGACATGTGGACAAAGGCCGTGGCACCCATGTCCTTGGCGCGCAGAATATCATAATAGCCTCTGGCAAAATCGTTGGAGTTGACGATGATGTCGGCCACCTTGGCAATGACAAGGGGGTCATCCTGAGGCATTTGGGTGAGCAAGAGGATGTCGTCTCGGCCGACATCCCGGATTTTCTGGAAACCGGCTGCGGTTCCGGGGATGCCCTGATTGACGATGACCGCCTTCATCAGCGGGTCATCGGCCAAGCCTGCGATGCTGGTGATGACGGTCTCCTGCTCCTCCGCAAAGTTGGCGGGCAGTACGATGTGTTTAATCTGGCCGCCCTTGTCGACAGAGCCGTAGGCCTCGACCAGCGCCTCAGCGCCGCGGATTTCGTCCTCCGACTGGTCGTAACCCAAGGTGACAATGCCAATATGATATGCGCCCGACTGCGCGCTGCTATCTTCCGTCGCGGATGTGCCTGCGGGGGCGTTTGCGGCTGAATTGCCGGCAGCCGTTGTGGATGAGCCCGCCGGCTGCGTGCCGCAGGCCACCAGGGAAGCTGTAAGGGCTAGCAACAGGGTCAAGCATACAAGCCTTTTAACGATTTTCATAATACCCCTCCATTAATAATTGGCTATTGATTGGTTGCGTTTTCAGGGATTTGTCAGCGTCTCGATACCTCCTGTCCGATTAAATTGCTCTTTTGTAACAAAAAGGCAGTAGGAGCGTGGAGCTCCTACTGCAACGATACTGTATTTATGGTCGGAAAAAACATAGGCAAACGCTTATTTATATGTTCAAATTGCCTAAATATTGGCCTCGCTCTCCTCGGATGCCCCCGCAATCTCACGCTTGGCCAACAGAATCAGGCTTGTGCGGGAGTCACTATCGGTTTTGGCAATCATATTGCTGATATGTACGCGCACCGTCTTTTCGCTGATGAATAAATCCTGGGCGATTTGCGCCGTTGAGAGGCCGGAGGCCAGCAAGCTGAGCACCTCCATTTCCCGCGCGGTCAGGTGGAGATTGCTCAGGTCGGGCGCGGGTAACGGCTCGGCTTGCGGCACGGCCTTACGCCTATAAAAGAACAAAACGGCCACAGAAAAAACGACAAGCGCCGCTACGCCAATAACCAAATAGATGGATGTATTCTTTTGGGGGATCGGCTCGCTCATGACCCCCGAATACCCCTGTCCAAGGACGTATATGTCCTGAGAAAGGGTGTAAAAGTTCTCTATTTCTCTGCCGCTGCTCTCTTCCCGGTAGTGCCCGGAATACCACTCGCACTCGGGTGTGAGGGACTGATAGGCATTTGTAATATCCGCCATGATATCTCCCGTGGAACGGCCTTCCAGGATATCCACGGCCAAGCGCCCCAAGGCGCGAGAGTGGCAGTAGGTGAGCGAGCAGGCGAATATGCCCATTCTGCCGCCCATGCCTTTCTCAACAACCGCCTGTTCGATGCGGCTGACGATTTTGCTCCACTCCTCCGGCTCCTCCCTGAGCTCGAGATTCAAGGCCGCGGGGTACCCGACAAGAGGAGACGCGTCATCCGAGGCGACAAAAATGGCCCCATATTCCATGACACGCTTCAGGACCGGCTCATGCTGCGCTGTATTCGTCGTGAAGAACACGGTGTCTTTGCCATACTGCTCAACCAGCTGGGGTATCATGTCATACACCGCCTGCTGGGCGCCTGAAACGCCAACTTCTCCGGCCGGATCCGGAACGGTCACCGAGACGAACAGAATGCCAAGATCGTCGCAGACGCTTTCATAGATTTCTCTTCTTCTGTAAAGCTGATCAATGGCCATGTGGCGCGGGAAGGACATGTGCACAAAGGTCGTTGCGCCCATTTGCTTGGCGCGCACAATGTCATAATAGCCTCTTGAAATGAAATCCTGATCCACCACGATATCCGCCGCGCCGGCGATTGAAATGGGGTCATCCTGCGGCCCGCCGGCAATGAGGAGGATGTCGTCTCTCTTCTCCCGGATGATCCGAAAGGCTTCCGCCGTTCCGCCAACGGCCGGATTCACAATGATGGCTTTCATCAGGGGGTCGTCGGCCAGGCCGACAATATCACTGATGGTGGCCGCCTGTTCCTGGGCGAAATTATCCGGAAAAACGATGTGCTTAATCGTACCACCATACTGTGCATTGCCAAAATCCTGCACCAGCGCCTCTGCGCCGCGCATTTCATCCTCGGCCTGAGCGTAGCTTATGGTGGCGATGCCGACATGATAAGCGGCAAACTGGCTAATCCGATATGAACTTGTCGGTAAACCGCCTTCATAAACGGTGGTTTGCGGGCTGCAAGAGGCTGCGCCGAGTACAAATATCACCAGCAAAACCAGCACGAAAAGTCTTTTAAACTGATTCATACAGCACCTCATTCACTATGAGTCTAAAAGCAACGGGGTGGTTTTACCCAAATAATAGCATTACGATATCGCATTAATGCCCAAAATAATATAGGCAAGTGTTTATAAGTATATTTATTTTATCTAAACGTCATTCTAAGCGCTTCAAGCGCTCAACTTCACGTTTACCTTCTTTTTAAGCGCCGCATTTTATATTTGCCCCCCCCGGTTCCACAGAAGGTGCCCTCAGTATAGCATATCGCGCAGCGGATGCCAAGGATACAATCTTGGTTCAAAGTATGAAGCGGAGCTTCTCCAAGACGCGAAACAGCCCGTTCCTCTTTGGCCTCATCGTGGTTGGGCTGCTCTTTTTCATCGTCATTGTCGTCTATAAAACCCAACGTGACCGCCCGCACCAGCCGACTCGTCTGCAAAAGATGGAGACCATCGGCGCGCTGAAACAGGCCATCGATATGCTCTTTTAAGCCATTGCGCGGACCTGTGCGGCCGCTTTGCCACCCTTCCATACCCACTATTTTTAATAGCTGGCCCACTGTGGATTTTCAGGACCCAATCTAACCTCCCGGAGAGATCGGGAATCCCCTCCCCTGATGAAAAAAGCCGTTGAAATGCCTTGCATTTCAACGGCTTTTTCTTCATCGCGGTCGGATGCCGCTTCCGCTTTATATGTTGCACACGAAAAATCCATTCGCCCTTACGCATTTGATGCAGCGGCAAGTATTGGTCGAGAACTGGGCCATACCACCCTCTGGGGCGTTATGGCCATTGTAGGATGAGGCATTCCAGCGACTTGGGATATCGGGTCACAACCTCACCACCGGTTTTGGTTACGATGACGGTATCCGAATGGCGGAAGCCGCCGGCACTTTGACAATAGAGGCCCGGATGCAGACTGATGACCATATTTTCCTCAATTATCTGCGTGTTGTCAAAACGCAAGAAGGGCTCCTCCAGCATTTCAAGCCCAACGCCCTTACCAGTGCGGTGATTGAACATTTCGCCGTATCCAGCCTTTTGGATGACCGCGCGCGCGGCGTTATCGATATCACAGGCCCTTATCCCCGGACGAACGGCATCGATGGCCGCTTGCTGGGCTTCCACCATAATGCCAAAGAGCTCCCGCTGCTTGTCGGTAGGCTTGCCGATAAAATATGTGCGCTGGCACTCGGCATGATAGCCATTGATGATAAGCTGGCGATTGTGTAGCACCATATCGACCGCTTCCAGCCTGCGCATGCCGCTGGGGGCATGGGGCAGAAAGGTTCGCTCAACTCCCGAAGGGGACATGGTGAACTTGTCGACAATGGCATCCGGGAGGGCTTTTAGCACCTCTAACGTGACCGTCACTGTACCGGCCTGATCGATATCCGTCTCGGTGTTACCCGGCATCGAGGTCTCGATGGTTTTGGCCACCCCCAGGCCGACAATGCGCCCGGCGGTTCTGATGATATCGAGCTCGGCCTGCCCTTTAATTTGACGCATGCCCATGACAAAACCATTGACATCTGCCAGGCCATAACCCTTGGCACGCAGGCTGTCTGTCATGATGGCAGATATGAAGCCCAGCTCGGTTCCCACTTGTGTGCCGGCGGGATATCGCCGCAAAATGGTCTCTAGGTGCGCCATGTGGCTCAGCCCTCTATCCTGGCCCTCGGGGTGCTCGTGATAAGCCATGAAATGGTCGGCAACGCTGGTCTCCCGGGCGAGATTTTCCTCAATACTGGGGAGAACCATGGTGCAGCGGTCCATTTCCACGACCGTGATAATGGGGCGGGCATAGGTGATGGTGATAAAGCCTGTCAGATAATACTGATTCATCGGCTTGGATATGATGGACACCTTGATGTTATGGTCATCCATATGCTGCCGTAGGCGATGTATACGACTTTTATAGTCCATTATGACCTCCTTTATGAAGACTGTCCTTTGCGCCGGATGGCATTAACCCATCGCAATCATCATGATAATTTGAATGACAAGCAGTGTCAGCGCAATGGGAATTTGCCGTTTGATAACGCGGTATTTGTCCTTCATATCCAAAATGGCAACGGGTAGGATGTTGAAGTTGGCCGCCATGGGGGTCATCAGGGTTCCGCAATATCCGCTGGTCAGCGCCAACATGCCGATGGTGGTGGGATCGAGACCATACTGGATGACAAAGGGAATACCAATGCCGATGGTCATCACAGAAAACGCCGCAAAGGCATTACCCATCAGCATCGTGAACAGCACCATGCCCACAGCGTACACGATGATGCCCACCGTGACATTGCCCTGGGGGATGATCATGCCCGCGCCCTTGGCCACAATGCTGCCCACATTGGCGGCGGTGAACACCGCGCCCAGGGCCGCCAGCATCTGAGGCAGCATGCACAGGGGGCCCACAGTGTCCAACAGCTGCTTACCGCCGTCCATCAGCTCAATCGCTTTGTCTTTCGACATGGCCAGCACCCACAGCCCTGCGATGACAACACCCACAAGCAGGCCGACGATGGCAGCATTGGCGCCCATGGCGGTTTTACCAAAAAACAGCGCGAACAGCAGCGATACCCCACCGATCGACAGGGTGGGCAAGAAGATTTTATACCCGATTTTGTCCGACATTTTCGCGGCATGGGCCGAATCATAGGTGGCGCCAGCCCCGCTTTTGACCTTTTTAAGCATGGACGGAAGGACCATGGCAATGACCAAAATGCCCACTGCCATGTTTCCATATTGCTCCGAGGCCGATTGGATGAACTTTCCAAATCCGATGACCAGCCCGGCCAGCATCCAGAAGATAGCGGTGCCAATCCGGCTGGGATGATCCTTCTGGGCCAGCGTTTTGCCCCCTACATAAAAGCACATCAGCCCGCAGGCGATAAAAAGAATCTCCAATGCGACAGTGGTGAGTGTGGCCATATTACTGATCCCCCTTGCTCTGCCCCTGCGCCTTATGACGCCGGGTAATCTGACGGCTTTTTAGGGTGAAGAACACACCGGAAACCACCAGAGAAATGATAAGAAGCGGATAGTGAGACGCCATCATCTTGACAGGGTCAACTTCATAGCCCGCACCCTCCAGGGTTGCTTTGACCAGCAGAAAGGCCCCGCCGCCCAAAAACACAGCCTGCCCAAAAAACTGCCCCACATTTTCAATGGCCGAAGCCATGCCCTTGATGTCCTCCGCGGCCTCTTCGTCCAGCGGGTTGCCATCCTTCGTCAAAGCGCCGGACGCCATGGGGAAGACCACCGGGCGGACAAAGCCCGCAAAGCCGCCCAGGCCCACAGCAAAAGTGGCCAATGCCGAACGCAGCACACCGTAGGACATGATGACATTGGCCGGTGTGGCCCGCTTGATTTTTAGCATCAGCTTGGCCGCCGTCTCCTTGAGCCCGTTCTTTTCAAGCATCCCCACCACGGGGAAGATGATGAGAAAGTTGGCCATGTTGCGGTTGGCCACAAAGGCCTTGCCGATGGTTTCGAACAGTGCTATCGGGGTCATGGCGGCGCACAGCGCCGTTGCAACGGCCGCGACCACGACAATCCCCAGGGAATCCCACTTGAGGGCGAAGCCCACAATAACAACGGCAATCCCAAGCAGCGGTAAATACTCCATCTCTATACCTCCATAATATTGATCATGCTTTCCTATTCCAGCCGATGCCGCTTTCTGCCTCCTTCCATCACCGTATCACATTATATTATATTCATTGACTTTATTCAGTGAATATAATATAATGCTTATTGACAAATAAGTCAATACAAAAATTCGACATTTTGTCTAATATGTTCAATGCATCCGGCTTTTCTTTGTGTAATAATGGAAGTGCCAACCACCCCGGAGCCCGCTTCCACCATCATAGGAACCACATATGAAAGGACGTGTCACCATGAACCCTCGCATTTACATCCCGGCCCGCACCCCCACTACAGACCGGTTGGCTGTTGAATTGGCCCACCTTCTCGGGTTTGAAGCCATTTCTTTGGATTTTCCCATCCTGTCACAGGGGCCGTACATGGAGCAAGCCGTCACCTTTGTGTTGGCGGAGCGGCCCGGAGCCTTCACCATCCGGCGAGAGGGCCCGTGCGTCTTCATTGGCCTTGGTGATGCCGAGGAGATACGTGATATCTGGCTGTATTGCCATGCCCATTTCAGCCAGCTGACCGATGCTGAAAAAAGCCCCCATACCATGGCGGCATGGGAGGGTTACCGCGCGGCCAGCGATGCCGCACACCCCACCCCACCCTTTGACAGCCGGACGAAAAAGGGCCTCGAAAGCCTCTTTGAAAAGGATTTTCTGCTGCTGGATCACAACCATGACCTGCTGCCCGACAAGGTGGAGGTCACCCTCCAGATGGAGGACGGCCAGAGCGTCCACCATCTTTCGGCCCTGTGTAACCTGGCGGCTCGCTTGGGGGCCGAGACCACGGCAGTGGCGTTTCCCATCACATCCGGCCCCAGAGCCTCGGGCAACCGCTTTGTGCTGGAGGCCGAGGGCCCGTGCGGGCTCTCTCTGGAAGAAGATGCCGCCGGCCGGATCTTCCGCCTGACCGGGGACGGCCCGGCTTTGGACGCGTTTTCCCACATGTTGTGCCGCCACTTCCCCACACAGGGACAGGGCAAAAGCTGGCTGGAGCTTGTGGAAAACATGGCTCAGGCCATGACCATGCGCAATCTCGATGGCCAATTGGCCTGGCTGGAACGACACCGCTCGGTGTTCAGTCACAGCACAGTGGCCTATTGCTCGCCGAAAGTGCACAGCCTGCCCGGGCGCATCGCCTCTGCCTTTGCCCCGGCCACGTTGGCAGGGTACCGGGATTTAAAGCAGATGCACAGCAAGCAGTATGACCTCCCCTGGGAGGTTGATGTATGCAAGGCCGCCCTTGATGCTCACCTGTGGCCACGGGTCAAGGCCGGAGACCAGGTGCGCATTGAGGCCTGCCTCAGCGAAGACACCGATGTGCGCCGCAGCCTGGAGGCCGAG
>JGI994J12354_10002191_pt1 | contig 19253 bp, 20 predicted proteins | sample IntmicLarv3ML3BL_FD_12354 | JGI IMG/M metagenome (IMG submission 12354)
GTAATGCAGCATATCGAGCGCGCCGGAGTACACAGCGGTGACAGTATAGCTGTTTATCCCCCTTTCAGCATCTCTGACAAAATGCTTGGCGAGATACTTGAATCCTCTGAAAAACTGGCGCTCGCCATGAAAACAAAGGGTCTTGTAAATATCCAGTTCCTGATCTATGAAAACGAACTTTATGTTATTGAGGTCAATCCCAGAGCATCCCGCACCATTCCATATATAAGCAAGGTCACCGGAGTTCCAATGGTCGATCTCGCCACACGGATGATGGTTGGGCAAAGACTTAAAGATCAGGGCTACGGAACCGGACTCTACAAGCAGCCGCCTTATGTTGCCGTAAAGGTTCCTGTTTTCTCCTTTGAGAAGCTTTCCGGCGTCAACTCCACACTTAGTCCTGAAATGAAGTCCACCGGAGAGGTTCTTGGAGTCGGCAGCACAATGGCTGAAGCGATGTATAAGGGTCTTCTGTCCGCAGGCTTTAAAATATCCCCTCCTGACCGCCAAAATCCGGCAGGGGTGCTCATAAGTGTCACAAAGCGCGACCAACTGGAAATTATTGATATCGCCCGTAAATTTGACGAGATGGGATTTAAGCTCTATGCCACTCGCAGCACTGCCGCAGAGATTGAAAGCAAACTTGGAGTCAATGTGGAAACCGTCGGAAAGCTAACTCATGATGACAAGGTAATGGAGCTTCTTGAGAGCGGAAAAATCGCTTATATCATCATGACCGGAAGCACAGAAGAAACATATATTGATGACTTTATACGTCTGACCAGGCGTACCTTGCAGCTTGGGATTCCCTGTCTTACCTCTCTGGACACAGCCGAGGCTCTGGCAAATATCATTTCCAGCAGGTACAGCCAGTGGAACACAGAACTTGTTGACATCGGAAATATGCGCACACAACGGAAGGTTCTCAATTTCACAAAAATGCAGGGCACCGGCGATGACTACATTTTCTTTGAGAATTATGACGGCAGCATTAACTCTCCTGAGGCTTTTGCAATTGCATTTTCCGATAGGAACTACGGTATCGGCGGCGACGGTATCGTGCTTATTGAAGCCTCAAAAGTTGCCGATGCAAGGATGCGGATTTTCAATAAGGACGGCTCTGAGGGAATGATGGCAGGCAACTGCCTGCGCTGTGTCGGCAAGTATCTGTACGATCACGGAAGAGTTAATAAGATGGAAATGACCATTGAAACTTCAAGCGGCATCAGGGCATTAAGATTATATTCGTTCGGCGGCAAAGTCCGCTCAGCCCGTGCCAGTATGGGCAAAGCCGAGCTTTCCCCGGAGAAGATACCTGTAAATCTTGATGGCGACAGTGTGATAATGCGCAAGGTGAACGTTGCCGGCGGCGAATATGATATCACCTGTGTTAACGTGGGAAATCCTCACTGCGTAGTGTTTGTTGACCGCGTTGACAGTGTAGACGTTGTGAATCTTGGTCCTCAGTTTGAAAATGATCCCCTCTTCCCTGACCGTGTGAACACAGAATTCATCCGTGTGGTTGACGGAAATACTCTGAAAATGAGAGTATGGGAACGCGGAAACGGAGAGACCATGGCATGCGGAACGGGAGCATGCGCCGCTGTTGTTGCCGCGGTGGAAAACGGGTTCTGCAATAAAGGCGAGGACATCACTGTGAAAGTTCCCGGCGGCGACCTTATTGTGAATTACACCGATGAAGGAATCTACCTAACCGGAAATGCAGAGCTGGTATTCACCGGAACCGTGGAATATTAAGGATATCAGATGAGCAAAATAATCGATTTTCACTGTCATGTTTTTCCGGATCAAAGAGCAAAAAAAATACTCAAATATATGACTGCACGCTCCGGAGTTCCTTTTTTTGAGGGCGGTACCCCCGAAGATTTGGCGCAAGATATGGATAGTTCCGGCATTTATAAGAGCGTCATTCTCCCTGTCAGCACAAACCCAAAGAAAGCGGACAGTATAAATGACTTTGCATCGGGACTATGCAGCTATCCGCAATTTGTGCCCTTCGGTTCTGTTCACCCTGAACAGGAGAATTGGAAAGAAGCCATTAAAGGCTTCCGGTCAAAAGGTCTGAGAGGCTTAAAAATACACAATGATTATCAGGATTTCATGTTCGACTCAAAGATATGCATGGATATTATTGATGCTGCTTTTTGTGAAGGACTGATTGTTGTGGTTCATGCGGGCTTTGACCCTGTCTCCCCAAATGTGACGCGCTGTACGCCAAAAATGATCCATGACGCCATGCCTCTGCTCACTCAGGGTGTGTTTGTCGCAGCGCATATGGGTGGTTACCAGATGCTTGACGAATCGCTAAAATATGTGCTCGGCTCAGATATCTATATTGATACCAGTATGATGCCTCACTGCTATTCTATCGACCGTTATAAAGAAGCCATTTTGTCCCACAATCCCGATAGAATCCTTTTTGGCACTGATTCCCCGTGGGATAACCCAAGAAAAGCAGCAGATGTAATACTGTCTATGAATCTGCACCCTGATATTACTGATAAAATCCTATATAAAAATGCTGAACGTCTATTAAAATAGATAAAAACCCTGTCTCGGTTATGATGACAGGGTTTTTTTCTAAGTATCAGAATTGAAAAACCAAAAACAGAAAGACACGCTGCGCTTTTAATGATATAATGTCGATTATTGATATTCATTTATCCGCACTAAGCTAAAGGAGGCAAAATATGAAAGCCAAGTGGTTTTATGATACTCCAATAGGCAAAATCTGTATTGCTGAGACAGATGGGAAAATATCTCATCTTATATTTATGCACGCTTCCCTTTCAGACGACTATATCGAAGAAGAAACTGCACTTATAAAGAAAGCGGCAACGCAAGTTTTTGAATACTTCGACGGCAAACGCAAGGAGTTTGATTTGCCTCTCAATCCCATGGGTACAGATTTTCAACGCTCAGTCTGGGCAGCACTGGAAACAATCCCCTATGGTGAAACACGCAGCTACAAAGATATCGCAGTTCAGATTGGAAACCCAAAAGGGGTGAGAGCTGTGGGCATGGCAAACAACAGAAATCCCATATCTATCATCATACCCTGCCATAGGGTAATAGGCTCAAATGGAAGTTTGACCGGCTACGGCGGCGGTCTTGACTCCAAGCAATTTCTCCTTGATATGGAAATTAAGAATGGATGAAAATATCTATTTTGAGTATGACGATAAGGAAATTGCATACCTGAAAAGCCGGGACCGGATTCTCGGCGCTGCTATTGAGGAGATAGGACATATTTCCAGACCTGTCAATCCGGATATTTTTACAGCTCTTATAAATTCAATAGTCGGTCAGCAGATTTCCACAAAGGCTCATGCCACAATCTGGGCGAGGATGAAAAATCTACTCCCCGTTGTGAATTCGGAAACAATTGTAAATTCCGGCGATGAAGAGCTTCAAGCCTGCGGAATGTCCTTTCGCAAGGTCGGTTATATAAAAGAAATCGCTGCTTCTGTTTGTAACGGAAGCCTAGATTTAGAATATCTCCAAACGCTTTCTGATGATGAGGTTTGCGTCCGCCTAAGTAAGCTCAAAGGCATTGGAGTGTGGACGGCTGAAATGCTTATGACATTTTCAATGCAGCGTCCAAATATCATAAGTTATGGTGATCTGGCTATTTTGCGTGGAATGAGGATGCTGTACCGCCATCGGAAAATCACCCCCGAGTTATTTGCCAAATACAGGCGCAGATATTCACCCTATGCAACTGTTGCCAGCTTATATCTTTGGGCTGTCGCAGGCGGTGCATGCCCAAGCCTTACCGATCCTGCCGCAAAACAGACCTCTTCCCGAAAGAAAAAAAAATAAATCAAAAGCTTCGAGGATATGTTATTCTAAGCGTTTTATGTTACCAGAAAAATCCTGTTCTCTCGTCCTTTTGCTATGCAAAAGGTTTTTTGCGGAGGGAGTGCGCATCGTGCGACCAGAGCGAAAAATGTTATATTTCAAGACTTCCGGGGACATGCGCCTCGGAAGTCTTACTCTGCGAGAACCGCAGTTCGAGAACCTGATTTGNCGAAAAACCTAGTTTTTCGGCAAGCTAAAANCTCCGAGGACAACAAATCCTCGGAGCTTTTTCAGATTTATGCGGCTGCACTGAGTTCNATAAATCTCAGCAGGATTGTTGCGCATTGGGCACGGTCTGTTGCACCGCCGGGACTCAGTATGCCGTTTCCCATCCCGTTTATAAGACCGTTTGCCACAGCCCATCCTACAGGAATCACGCCCCAGTCACTTACATGGGCGCTGTCACTAAATCCGCTTAGGTCATCAAAGTCAATAATATCCATCCCGGTATAGTCTGCATAGCGGTATAGCATTACGGCAAGCTGCTGACGGCTGATTTCATCGTCTACACCAAATATCTCATGACCGTATCCCTCTACAATACGGTTATCATATGCCCATGCAACCGCATCGGAAAACCACTGTCCCGTCGGCACATCTGAAAACACATACTTGTATGTCACAGCAGGATTTCCTGCCATTCTGTACAGCGTTGTTATCGCCATGGCACGGCTGAGCTTGTCCCCCGGTGAAAATGTCGTCGCTGAGTTGCCTTTCATTAGACCCGTTTTGACTATTGCCGAAACACTGTCTGCAAACCAGTCATCCAGATATACATCGGTAAACGGTTCAAGGCGCATAGTCTGTTCGCGGACGATATTGTCCCGCACAGAGAACCCGTAGTCCAAAAGAACGTGAGAGTCATTATACCGCTGAGTCGCTGAAGTGGACCGCATAACAACGGATATCAGGCGACACCATTTCTTACAGCAGTTGCCACAAAACAGTATCCTGCATTTGTTGTTGTGCCTGATTTAAGCCCATCTGCACCTTCATAGTATTGGCTGTTCAGTAGATTATTCGTTGCTGCATATGTAACGCCGTGGAACACAACAGAGTTCTTTTTGGTTGTGTCCAGCACTTGTGGGTAGTCGGTAATTATTCTGCGGGCGAGAACCGCCACTGCTCTTGGGGTTATGTAGTTATCCTCTATGCCGCTGCACCCATAAAATGTAGCATCAATATTCCATTCTTTCGCTTTTTCATTCATTTTTGCAATAAAAGATGCCTCATCTCCGGACACAAGTTCTGCCATCGCAACCACGGATGCGCTTGCAGAATATACCAGAATCAGTTCAATCAGCTCGCCGAGGTAATACGTCTGGTCATATGACAAAGGCACTGTGTTGTAATAATTGGTGTCTCGTGAGAGTCTGTGTACCTTTTCACTGACCGGCACCTCTGTATCCAGTGTTATCTCGCCCTTTTCAATTGCTTCATATGCCAGATAAACCGCCATCAGTTTTGATATGCTTGCCGGTACATAAGCAGTATCGGAATTGTACCCATATAGCTCGACCCCTGTTTCAAAGTCCATAACAAACAGACCTTGCCCGGCTACATTTTTGCCGTTAACGGTTGCTGCTGCCGCTCCCAGCGGAAATGTCATTACAATCGCTATTACAATGAAAAAACTGAGCGCTCTTCTTTTCATAAAATAACCTCCATTTGCAATTTTCTTCTGACAGAATATATGCCCCAACTATCATTTGTCAAGGTTATTCCATGCAGAATAACAAAAAAAGTCCCGCCAGCTGCTAAATTACAGCCAGCGGGGTGAAATAATTGAATTTTTATTGAAAATACTGGGTTTTTTCTGAGTTGTTAATTAGCCAATACTGAAGAATGCATCCTTGCCGGGATACTGGGCAACCTCAAACAGTTCTTCCTCAATGCGGAGAAGCTGGTTGTATTTTGCAACACGGTCTGTACGGCTGGGTGCGCCGGTCTTGATTTGTCCGGCATTCACAGCAACGCTGATATCAGCAATTGTTGTATCCTCTGTCTCGCCTGAACGGTGAGAAATAACAGCGGTATATCCAGCACGGTTTGCCATCTGGATAGCATCGAGAGTCTCTGTGAGAGTACCAATCTGGTTGACCTTGATAAGGATGGAGTTAGTAACGCCCATATCAATGCCCTTCTTCAGGCGCTCTGTGTTTGTAACAAACAGATCATCCCGACGAGCTGAATCTTCTTACCCAGAGCATCTGTCAGAAGCTTCCAGCCTTCCCAATCCTCTTCAGCCATTCCATCCTCAATGGACACGATAGGATATTTCTCGCAGAAGCCAACCCACATGTCAACCATTTCCTGACGTGTCATGACTGTGCCGCGCTTAGGCAGATGGTAGCATCCGTCATCAGCGTTGAACCACTCTGAAACAGCGGGGTCCATGGCAATCATGAAATCCTCACCGGGCTTGTATCCGGCTTTTTCGATAGCTTCGACAAGAGCCTTGAGAGCGTCTTCGTCACTTGCAAGGTCAGGAGCGTATCCGCCCTCGTCGCCTACTCCGGCAGAAGGAACAACCTTCTTCAAAGTGTGGAAAACTTCTGCGCACATACGAAGAGCTTCTCTAAAGCTGACAGCGGAAACAGGCATTACCATAAATTCTTGAATATCGACACTGTTGGAAGCATGGGCTCCGCCGTTAAGCACGTTCATCATCGGCACGGGAAGAGTCTTTGCATTCACACCGCCGATATAGTTGTACAGGCTGTTTCCGGTTGCTTCCGCAGCTGCTTTTGCACATGCAAGAGATACACCGAGAATGGCGTTTGCACCTAAACGGCTTTTGTTTGGAGTTCCGTCAAGAGCTATAAGAAGCCTGTCTATAGAAGGCTGATCAATTACATTAAGTCCAACCAGAGCTTCACAGATCTCACCGTTGACATTAGCTACAGCCTTCTCAACACCTTTGCCGAGATAACGTCCGCTGTCGCCGTCACGAAGCTCACATGCCTCAAAAATTCCTGTGGAAGCGCCTGATGGAACAGCAGCACGACCGACAGTTCCGTCCTCAAGGGTAACTTCTACTTCAACCGTGGGGTTTCCGCGGGAGTCAATAATCTCTCTTGCCATAACATCTGCAATTTCAAAATACTGTTTCATTCCTGTTATCTCCTTAAAGTTTAAAAATTTATATATTTATTAGTTTGTACCTTCAATCAGGGAATTGCCTGTCATAAGAACCGGCTTTTCAACGCCCATAAGATCTAACATTGTTGGAATCAGATCACATAGGCGCCCGGGTCTCAGTTTAACATCAGCCCCTGAAACTATAAGCGGTACAAGATTTGTAGTATGTGCTGTATTGGGACCTCCGCCCTGTTCTACCATACAGTCGGCATTTCCGTGGTCGGCTGTTATGAGAATTGTGCCCCCGCAATCGTTGACTGCACGCACAACACGCCCAACACAGGTATCCACAGTTTCCACTGCTTTAACAGCTGCATCCATGATTCCTGTGTGTCCTACCATGTCGCAGTTTGCAAGGTTCATGATAATGACATCGTACTTGCCGCTCTCGATTCGGGCAACAGCCTCATCGGTCACTTTAACCGCACTCATCTCCGGTATCAAATCATATGTTGGAAATTCCTTCGGTGAAGGAATCAGCGCCCTGTCCTCGCCTTCATATTCGCTTTCAACGCCTCCGTTGAAGAAAAATGTAACATGAGCGTATTTTTCTGTCTCTGCAATACGAAGCTGCGTTTTACCCAGCTTACTCACGTATTCGCCGAAGGTGTCAGGAATACTCTCCGTTGGGAACAGTATTGGGAATGGTAGACTTTCATCATACTGTGTCATGCAAATAAAGTCAACCTTTACATTTGCTGTCACAAGCGTGCTGTCTTCCGGCAGTGTAAGTGTCAGTGCTCTTGTTATCTCTCTCGCACGGTCAGGGCGGAAATTAATGAAAAGAACCGTATCTCCGTCTTTTATCAGCCCCCGCTCATCGCATATAGCCGGCTCCATAAACTCATCAGTGATACCGTTTGCATAGCTGTTTTCCACTGCCGCAACAGGATCGCTTTCCATGATTCCGACACCATTAACCACTGCGTTATAGCCCTTTTGTACACGCTCCCAGCGCTTGTCCCTGTCCATAATATAGTATCTGCCGCAGACTGTAGAAATTCTGCCGACATTCAGTTCTTCGGTCTTTTGGACACAACTGCGCACAAATCCCGCTCCGCTTTTGGGAGATACATCTCTGCCGTCTAAAAATGCGTGGATAAACACAGGAGAATTCTTGTCCATGCTATACCGCTTCGCCATCTCAAGCACTGCATAGACATGTGTGTCGTGACTGTGTACTCCGCCATCGGATAAAAGACCCATAATATGGATGGCTTTTCCGTTGTCACGGCATTCTTCCATTGCTCTTTTAAGCCTTGGCAGCTCGAAAAAGCTTCCGTCACTTATAGCATTGGATATCCTTGGGAGATCCTGAAAGATCACTCTGCCGGCACCCATATTTGTGTGACCAACCTCACTGTTTCCAATCTGTCCTTCCGGCAGTCCCACATCTTCACCGGATGCGGATAGTGCGGTATTGGGGCACTCTGCAAAGAGCCTGTCAAGCTCCGGAGTATTTGCAATATGAATGGCGTTGCTTGGCTCTTCCGGTCCGAGACCATAGCCATCCATAATCAGTAAAACCATCGGGGATTTTTTCGTCATCAGATACCTCGATTCATTGACTATTCGCCGGTTTGGGCGGTAGCCCTTATTATAGTTGAAAAGTCTGCGGGCTTAAGTGAAGCGCCGCCTATCAGTCCGCCGTCAATATCCGGCATCGCTAGAAGCTCTGCCGCATTGCCTGCGTTCATGCTTCCTCCGTAAAGTATGCTCACTGATCTTGCAAGTCTCGCGCCATGATGCTTGCGAAGCACTTCACGGATGCCGAGGCATACTTCCTGTGCCTGCTCACTTGTTGCTGTCTTGCCTGTTCCAATTGCCCAGATAGGTTCGTAGGCGATAACACAGCGCCTGATCTGCTCACATGCAAGTCCCGCAACAGCGGCACGAACCTGATAAGCGATGTGCTCCATTGTGAGTTCCATCTCGCGCTGCTCAAGGCTCTCACCCACGCAAATAATTGGAATAAGTCCTGCTTCCAGCGCCGCGGCGGTCTTTTCTCTAACTATTGTATCTGTCTCATTATGGTATTCACGGCGCTCGCTGTGACCAATAATGACGTATTTCATTCCTATATCAGAAAGCTGTGCTGTTGAAACTTCTCCAGTGTATGCTCCCTTATCGTGTGCGGAAACATCCTGGCTCCCGGCGCAACCTTTGCGTCCTTTCCTGCTTTAGCCAGTATAGGCAGAAGGGGAAACGGTGCGCAGATAACTGTCTCACAGCTCTTGACTTTTGGCATGAGTGGCTTGAGTTCTTCAAAGAAATGCTTAACCTCAGATACCAGCATGTTCATTTTCCAGTTTCCAGCAATAATTGTCTTGCGGTATTTGTTCATATCTCTCTTACCTCAACTCTCAATATAACTATCTTTTATTTATCAAGAAGGCATGCTACTCCGGGAAGTTCCTTGCCCTCTAAGAATTCCAGTGATGCTCCGCCGCCTGTACTCACATGGCTTATTTTTTCTGCCAGTCCAAACTGCTCAACTGACGCAGCGGAATCTCCGCCGCCGATGATGGTCACACCATTGCAGTCTGCCATTGCCTCTGCTACAGCCTTTGTGCCGTCAGCAAATTTCGGAAACTCAAAAACACCCATTGGTCCGTTCCATATAACAGTTCCGGCATTTCTAATTTCCTCGGCAAAGGCTTCAGCAGTTTTTTCTCCGATGTCAAGTCCCATGTAGTCATCAGGAATTGCTTTTGTCTCTACCTGCTTATTCTCTGCATCCGGGGAAAACTCAGCCGCTGCATTGGTATCAAACGGAAGCATAAACTTAACACCTTTTGCTTCGGCTTTCTTTATCATCTCCAGAGCGTAATCCAGCTTGTCATCCTCACAAAGTGATGTTCCGATGCTTCCGCCTTGTGCCTTAATAAAGGTGTATGCCATTCCGCCGCCGATTATAAGGGTGTCTGCTTTCTCAAGAAGATTTGATATAACTCCCAGTTTATCCGACACTTTGGCGCCGCCCAGAATCGCCACAAAAGGTCTTTTGGGCTCTGTGAGAGCTCCGCCCAGCACTTCAAGTTCTTTTGTCACCAAAAGTCCGGATACAGCAGGCAGATAGTGTGATACCCCTTCTGTTGACGCATGAGCGCGGTGGACAGTACCGAAAGCATCAGACACAAAAATATCAGCCATACCGGCTAGTTTTTTTGCAAATTCCGGGTCATTCTTTGTCTCTTCATTGTGGTAACGGAGATTTTCCAGAAGCATGATTTCTCCGCCCTTCAGTCCGGCTGCCATAGCTGCGGCATCATCACCAACAACATCTTTTGCCACTTTAACGGGCTTGCCTAAAAGGCTGCTCAGCCTCTCGCCTACGGGAACCATTGAAAGCTCCGGCTTCCACTCGCCGTTCGGTCTTCCCATATGAGAGCACGCAATAACTGCCGCCCCCTGAGAGAGAAGATACTCTATAGTAGGAATGGCTGCGCTAATACGTTTGTCATCTGTAATTTCATTTGTTGTCTTGTCGCGGGGGACATTAAAATCACAGCGCAGGAATACTTTTTTCCCCGCCACGTCAATATCCTTGACTGTTTTTTTGCTGTAGTTCATAAAGCGGCTCCTTTCATTTCACCTGCTTCTTGCAGGTGTGGAAAACCCTGTTGTCTCAGGGCCTCATAACATAGTATGGCAACGCTGTTTGCCAGATTGAGGCTTCTTGCCTCGTTTTTTATCGGTATACGTATGCACCGGTCATAATACTTTTTACGCAGCTCTTCCGGAAGCCCCGCTGTTTCTTTTCCAAAGATGAGCGTTACATCACCAGAAAAATCACACTCGACATAGCTTATCGGAGCTTTCGTTGTAGCAAGAAAAATATTGCTGTCGCCGTGTTTCTCAAAGAAGCTCTCCATATTTTTATGGATACACACATCAACAAGGTGCCAATAGTCCAGACCGGCACGTCTCACCGCTCTGTCTGATACATCAAACCCCAAAGGCTCAATGAGATGAAGTCTTGCTTCGGTAGCCGCACAGGTGCGGGCAATGTTGCCGGTGTTCATTGGAATTTCCGGTTCCACCAGCACTATATCTACCACAGTAAAACAGCTCCTTCCAAATGATACGGACGTTTCAAATCATTTCTCAAGTACATTGTATATCTACAACGGGATTTTTTCAATACCAAATTTGCCTAAAATGATATAGTTTTATTGAATATTTCTCTCTAATGGCTTATAATGTGGCAAAAGGGAGTGAAAATCATTGAATACCTTGTATATAGTAGTACCCTGCTACAATGAGGAAGAAGTGCTTCCTGAAACCTCAAAACGGTTGAAAGCAAAGATGGACAGTCTTATTGATAGTGGTAATATCTCCAAAAACAGTAAGGTGATGTTTGTAAATGACGGATCAAAAGACCGCACATGGGAACTAATCAACTTGCTCCATGAAGCGGACAAACGCTTCACCGGTGTATGTCTCAGCAGGAATCGCGGTCACCAAAACGCTCTTCTTGCCGGTTTGATGACAGCGAAAAATTATGCAGATATGGTCATCTCCATGGATGCTGATCTACAGGATGATATGGACGCAGTTGACCGGATGGTGGAAAAATTCAATGAAGGCTGCGACATTGTCTACGGTGTGCGCTCATCACGTGAAACAGACACTTTTTTTAAACGATTTACTGCTGAAGGATTCTACAAGCTCACTAGCGCTTTGGGCGGCGAAGTCGTTTTTAATCATGCCGATTACCGCCTCATGAGTAAAAGAGCGCTGGAAGCACTCTCTGAGTACGGCGAGGTTAACATGTTCCTTCGTGGAATTGTACCAATGTTGGGCTATAAAACCGACATTGTGGAATATGAGCGGGGCGAGCGCTTTGCCGGGGAGAGCAAATACCCTCTAAAGAAAATGCTGGCTTTTGCCGGCGACGGCATAACTTCCCTATCCTCCAAACCTATGAAATTTATCAGCACTGCCGGTATTTTGTCATTGGTCGCGGCGTTTATTCTGCTTGTTGTTTTTATTGTCGGTGCTTTTATGGGAAACACTATCTGGGGATGGCGTATTCTCCTCTTTGCTATAGCATTTTTCAGCGGGCTTATTCTTCTGTCAATTGGAATTGTCGGTGAATATATAGGCAAAATTTATCTCGAGACGAAGCAGCGCCCGCGCTACTTCATCTCCGAAATCATTCATGATTAAGTGCAGTGAATGTCCCCGTCTCTGCAACGCTGAGAGAGATTTACAGTCCGGTGCGGGTTTTTGCCGCTCCGGACTTTTGCCGCGTGTTGCGAGGGCTGCCCCACATTTCGGAGAAGAACCTTGCATCAGCGGCAGCCGCGGCTCCGGAACCGTCTTTTTCTCCGGCTGTAACCTTAAATGTGTCTTCTGCCAAAATGAGAAAATCAGTTCCGGCGGTTTTGGGCAAACAATCACTGTGGCAGAACTTGCGGATATCTTTCGCCGGATTGAAGATAACGGGCTTCACAATATAAGTCTTGTCACTGCCAGCCATTTTGTACGCTCCTGTAATCGAAGCGCTGGAACTTGCAAAACCACGCATTCCCGTGGTTTGGAACAGCTCCGGTTACGACAGTATTGATGCCCTGAAAAGGCTGGATGGATATATCAGTGTTTATATGCCTGACCTGAAGTATTTGAACAGTACACTCTCCGAAGAATATTCTTCAGCTTCGGATTACCCTGAGGTGGCTTTAGCGGCAATTGATGAAATGTACCGCCAGGTTGGCAGCTATGTTCTGGACAGTGACGGCATTTTGAAAAAAGGGCTTCTCATCCGGCATCTGGTGCTGCCCGGCAGTATAGATAATACCCTTGATGTAATTGATATAGTGGCTGAGCGTTTTCCGAAAAAAGATGTTATTTTCAGTCTCATGAGTCAATATACACCTGTTGGGAATTTAAGTGCTCATCCTAATTTGCAGCGAACATTGTCTTTTGACGAATATGAGCGAGTTGAAAGCTACCTCAATTATTCCGGAATAGAATCCGGCTACATGCAGGGGCTTGATTCTGCCACAGATGAATATATTCCGCCATTTGACTCCATATATTTTCTATGAATTTTTACTGTTAATATCATGAGTTTTCAAAAAACTCTTGACCTTTTCCTCATATGTGTGCTATTATCCACGTAATATTTAATATCAAAGGCAATGACGAAGATTAGTAGGCGGCAGTGTGATGCAAAGAGAAGAGACGGTTGGTGCAAGTCTCTGTGAGCATGCCGGTGAAGCTCCTTCCGAGCTGCGGATCGAACGCATATTTTTGTTAGTAGTGTCCGACGGAGTCCCGACCGTTACGGCGGGAGCGATATGCGACTACCAGTCAAGTATCGGCTGAGTGCAGAGCTTTGCTCTGAACCCGGGTGGTAACACGGATATAATATATTCGCCCCGGATAGGTGTTTTTAACATCTATCCGGGGTTTTTCGTTTTTACGTCAAATTAGGAGGAATATCAATGGAATTTTTTACAAAATCAAAGAAACTGGACAATGTAAGCTATGATGTGCGCGGACCGGCTCTGGACGAGGCGGACTATATGCAATCTCAGGGTATCGAAATCCTGAGGCTGAATATAGGAAACCCGGCGACTTTCGATTTCCATGTACCGGCGGATATTCAGGAGATGATGTCCAGCCATCTTTCACACGCAGACGGCTACTCTGACTCAAAGGGCATTTTAGCCGCCCGCGAAGCTATAGCAGACTACTGCTCTTTAAAAGGTATTGACGGGGTTACACCGAAGGATGTTTATACAGGAAACGGCGTTTCTGAGTTAATTATTATGTGCATGCAGGGGCTATTAGATGATGGCGATGAGATATTGGTACCTGCACCGGACTATCCACTATGGACGGCAGCTGTTACACTGGCCGGCGGAACGGCTGTTCACTACATGTGCGACGAAGAAAGTGATTGGCTTCCTGACCTCAATGATATAAGGAAAAAAGCCACCTCGCATACAAAAGGAATTGTGGTTATTAATCCCAACAACCCTACGGGTGCTCTCTATCCAGCGGATATTTTAGCCGGCATTGCAAATATCGCACGGGAAAAAAAGCTGATAATTTTCGCGGATGAAATCTACGACCGCCTTGTTATGGATGGAAAAGAGCATGTTTCCATCGCTTCATTGGCTCCTGATGTGTTCTGTATAACGCTCAACGGCTTGTCAAAATCACACCGCGTTGCAGGCTACCGTGTTGGCTGGATGTCTCTCTCCGGAGACAAGAGCAGATGCAAGGGATACATCGAAGGGCTGAATATGCTGTCTTCCATGCGGCTGTGTTCAAATGTTCCGGCGCAGTATATTATCCCCCTTGCACTTCAAAATCAAGGGCCTGATCTGGACATACTGCCCGGCGGGCGAATATATGAACAGCGCGAGTTCATCTATAACGCAATGAACAGCATCCCGGGTATAAGCGCTGTTAAACCTTCCGCGGCCTTTTATATTTTCCCAAAAATCGACATTGCCAGATTTAATATCACTGACGATGAAAAGTTCATTTTAGACTTTTTAAGAGAAAAAAAAGTGCTGCTCGTTCGGGGCAAAGGCTTCAATTGGATGCAGCCTGATCATTTCCGCATAGTGTTTTTGCCGGAAATTGATATGCTAAAAAGAGCAGTGAAACAGCTTGAGTGTTTCCTAACAGACTATAAACAAGCCTGAAAATATTGTTGTCCCTTCCATTCAATTGTGCTAGAATAGGAGCATATTAAAAAAGTATGTAATGGAGGGAATCATGAAATATCGTAGTTTTCGCAACACCGGAATTGACATTTCCCTGCTCGGTCTTGGGTGCATGAGGCTTCCCAGACTGCAAGGATCGGAACTGATTGATTATGAAAAAGCGGAAGCCATTATTGATCTTGCTTACGCCAGCGGTATAAATTACTTCGATACCGCTTATGTATATAATAATGGCGATTCAGAACGGGTAACCGGAAAAGCACTTAGCAAGTATCCCCGGGATAGCTTTATGCTCGCAACAAAAATGCCGGGACACATGCCAAAAAGTGAGCAGGACGTTTACGACATCTTCAATGAGCAGCTTGAGCGCTGCGGAGTAGATTACTTCGATTTTTACCTCTGCCACAACTTGAACGAGTCCACTTATAATACTTTTACCAGTGATTACATGTTTAAAGCCTTAGAGAACATAAGAGCTCAGGGCAAAATCCGTTATCTCGGTTTCTCTTCCCATGCTGATCCTGACATGCTGGAAAAGTTCGTAAATCTCCGGGATTGGGATTTTGCACAGATACAGTTCAATTATCTTGACTGGTCATATCAGGATGCAAAGCGTCAATATGAGATATTAAGCAGCCGTGGAATCCCCGTTATCGTTATGGAGCCTGTTCGCGGCGGAAGGCTGGCTTCGCTGTCACCGGAAATTGATGCTAAACTAAAAGCCTATGCTCCTGATAAAAGCATTGCATCATGGGCAGTCAGATGGGCGGCCTCCCCTTCGGGCATTTTGACTGTTCTCAGCGGCATGAGCACTTTGGATCAGGTTAAAGACAATTTAGAAACAATCTCTAACCATGAGCCGCTGAATGCAGATGAACAGGAGCTCGTTGATGGCGCAGTTTCTGAGCTTCTAGCAAAAACACTCGTTCCCTGCACCGGTTGCCGTTACTGTATCGAATGCCCGGTGGGCATCGATATTCCCGCTATGATTGAGGTCTATAACAATTACGCGCTGTCGTCAAACCCGTTCTCCCTCATGCCGATTTCTCGCCAGCCTGCCGGAAAAGCTCCTGCGGACTGCGTTGACTGCGGCACTTGCGAATCACTCTGTCCGCAATCAATTATGATTTCGGATATAATGGAAAATCTGACGGCATTGGCAAATAAAACACGTCCGCCAAGAGGATAAGTAAAAAGCCCAAAAGAGGCGGCATCTGATTTGATGCCGCCTCTTTTTTGTATTTGAAAAAGATATGTGAAAATAGTTTTTTCGACACAACCTATGGATGATTGTTATTTTTTAAGCTCGTTATAAAGGCTGACAGTATCCGAGAATCGGGATTCTTCCGATGCGCCCATAATCACACATATATATGTTTTGCCGCCAATTTCCGCGGCGGAGACAAGGCAGGCACCGGCTTCGCTGCTGTTTCCTGTTTTCAATCCGATTGCCTCAGGGTAATAAAACGTGCTTCCTGGGTTTAGCAGTTCATTTGTATTATTATAAGTAACCTCACGTCCGCACTGCCATTTTTCATATATTGAATAACTGCTTATGATTTCAGACAAACAGGTGCTGTTCAGACACGCCCGTGCAATCTGTGACATGTCATAGGCAGTAGTATATTGCCCCTGTGCGTCATATCCGTCAGGTGTCAGGAAAATAGAAGATGATGTCCCTGCAGATTGAGCCTTTTCATTCATTGCAATTATGAAAATATCAATGTATTGCCGGGCGGTAAGACTGTCGTCTTGTGCAATGCGTCTCCCGGTGTGGACTGCAAGTACATAGGCAGCATCATTCCCGGAGGGGAGAAGCAGGGCGATTAAAAGCTGCCTTACAGTTAGTACGTCGCCTTCATAAAGCCATGCAATAGAAGAATCAGACGACACCATAGTTATTTCCGGGCCAACAGTTACGGAGTCGTCGGGTGCACAGTATTCCAGAACGGTGAGTGCTGTCAGCATCTTTGCGGTGCTGGCAGGTGCGATTTTTTCGTGCATGTTTTTTTCAAATAGCAAAGACCCTGAAACTGCGTTCACCACACAAGCGTTTACAGCGGTGATTTCACAAAAATTTGGGTCATCTGGAGGTATGTTACTGTCGTAAGTACTACCATTATCAGCTTTTAACGAGGGCATAATATTATTAATTTTCCAAAGAGTTGGGTCATCACTTGGCGAATTAGAAAAAATGAACATTATGATGGTGATCAATGTAATCGTGCAAAAAATGAGCATTGCAATAACTACAATAGACGTTCTATGTTGTCGGGATTGACCTTTAGGGTGATTGCGCTGTTTAGCCATAAAGAGAATTCCTCCTAGAAAAAACTGCCTGTTTATCAAGGCATACAAAGCATACCATCTGTAATCAGTCAGTGTTTTAAATTGGAATTATCAGTTGGCTAAGGATGTGTGTTGAAAATCCTAAGATTTCAATAAGCAGGTTAAAAAGACTGGTTCTAGAATGAGGGAAGCTCGACCGTAAATATGGTCTTGCCGCTGCTGCTTTCAGCTCTGATTTCTCCTCCATGCATGTCAACAATGTCTTTTGCAATGGCAAGACCCAAACCGGCACCGCCGGTTTCACTTGATCTGGAACTGCTGAGGCGATAGAATTTGTCAAACACCACCTTGATTTTATCGTCAGGAATAGCTCCGCTGTTCTCAAATACTACTAATACATTTCCCGGCTTTTGCTGTGCAGATATTTTGATAATACTGTTTGAATCGCTGTATGTTATAGCGTTTTTCAGTATATTATTAAAAACTCTGGCAAGCTTTTCCGAATCTCCGAAGAGTATGATATCATCATTAATATCAATTTTAACCTCTTTGTTTCGGGATGCCAGCTGTGGATATAGTTCATCAGAGATCTGAACCATCATATAACAAAGGTTGATGTCCTCTTTATGAAGAGGTATGGATTGCAGATTGTAACGGGTTATTTCAAAAAATTCATTAACCAGTGTTTCCAGCCGGTTGGCTTTTTCCCATGCTATATGGGTATATTTCTCTTTCAGCGCGTCGGGTAAATCAGGATTTTCATCCAGAAGGCTCAAATAGCCTATGACGGATGTGAGCGGAGTTTTTATATCGTGTGCAAGGTAAACCACTAAATCATTTTTCTGCTGTTCTTTCTCTTGTGCCTCATATGCGCGTTTTTCAAGAGTGTCCTTTACCGTATTTAACTCCCGCTCAACAAACTCCAGTTCAGGGGAGAGCGCAATTTTGCCATTCACATCAGTCATTATTCTGCCAACACCACTGATAACTTCATCAAAATACTTGGTGTAGGAACCCAGCAGCATACGAAAAAGCACCAGCATGAATACAATGATGACGATTCCGATAATGTACACCATGTTACCGGGAATGGTACTGAAATATATTGCAGCTGCCCTGTCATAGCTTATTTCAAATGTTTGTGCAATCCAAAAAACAATTGCGTCTGCAAAGTTTCCGCGGCTCAATATCCGAAACACGATTACTGTTGTAGCAGCAAAAATTGTTATAATTAGTCCACGGATAAAGAGCACGCGGCTTAGTTTGGAGTAGTCATAAGTTTTCGTCTTATTTTTCAATTTTATACCCCACTCCCCAAACCGTCTTAATGTACTTTGGATTTTCTGCGGTATCGTTCATTTTTTCGCGCAGATGGCGTATATGTACAGAGATAGTATTATTGCTTTTTGTATAGTATTCATCCTGCCAAATCTCGTGGAATATTTCTTCAGCACTTACCACGTTGCCTTTTCTCTCCAGCAGGATGCGAAGTATGGAAAACTCTGTAGGTGTCAACGAGAGAATGCCTCCCGCTAAGGTACACTCGTGTGTTTTTATGTTCATAACCAGTTCAGCGTGCTCGAAAATCGGCTCCGGATCCGGAGCAGGTTGGATATAGGTGTATTTCTTGTACCTTCGCAGTTGGGCTTTCACTCTGGCTACTAACTCAAGGGGACGAAATGGCTTCGTCACGTAGTCGTCAGCGCCAAAAGACAATCCGGTTATTTTATCAGTTTCATCACCTTTTGCAGTGAGCATGATTACGGGATAGTGCTTATTACTATCACGTATTGTCTGGCATATTGAGAGCCCGCTGACATCAGGCAGCATAATATCCAGTATTGCGAGGTCAAGTTCAGTGTTCTCTATACAGTTTAGTGCCGCATCACCGGAATAGAATTTATATACATCGAAATTCTCATTTTTTAGATATACTTCGATTAAATCTGCAATCTCTTTTTCATCATCTACAACAAGGACTTTTTCTTCCATAAAAAAAACACCTCTTTCAAATTACATATTATATCGGATTTGCATACCAAATGTATTATTTCTTATATGAAATACTGTTAAGGATTTATTAATTCAACATAGAGTTTTCACTTGCTCAGCATGACAGAGTAAAACTAACACCCCGAAAAAACCCCGCAGGATATACGTATTTCACACAGAAAGCTCAGAACATAAAATGCTTAATTTATCTATAAAATTATCGCAAATTTGAGTTTCATGCTATTTTATGTTAAAATATGT
>JGI994J12354_10002192_pt1 | contig 19251 bp, 14 predicted proteins | sample IntmicLarv3ML3BL_FD_12354 | JGI IMG/M metagenome (IMG submission 12354)
TTCACGGAACAAGGTTTATCAGTGTTCGACGCAATGAACGGGCGTTTCCCATGAATGAGATATGGACCGAGAAGTACAGACCTAAGAACCTCAACGAGGTTGTCGGCCAAAAACATGTGACTGAGAGGCTAAAAGCGTATGTTGCATCAGGCAACATGCCCCATCTGCTCTTCACGGGACCTGCTGGTACAGGCAAAACAACATGTTCGCTCGCAATGGCAAAGGAGATGTTCGGCGAGGAATGGAGAGGCAATTTCATTGAACTCAACGCATCCGACGAGAGAGGTATAGACGTTGTACGCGGGAAGATCAAAGAATTCGCCAGGACTGCACCGTTAGGTACAGCGGAGTTCAAGATCATATTCATGGACGAGGCAGACGCATTGACAAGTGATGCTCAGGCCGCTTTGAGAAGAACGATGGAAAAATATTCCAAGATCTGCCGTTTCGTTCTCTCATGTAACTATTCCTCTAAGATCATCGACCCTATCCAATCAAGATGTGCGGTCTTCAGATTCAGTCCGCTTACCGTGGGGGACGTATCCGAATACCTCGGGATGATCATAAAAAAGGAGAATATCACCATCGAAGAAGATGCATTGGATGGGTTGATACATGTTGCGAGGGGAGATCTCAGGCGTGCTGTGAATTCCCTCCAGGTCGCCGCATCTTTGGGAAAGAAGATCACGCTCGAGGTCATATATCAGACAACGGGGCAGGCGAAACCAGAAGAAGTGAGAAAAATGCTGGAAACAGCTCTCAGCGGCAATTTTGTTGCTGCCAGAGAGATGTTGGATGAGATCATGATCACCTACGGTCTTTCCGGACAGGACATAATCAAACAGATACACTCATCATTCTTCGATCTCAGTATAACAGATTCCGAAAAGGTCAGACTAATGGACAAGACCGGTGAGATCGAATTCCGTATTGTTGAAGGAAGCAACGAACGGATACAGATAGAAGCGCTGTTGGCCTACCTTGTCATGGTAGGCGGAAGCAAACGCTGATCAGTATCTGTTATCGAATATACGATTGGTCTTCTTCTCGCTTCTAGGAAGGTCCCCGACATTCACTGCTTTAGGCGTCACGGTTATCCCGATGACCTCTTTCAGATTCTTCGAAACCTCTTTTTCTATGCTGGATCTTCCGTCGATGACCTCGGTCTCAAAGAACACCGTCACGATGTCTTTCCCGTCGAGATGATCTATCATCACCTGGTACTCGCTTCCTGCATTCGGTATCTTGCTGAGGACCTCATCGAACTGCGCCGGGAATATGTTCACTCCCTTTACCTTCACCATGTCATCCGTGCGGCCTGTGATTATGTCTATCCTAGGGAATCTGGATCCACAAGGACATTCGCCTGTAACTATCCTTGTCATATCGTGGGTACGATATCTGATGAGCGGCGCACCTTCTTTGAGAAGAGTGGTAATGACCAACTCCCCGACCTGGCCATCCGGAACTGTCTTGCCTGTCTTTGGATCAATGATCTCGAAATACAGGTAATCGTCCCACATGTGGATTCCGTTCTTGTAATCGCAGCTTATCCCAATGCCGGGTCCGTATATCTCGGTCAACCCGTATATGTCATACAGCTCTACTCCAAGGTCGTCGGCGATCCTCTGCCTCATCTTTTCGCCCCACCGCTCGGAACCGATTATCCCTTTCCTGAGCTTGATCTTGTCCGATATCCCTCTTTTGTTTATCTCTTCAGATAAAAGGAGGGCATAGGACGATGTCGCACAGAGGACCGTACTCTCCAGGTCCACCATCATCTTTACTTGTTTATCGGTGTTGCCGGGACCCATGGGGATCACCATTGCTCCCAACTTCTCGGCACCGTATTGGAATCCTATGCCGGCAGTCCACAATCCGTATCCGGGTGTTATATGGACCCTGTCCTCTGCCTTGAGGCCTGCCATCCTGTAACACCTTTCGAACATGGTTCCCCAATCTTCGATATCTTTCCCCGTATAGGGAATTATTACGGGTACACCTGTGGTACCTGATGAGGAGTGAATACGAATGATGTCTTTATCCGGTACCGCAGCAAGCCCCAAGGGATATGCGTCTCTAAGATCCGATTTGTCAGTGAATGGTAATTTTTCAAAATCTGCTTGCGTCTTCACTTTGGACAGATCTAATTTGCTGTACTTCTTTCCATAGAACTTGCTTTTTTCCTTTATTGTGGAAAGCATGTCTGTGATCTTATCCAATTGATAATCGTTCATTCTCATTCTTTACACCCGTAATTGATTTTTGAATGCACTTGGTATATAACCATTTTTTGGCATTAATGTATATTATTATACATTATAACAAATATTTTTGTCTACTTTTCCAAAATTGATAAAAGTTCTTTGGCCTCGATACTGCCTCTTGCAACAGCTTTCTTGAACCATTTCTTTGCGTTAATGGTACTCTTGATCATTCCCTCGCCTGATAATGATCTTTTACCCAATTCGCACATGGCATCCTCATTTCCTAGCTCGGCGGCTTTGATGAACATCTTCACAGCTTTATCCGTGTCTTTCTTAGCCCCTCTGCCTTCAGATAACATAATCCCTATACGATACCCCGCTTTGGAATACCCTTCCTCCAAACACTTGGAGAATATCGCTATAGCCTCACTCTCGTCTTTCGGTATTCCTCTTCCCTCTTCCTTCATGACACCTATCCTGTAGAAGGATATCAGACTGCCATTCTCAGCAGCAATGGCATACCACTTGAGTGCCTCATCCCAATTCTGCTCTGTGCCTGCCCCTTCCGAATATGCGTTGGCAAGATTGAACTGTGCTATCGCGTACCCCTGCTCAGCGGATTTTTTGTACAATTCCGCGGCTTTCACCAGGTCCTGAATGGCCCCAAATCCATGTGCCAGCATGTATCCCATATTACATTGTCCCTCAGGATCTCCCTGGCGTGCCGACAATCTGAACCACATGAATGCCTTGTCAATATCTTTCTGCACCCCGCTGCCTTCGAAGTACATGTATCCCAAAGCGTTCTGTGCATGCGGATCTCCGGAAGAAGCCGCATCATGAACCTCTTTGAATCCCATTGCCTCATCTCCTTACGACTGCGGAATTCCTCACATGGACCTCAGGGTGATCCATATATCTTGTAAGATTGTACAATGCAACTAGATATCCGTTAGCAGCCGCCATTGTGTAATATTTGACCGCCTCATTCGAATTCTTCCTCACACCTCTGCCTTCTTCATACAAAGTGCCGAGAACGAACTGTGCGTCTTCCGATCCTGCTGCGGACGCTTTCGCGAGAAGTTCCAATGCCGAATGATCGCTGCGCTTCACTGCAGCACCTCCGTGATACATGAGTGCCAACATGAACATCGCAGTCGGATTACCAAGATCGGCAGCATCCTGATAATACCTGAGGGCACTCTCATAATCCTCTGTCTCAAGATAGTGGTCAGCCAGTGCTATCGCCTGATCACGGGTGGCCTTCTCTGTCTCCGTATCGGTCTGACTGAGTTTGAATTCCCTTTCTTCGAGTGTATCCCCTTTCCCTCCCTCGAGGGCCTCCAGGACCGCTCCCCAGCATAACACACACTTCTCATGCCCCATATCGGCACCGAATTTGTACCACCTTCCTGCCTCGAAAAGATCCCTTTCAACGTTGAAAAGACCGTATTCAAAATTTCTGCCTATCCAATAAAACAGATCGGCATCTCCGCTCACTCCGAGCTTAGAATACCACATTTCCTCTTCGGCGATGTCTGCCGTAACCCCTGTTCCCTTTCCGAGCATATATCCGGTCATGAATTGAGCCATCGGCAATCCCTGTTTCGCCGCTGAATACATCCACTCGAATGCACGTTCTTCGTTGCGAGGAATGATCACACCCATGAGATTGTGCATTCCCAACTCCATTTTTGCCTCCGGTACACCAGCCTCTGCTGCGGCGGCTGTATAGAACATGAACAGATCGTCATCCTTTTCTGCAATGGTCCCGTCTCTGAATATCTTTGCAAGTTCCCATTTTGCCCTCGAGCATCCCACTTCGGACGATTTGATGTACCATTTCATCGCCAATTCGGGATCGGGATCCATGCTCTTGCCCTGATGATACATGTAAGCAAGACCAAGTCTGGCATATGAGTTTCCGGATTCGGCATCCTGGAATATCTTCTTGTCCAATCTTGGGGATCCCATGTCATCACCTCATCTTCTCAGTCCTTATTCTCTCCAACAACTTCACTGCGTCTCTGTCGCCCTGTTTTGCTGCCAGAGAGAGATACTTCTTTGCACGGGGTATATTCTTTGTCAAATGCTCCCCGTCCATGTACATTTTACCGAGGTAGAACTGTCCCTCGTAGTATCCGGAATCGGCTGACTCGGTCACATACCTAAGCCCTTCCTGTACATCCTTTTCTAAACCTGAACCCGTTATATACATCATCCCCAACAGGGCTTTTGCACCGGGATGCCCCTGTTCGGCTGCCTGGCCGAACCACATTGCCGCCTCTGGAGCGTTCCTCTCCATACCTCTACCTTCGTAACAGAAGCAGCCAATACAGTACTGTGAGTTGGCCTCTCCCATCTCCGCGGCATCCCTGAACAACTTGGCTGCCATCTTATCATCCTGGTCGAAATGACTTCCGTTTCCGTACATACATGCCAAAGCGTACTGTGCGTACCCGTTGCAGGAATCTGCTGCTTTCTGGAACCATTTGGCCGCCACAGCATCATCTTTTTGAAGGACCTGTCCTTCGAATCTGAGGTTCGCATAATCGACCATGGCCTGTTGGAATCCCCCCTCACAGGAAGCTTCCAAGAGCTCTGTTGCTCTCATCGGATCCCTCTTCACTGCCTGACCGTATGCATAGAACATACCCAATTGGTATTGTGCTTCACTATGTCCCAGTGCTGCGGCCTTTTCCAACAGTGCTGCTGCAGCCTTGGGGTCGTAATTCTTAGTTTTGGGTATCATATGAATGCTGGCCAATGAATATTGAGCCTCTGCGTTTCCTGCAGCCGCTGCCATTCTATACCACTTGATGGCCTCCCCTATGTCAGGTTCGGTATAACACAGTCCTGCATCGTACATCTCCCCCATATGGTACATCGCGTCCGCGTTTCCTAGTTCCGCTGAGCGTTTAAGCCAATAGGTCGCCTTCTCCCTGTCCTTGTTCACGCCCTTTCCCATCATGTACATGAAACCGATCGCATTCTGGGCGTAAGCATCGTCATCCTCTGCGCATACCGTGTACCATCTGATCGCCGCTTTGTGATCTTTCTTGATTGGTGCTATGCCTTTCGTGTACATATCAAAAAGTCGTTCGCAGGCTTCTGTATTCCCCTGTTCCCCTTCAAATTTCAACTTCACAAGATCATCCGCGAGAGATCCTTCACATCTTGAGATCTCATCCTTTGTCAGTGATGCCGCCTCGTTCCCTGCTGAAGCTGATACAGATAACAATTCAGAAGCAGTGATTTTGTCTTGGGCCGTGCACACTCCTGAGTATAGAAACAATGCACAAAGGTACTGAGCGCCGCTGTGTCCTTCGTGAGAAAGTGATTCCAATAGGTCGAAAGCTTTCTTTAGATCATACGTTTGTGAAACACAATTCATGTGTGAACGCGCAACTGCATAGTCGCTCTGTTCGGATCCATCTGAAAGCATACCCTCCTCCCATATGTCATTATTATTTATCACTTTAGCTTATACTTTCGTTCACAGCGCAGTGCATTTCGCCAACAGAATAAAGGATATCTGATACATTCCATTCATTCGATTCTGTTTCTGATTTTGACAACATCATCGAAGTTTTTACGTCAAATAACTCAATTTTAAGGATAAATATTATAATCGTCTTTATCGATAGTCCATTATGGAAGAGCACTCTGGCATCCCGTTCGATAGTCAGATGGAACCGATGGAATGGGCAAAATTCGTGGTACGGACACGGTCAGAAAACAACTATACAGCAGCGTTTTCGATCCTGTCCGCATCTGCTAATATGGGTTCAGCGGAGGCTGAGTTCTTCCTGGGATTACTGTACGCACGAGGTCAAGGTGTAACAAAGAATCTAAAAGCGGCAAAATATTGGTTCGAGAGATCCGCAGATGCCGGAAATCTTAGTGCCAAGTACTTCCTCGGGAAGATGTATAGTAAAGGGTACGGTGTTGAAAAAGACCTCGCGAAGGCGATAGAATACCTCACACTCCCCGCAGACGGCGGTGATGCCCGCGCACAATACTTGTTGGGACTTATCTACTTTGACGGGGAAGACACTGGCAAAGATCTCGATCTTGCAGTGAAACTGTTTCTTCAATCCGCCGAGTCAGGTCACTCTGAATCACAGTTCATTCTCGGACAATTGTTCAAAACGGGATACGGTGTCGAAAAGGATTCCGAGATCGCTCTTAACTGGCTTGTCTCCGCTGCTATGAACCGTCATAAAGGAGCACAGATACTTCTTGGGAACATGTACAACACCGGTGACGGCGTACCTCAGGATAAGGAAGAGGCCGACCGGTGGTACAGTATGTCCGGAAGCCCGGCTATTTCAGCCCTCTGATCCTTCCGTCATCTTCGAGATTCATTCTCAGTGCTGCAGGCGTTTTCGATAGACCGGGCATCAGCATCATATTTCCACATATGGGAACAACGAATCCTGCACCAGCAGAGAGTGCGACCTCCCTTACATTGAGTTTCCATCCTTTCGGTGCACCTTTCAATTCCGGAGTGTCGGATATCGAATACTGTGTTTTTGCAATGCATATCGGGAGACGTCCATATCCCTTGGATTCAAGGTCCTTGAGAGTTTTCTCCGCCTGTCCCGAATAAATAACGCCGTCGGCACCGTAGATCTTCGTAGCGATCGTTCCGATCTTCTCTTTGAGCGATGCGGAATCTTCGTAAAGGAGTTTGAAATCCTTCTCGCCTTTCCCGACGACCTCCACTACCTTATTCGCTAATTCCTCGGCGCCTTTCCCTCCTTCCATGAACGCATCTGATTGAACGCAGTGGGCACCCAATCCTTTACAGTGGTCACGAAGCAACTGCATATGTGCGGGATCATCGAACGAGAAGTGATTGATGGAAACGATCACCGGAACGCCGTATCCTTTCATGTTCTCCATGTGTTTATCAAGATTGGACAATCCTTTTTCCAAGGCCTCTCTTGTGAGTGTCTCTGGCTGTTCCAGATCTGCACCGCCGTGCGTCATGAGTGCACGTACGGAGGCAACGATGACAACGCAATCCGGGGCGATCCCCGCCTGTCTGCAGACGACATCCATGAACTTCTCTCCTCCGAGATCCGCAGCAAATCCGGCCTCTGTGACCGCATAATCTCCCAGCTTCATCGCATATCGGGTAGCTATGACACTGTTGTTCCCATGGGCTATGTTCGCGAACGGGAACCCATGAACGAATACAGGCTGACCTTCCAATGTCTGTACCAGATTCGGCTTTAATGCATCCTTAAGGAGCACCATCATGCCCCCTACACATCCCAATTCCTTGACTGTCACCATTTCGCCTGAGTAAGTATATGCGACCACCATTCTCTCCAGTCTCAGACGCAGATCCGCGTAACTTGTGGATAACGCGAGTATGGCTGATATCTCAGACGCAGATGTTATCAAGAATCCGCTCTCGTGGGTCACTCCTCCGGACAACTTTCCTCCGCCGAGACCGATCACGATCTCCCTCAATTCACGGCAGTTCATATCCATTGCTTTTTTGAGAACTATTTTCGACGGGTCTATGTTAAGCGGATTATCTCTCACGAGATTGTTCTCCAATATTGCAGACAGCAAATTGTGCGCGGACGACACCGCGTGTATATCTCCGGTGAAATGGAGATCTATGTCCCACATAGGATAAACCTGAGAATAGCCTCCGCCCGTAGCTCCTCCTTTGACCCCGAATGTAGGGCCCACGGAAGGTTCCCTGAGGGCGCCTACCACTTTCTTGCCTATGCGGCTGAGTCCCTGGATCAGACCGATCGTCGTGACCGTTTTTCCCTCTCCTGCCGGCGTTGGAGTGACTGCGGTCACCATGATCAATTTACCGTTCTTGTTGCCATCGAATCGAGAAAGGACGTCCAAAGGAACCTTCGCGATATACTTTCCGTATTGTTCTATGTCATCCGGGGACAGACCTATTTTGCCTGCGATCTCGGTTATGTGTTTCACATCAGCCTCTTCCTCGATTTCGATGTCGTTCTTCATTAAAGGTGAAATGTCCTATGCTGTAAATAAACGTGACAGTCGATTTGCCAAGTATATATCTACTACGCTGTGTATAAGCATCTGAATGAAGAGATACGAAACCTACCTTTTTGATTTCGATAACACCCTGGTGGACTCGTCATCTGGATACAAGACCGCACTGTTTGAGGCATTTGAGGAATTCGACATCCCGTATAACAGGAACAAGTACAACGAGTATGTGCGCACACCCTTGAGCATAATGTTCGCTCAGTATTACCCAGACTCCCCCCTGAAATTCAAAGAATTCGTATCGATCATCGTATCCACATACGAGAACGTTTACTTGGACTCTGTTGACCTATTCCCAGATGCGAAAGAATGCCTCCACGTATTGACCTCTGAAGGAAAGACGATAGGTATCGTTTCGAACTCTTACACCGCACAGATCGACGGGATCCTGTCAAAACTCGGTATCGAAGATGTGTTTTCATCTGTGTTCGGAAAGGATAAAGTCACTCTGAGTAAACCGAATCCGGAACACGTTCTGTCCTGCATGTACGACGTTTGCGCGACCCCCGATCAGACCGTCATGATAGGCGATAGCGAAATGGATATCGTTGCGGGAATGTCTGCAGGAATCGAAACAATATTAGTCGACCGTGCAGGGGATTTCATTCCAAGTGTTCTTCCGTCTTGTATCATTTCTTCTCTAGAAGACCTGATTTAATACAAAAATATGAACAATATGACATATTGGATATATATCTACGAATTTCGTAGATATTCAAAATAACGCGTGACGGACTTAAATTATATCTCAACTGCTGCGAAATTCGTAGCATATATTGCAAATATATTTTATACCGCACAGTACATACTTTGTCGATGGGACTATGAAAGTAGGTATAGACCTCGGAACAACGTACTCTACGGTAGCAAGATATGACAAAGCGACATCAAGACCCGAAGTTGTCAACAATTTCTTCGAAAAAGAACTGACTCCGTCAGTCATTTGTTTCTTAGAAAACGGTGAAATTCTTATCGGCGAAGATGCGAAAGACATGCAAGCGGGAGGGGTAGGCACTATCGCCGCCTCCTTCAAAAGAGGAATGGGGGACAACGGCTATACGGTCGAATCGAACGGTAAAGTTTACACTGCCGAAGAATTGTCCGCAATGCTTCTCAAAAAACTCATTTCCGATGCCGAAGAAAAGCTCAAAACAAAGATCGATTCGGTGGTCATCACCGTTCCCGCATATTTCAATGATTTTCAAAGGACCGCCACGATCCGTGCAGGAGAAGCCTGCGGCGTAAAGGTCCTCAAAATAATAAACGAGCCTACTGCAGCAGCCATTTCATACGGATACAACAGAGCCTCAGGCAAAACGGTCATGGTCTATGACCTCGGAGGAGGTACCTTCGATGTCACCATCGTCAAGATCGACAAGGGTAACATACAGGTCCTCGGGACCGACGGAAACCATATCCTCGGAGGAAAGGATTGGGATGCCGCCATCGTCAAATTCGTGTGCGAACAGTTCATGGAAGAATTCGGCTTAGATCCGAGGGACGATGAACCTTCTAAGAACGAACTGATCGTTGCATCAGAGAATTACAAGAAGGTCCTCACAAAAACAGACAGGGTAACCATCCCGATAAAATATGACGGCTATTCCGGAAAATACACGCTCACCCGTGACCACTTCAATGTCAAAACCGAATTCCTGCTGAACGCCACCAAAGATGTGTGCATCAAGCTGATGAGCGATCTCGGGATGACCTGGTCCGGAATAGATGAGATACTCCTCGTCGGAGGTTCCACCAGAATGCCTCAGGTGCCTGAATTCCTGGAAAACCTAACTGGTAAACCCATCATAGCACATGCGGACACCGATCTTGCCGTTGCTAAAGGAGCGGCAATAACCGCTGAGCTCTACAGCAGCACTGCGAACGGTGTCAGAGAGGTGCAGATCACTGATGTCACAGCACATAGTCTGGGTGCCCTTTCTGTAAGTCCCGACGGTAGCCAGTATGTCAATGAAATAATGATCAAGAGGAATGCCAAGGTCCCCACTTCAGTTAAGAAACCCTTCAAAATAACCGAAGGGAACATGACCGACAGGATAGAAGTGTACACTCTCCAAGGGGAGAGCAGAGTACCTCTGGACTGTTACGTGCTCGCGAAAGTGACGATCACAGGATTCTACAACTCCGGAGAGGGAGAGACGATAGAGATAGAATACCACTACGATGAGAACGGAGTGGTGAAAGTATCCGCCTATCAGTCAGGAACCCCGTTGCAGGTGGACTCCGAGCCCGTACCTGAGAATATCAGCTGGATGAACGATTCACCAAAGAACATGGTGTCAAGCGCACCGGCTGCAAAGAACGTTGCGATCTGCGTCGATCTTTCAAGAAGCATGAAGAACTCTTTGGACGATGTCAAGGATGCCATTAAGGATTTCGTGATGAGCATATCGGGGAACAACACAAGATTCGGCCTCCTGGGATTCGGAGACAAAGTGGGTATCCTCAGGGACATGACCAATGATCCGAATGCCATCATAGGCGCTTTGGACGGTCTTAAAGTGAACACTTACGGAAGAGGTACCGACGGCAGTCCGCTCAGTACCGCGGCCATGATGCTTTCCGGAAAACCCGGAGGAAAAATGATCGTCGTGCTCACAGACGGTATCTGGGGAAAGAGAGATTTCGCTGTCAGTGAAGCTATGACGTGTAAGAACTCCAAGATAGCGATAGTCGGTGTCGGATTCGGGGATGCGGATACAGGATTCCTGAGACAGATCGCGACTGTCGAAGAAGGTGCTATGTTCACCTCCCTTGACAGACTCGGCGAGACCTTCAGTACCATCGCCACTGCCATCAATGCAGGCTCCATGGGCCTGCGTGAGAGTGCCGGCGGAGGAGCAGGGGCGGCTGGCGGACCAGGAAGAGGTCTGCGCGAAAGCAACGAGGCCAAAGCGAGAATTCGTTGAAGAGGGAGAAGACCAATGGCGAATGATAGAGAAAACTACTGTCGCCTCATCGGGTTGAATCCCCTCAAAGAGAGCACATACACCTATGACGCAATAGAAAAGAAGATCTCGACAAGAGAGGCCAAATGGGCCAAGGAGAGCAAAGACAAACAGAACGATCTTGATCGTAGGTTCCAGATCGGTAAATGGCTCGATATGGTCCCGGATATGCGCCGGGTGATGAAGGATGCTGTCCTCAAGTCCAGAGAATTCGATGATGGAAGAAAGGAACTAAGATCCAAGGCTTCCAGACTCACCAAGGATTCCATCATGCTTCACGATGGTACCAGAGTATTACTTCCCGGTACGGCCGAAGGTCTTGCGAAGAAACTGAGGTGGGACGGGGTCGGGAAAGAGGATCTCATAGCGCTCTCAGGTATCAAGAAAACCTCTGTACCTCCTGTCATCAATGAGAAGGTCAATTCATCATTCAAAGGGTTGCAGGAAGTTCATTCCTTCACCCCCATGGATATCCTGAACGATCTGATAGGAAACCGTAGTCTGGAGATCAATACCAATCTTCTGAACGAAGGCAGTTCTCTTACTCAGATCAGAACCGCATTCGACATGTGCGAGAAGAGGGTGAACAGCGTAAGACAGGAAGTCCTCCCCAATCAGGATTCGTACATTCAGGCTTTAAGATCCCTCAAATTAGTGCTGAGTTCAGACGTGGACCTTTCGAATCTGATAAAATACGGAAAATGTATGAGGATCCTCGGTCCGGCAAAAGAAATAATGGACGAAGACTACGGTCAGCCTTTCGGAAGGGAATACATCGACGACCTTTTGAATAGGTTCGTGAAGAACACCAATGCCGATGTCACCATGGCGATCTCCATTCTCGAAGACTACTGCGTGAAGAAGAAGTACATTTCCAACTTCTCTGCGAAAGAAAGCAGACTCGCTATGTGTCCGGACTGTGGTGCCATGGTCGAGATGGGCGGGAATGTCATGTGCTGTTCCGTCTGCGGATGCAGCATAAAGACCAAATGCCCGCAGTGCGGGACCGATCAGGTCTCCGGCAACAAAGCGTGCATAAAATGCGGTTTCGATTTCCAAGGCGGTCTCGCCAAAGCAAAGGACCTGGAAAAGAAGTTCAGGATCGCGCTCTCATACGGAATGGTGGATGAGGCCGCAGATTGTATTTCCAAGATAGAAAGGGCGTACGCCACATATCCTGCGCTGCCGGCGATGCGCAGCGAACTCAGGCCTGTCTCGATCAAATTCAGCGACGTGATGAATAAGATCGAACAGTTCCACAAATTCAGAAAATACTTCAGCCTGAGAGACTGCATAGATAATGCGAAGCTTGATTTCACAAAATTGCTGAACACTCCGGATATCGAGAGAAAATACGACGAAGCTGTTCAGAGGATAATGGAGGCAGATAAACTCTGCAGCAAGGCCGGTACGACACGAGAAGTAACGGATTCCATGAGGATGTATGTTACAGCACTTGAACTCTGCCCGGATCATCCTACGGCAAGATCGAAAATGAAGGAACACCCGCCGGAAGCCCCGGCGGATGCCGTCGCACAACTGAGAGAAGGAAAGGTCCTGATCCGATTCGCGGTCCCGAGAGAAAGGACCGGTATGACTTTCTGCATCTTCAGAGGAAGGGACAGCCTTCCTGCGGTGACGGATGATTCCACGCCTCTTGCAGAGATACCTGGAAGTGTGTATCTCGATAAATCGCCGGAACCCGGTGTGGACCTTTACTATTCAGTACATTCGAAGAGATGGGGGATACTTTCCAGGGAGTCCGCATCCTGCGGGCCCATTATGGCATTCAAAGAAGTGGACAATGTCGCCATAGAACCTATCGAGGGCGGACTCAGGCTGATTTATGAAAAGCCAAAAGGTTGTTCCAGAGTACGCATATGGAGAAAAGAAGGGACGACCGCAGCCGGTGCCGGAGAAGAAGTGGAACTGGTTCATGACGGAGAGACCGTGATCGACGATTACGGTCTGAAAGGAGGAGTGAAATACCACTACCTTTTCGTTGCCGAATACAAAAACAAAGGAAGGGTAGAAAGGTCGATGGGAAGCGATTTCTCATTCATGACAACGAAGATTCCCGAACCTGTGAAAGATATGGAGATCAGATGGAACAAGAGTGACGGATCGTTCACCGCCAAATGGAACAGCAAGGAGAATGTCGTCCTTTACTCCTCACCCAGAAAAGTGAACATGTTCGGAAAGATGGTGAAACTCGAGGATCTCAATGCATGGATGACCGAGATACTGCCTTTGGAAACATATTTGGACGGAATGAAATTCTTCCTTCCAGACGGTGCTGTACAATACATTTATCCTATGATCCCCGCGGGCAAAATGGCCGTAAGAGGAAAAGACATCCTTGTTGCCAACTTCAAGCCTTTCAGGGATGTGGAGAAGAGGATCAGCGGCAGCGACTGCGATCTCACGATGACCTGGCCCAACGGAGTTGAGTCTGCCATAATCGTTGTCAAGGAATCCTCTGCGGCCAGCGGTCCGGATGATCTGAACGCGGAGAGAATAACCATCACTCGTGAGGCATACAACCGTGACAAGATGGTCAGGATACCGATGGGAAATTTCAAGAAACGCGTCATCACCCTGTACGCAGTGTACGACGTGACCGGAGAGAAGATGACCTCCAGAGGAATGAGCATCGATGTCTACTCCGGAATGTGCAACAAGGTCAGATACTCGATGTCCGAGGACAGTGTTTCCAGGAATGAGTCGAAGATCATGCTCAGTCTCGAGACCGAGACGAGCATCAGAGAATTGCCTTCGATGGTGGCCATCGCCGTCAAGGAGGGGATACCGCTGAACATTTGGGACGGTGAAGCGGAGTGGGCATCGAACAGGCCTGTGCCTCTCAACGGTGGAAGAACTGTGATCGTATTCCAGACCAAGAACAAGATCGACCTTAGCAAGACAAGGCTGTTCTTCGTGGACGGAGAGAGTTACAACCTCTTCAAGTTCATACATCCGATCTACAAGGAGAGGTGAAAAGATGGCGAAAAAGAATGAACAATCACCGGTGAACTACACATGCCCGTTCTGTTTCAGCACGATAGATCTGAAACAGATCCACCATCAATGCACCAATCCTGCCTGCACGAAGATCTTCCTCAGAGAGTTGAAGGACAAAGATGCAAGGAAGTACATGTCCAAGAATCTGGACGAGGAGATAGATATCGAGAACTCCCTGTTCCTCGGCAAGGACCCGGCTGGTCCGTCCCCGGTGACGACGAAACATCATATCATCAGAGATTCGTCCGGAGTGTGCAATATATGTAAGAAACCTGTGTACAAGAGACTCTGTCCCAGTTGCCACAACCCCATCCCGCAGGGTGCAGAGGATGAGGGAAGCACTGTATTCGTTGTGCTTGGGCCGAAAGGGGTCGGAAAAAGCCATTACATCGCCGTTCTCATAAACCAGCTGAGGAACTCCTTCTCCCCCGAGTTCGGAGCAACGATGAGTCCCGCTACCGACAGGACCACGATGAAGTACAGGGAGATGTACTACAAACGGCTTTTCGAAGAAGGAAGGAAACTGGCTCCGACGATATCGTTCGAAGAGAGCCGTGAGTCGAGGGAACCGATGATCTACTATCTGAGATTCCTCGAAGGAGACTCACCGAAGGTCTACACCCTGGCGTTCTTCGATACTGCAGGAGAGGATCTGGACAGTACCGAGAAGATGATGAATCTTAATCTTAACTCATTCATATCGCGTGCATCAGGTATCGTCTTCCTTGTGGATCCCCTGCAGATACCTTACATAAACACAAGGATACGAATGGATAATAAACCGATCCCGGGAGGGAATGTTCCCAACATGCTGTCCAATATCACGAACATCATCCGTTTGAACAACTCGCTCAGACTGAAGGATTCCATCCCTATCCCACTAGCAGTGGTGCTCACGAAATGTGATGTACTGATGAAGGCCCCGGAGAACGATGAGGAGAGGAGTATCCTATTCGGTCCTAACTCATCTTTGAACATCGACCGCGAACGCGGTAAATATGATAAAACGAATTTTGAACAGATAAGTGTGGAAATTGAAGAGTATATGCGCAGAGCAGTTTCGAAAGCATTCGTGCAAACTGTGAAAGAGTTCGACGAACATTCGTATTTCGCGGTATCCGCTTTGGGGAGCAATCCCCCCGGAAGCGTGCTTACCCGCGGCATATCACCGATGAGGGTAGAAGACCCTTTCATATGGTTGCTTAACTGCGAAAGTCTGGAGGAGAAGAAGAGATGAGTGAGAAAAAAACGACAACGAAAACCAGTAAATTAAAGAATTTCCTGGTTACCGGATCGACCGATATCGAAAAGGACCCTGAGGATCAGAAAGACATGCCTTCTCTTGACGAGTACGAGTATGCGTCCGAAGAGGGCGACTTCGCAGAGGACATAACATCCGAAGAAGAGCCGAAAGACGAGGCCGAAATATANATCGATGANGAACCGGAAGATACAGAGGAAGAATTCACAGAAAAGGAGATAGAACTGATGGATGAGATCTCTGAACTAAAAGCCCTCATTCTCTCTCTCAAGTCCGATCTGGAGAAGTGCACCACGACCAAAGAACAACTAAAAGAGTACTCAGCCATCATAAACAAAAGGGAAACAGAACTTACCAACAGGAAATTCATGGGAATGTTGGAACAGCTTTCCTCGATGAGAGAGGATTTCTTCAAACTATGCAAAGGAATAGGAACGAAGATCGATAAGTTCTCTGCAAAAGAGGTGCTGAACTCATTCGAAGCCTACGAAGTTGATATGGCTAACATGCTCACCGACTGCGGTGTGTATATTGGCCAGTTCAAGTACGAAAGGTTAAACACCCTTCACCAAAGAATCGTCGATGTCATACCCACCGACGAGGAAAGTATGAACGGTATGATAGCAGAAAGAGTGTCCGACGGTTATGAGTATAACGGAAGGATTCTCTTCAAAGAGAAAGTGAACATCTATAAGTTCACGGAAAAGGAAGAAGAAAAGGAAAGTGAGGAGTAAAAATGGAGAAAGAATACGTAATCGGAATAGACCTAGGTACGACATACTCGTGTCTGGCGTACATCGATGATGAGGGTGACCCCATTGTGGAGAAGAACTTCGAGCAAGAAGACACCACACCGTCAGTCATCCTCTTCAATGAGAATGGGGAGATAATTGTCGGTTCCCCTGCGAAAGACATGGCGATAATGTACCCTATGGATAGGGTCATCACCGCCATCAAGAGGCAGATCGGAACTGACTATGAAGTGGATATCGACGGTGACAAATACACCCCGATAACACTTTCTGCAGCCATTCTCAGAAAAATGATCAATGATTTCAATGACAACCACGGGTGCGATGTCAAGAAAGCCGTCATCACCTGCCCCGCATACTTCGGACAGACCGAAAGGGATGCAACCAAGGCAGCAGGAAGGGTCGCAGGACTTGACGATGTCACGATCATCAACGAACCTACCGCGGCGGCCATCTCATTCGGTCTGGGTGCCGGAGAGATCTCCGGAAAGAAGAGAGTGCTTGTGTACGACCTCGGAGGAGGTACATTCGATGTTACGATACTCGAGATCGACGGAAATGCATTCACAGCCGTTGCCACCGACGGAGAGAGGCTCCTCGGAGGAAAGGACTGGGATCAGGCACTCACAAAGATCATCAGGCAAAAGGTCTGCGACGAGAACGATATCGAAGAGAGCGAACTCGAGGACGATGACGATGTCAAACAGTCCCTGATACTCGACTCGGAAACCATTAAGAAAAGGTTGTCCTCGGCAGAGACCACGAAAGGAACTCTTACTGTCGGCGGAAAGAAAGCTGTCTACACGGTCACAAGGAGCGAGTTCGAAGCAGCTACATCCTCTCTGATAGAGACGACCGTCGAGATCATCGACAGGACCCTTGCATCAAAGGAATTCGCAATATCCGATATCGACGAGATCATACTCGTCGGAGGTTCATCGAGAATGCCTCAGGTCAGAGGTTCGATAACAGCGAAATACCCCGACGCAAGTGTAAGGATATTCGACCCCGATCAGTCGATCGCAAAGGGTGCAGCGATATTCTCCAAATCACACAACTGGGGTGGCGCAGATGCATTCACAGCAGCCGCGGTCGCAGGAGAGACGTATGTCCCCGCAGAGGATGAGATCACTGTTCACAACGTTCTCAGCAAATCCTTCGGAATAAAGGCGATGTACGACGACGGACAGGAAATGGTGTCCAACATCATATTCAGAAATGAGGTCCTTCCGATAGTTTCGTCAAAGACCTACTACCCTGTTGATGATGGTCAGACCTCCATCAAAGTGGAGATCTACGAGAACTCCGCTTCCAACAATGATGATGGAAGAAGGGTCGATCTGATAGACGGATACAGTGTCGGAGAATTCGAGATGGAACTTCCGGAGGGAGTCACAAGAAGCACCCCCATAATGGTCAAATTCATCGCGACCGATGAGGGTATCCTTGTTTCGACCGTGGACTGTCTGAACCAGCACACTGAATACCAGTTGCAGAACAGGCTCCAGATGTCGGACTCTGAGATCAAGGCATCTCAGGGATTGATGGACAGAGTCTCCAAACTTGACTAAACACTTTGAGGGGGGTTATCCCCCCACCAAATCATTTTAACGAAACACTAGAGATTTTAAGTGAAAAACTTTACCCGCACTATACGATTCTCTTTCAGGTAATGCCGTGGTATCTATTAGCTTGTTTTTCATATTAGTGGAGGGCGCTTTCATTTTTCCAGCATTTTTGCCTCCTATATACGAAGAAATTGGCTGTTTGGAATACAAACTCATGGAGTGTGAAAAGTGATGCTGCTTGGAAAATGAGCATGAAGATCTCTAGGAACTTCGCGATAGTTTTCGGAATAATATATATTATTCTCAGTTTCTTCCCTGAATAAAACTCCTCGTCAGCGAAACTAATATCTGGAATCATGTTTACCTACGTTATTATCTACCTCATATGAACACATAATGTAACAAGAAACATTACCGATGATGATCTCATTGATGCAAATAGACAAAAGTGAATTTTATTTTCTATATTATACACATAGAACCATTTTTTGTTGCTTATTCAACTAAAATATTATACGATAAGATAAAATATGCGCCCATCGATTGTAAACTATGGATGAGGGTAATACACTCAGTTTCTGTGTAACTTGCGGTTCAAGAGTTCAGACTAGCGATAGATATTGCCCCTCTTGCGGAAATAATCCAAGAGGCGGGCCTAGAAATGGAAGCTATGAAAACACTCAGGATAGGTACAGGCGACAAACGAGCAAGTTGCCTCTTGTAGCGATATTGGGATTTATATGGACCGCCTTAGCAGTGATATCAGGAATCCAACTCTTTCTCTTCGACTTCGATACTTACTATATAATCAATTATAGTTCCATAACTGCGCAAGCTATTTTACTTGTCGTAAGCGGCGCTTGTGCCGGAATTTGTGCCACGTTGTGTTTAACAAGAAAATATTACATCCTAACACTTGTATTATGCATTATCGGGTCAATAGTTGCGTTAACATTCATCGTTGGTATCGTCGGCCTTATTTGTGCATACTTTATCTATCAGGGAAAATACTACTTCAAAGAGCAGGAAGAATCGTCATAAACTGAAAACACCTCTGCGAAAGTATTAAGCAAGAGATGTTTTTCAACAATAATGAGGTCACGTAACCGACAAGCGAGAAATCCAGATGCATCTCTGAGGATAGATTCATTTCAACTTCAACTGGAGATACAGATCTTCCCTTTCTGAACGGGTGATGTCCCTGTATCTCCCCACTTTCAAATTCCCGAGTTCGATATTCATTATCCTAATCCTCTGCAGTTTTATCACGTCGTACTCGAAATACTCACACATGCGTCTGATCTGCCTGTTGAGTCCCTGTTTCAGGATTATTCTGAATGTACGTGGGCCCGTCATCTCGACGAAACACTTTTTCGTTGTTTTGCCGTCGAGTATCGGGACCCCTCCTGCCATGCCTTTCAT